>SCPO01000475.1_pt1 | contig 14959 bp, 25 predicted proteins | sample 6106821 | NCBI WGS metagenome assembly SCPO01 (sample SAMN10720448, study PRJNA508395) | human gut metagenome | isolation source: Participant 2 stool, 0 month | host: Homo sapiens | collected 2017 | reverse complement strand
TCACAGATCTGCTTCGGCAACGGACGCAGCATCAGGATTCCGGTCACATCCGGGTCCTCATTGATCTTTGTGAACTCTGCCTTGAAATCAGCATCGGTAATATCTGCCGGATACACATAAGACTGCACCCGCAGGCCAAAAATTCTCCATCTTTTGGTGGCACCGCGCTCATAGGACATATCATCCGGACTCTCCCACACGGATGATGGCCAGCTTGAGCTGCACCCTTGCATTTGCAAGTGCTGCCTGTACCTCTTCTTTGATCTTGCAGAAACCCTCTGCGCCTTTTAATACCTTTCATGGATTTCCTCCCTCGTTCCTTCTGATACTCGCCCACCTGTATTTCAACAGGCACCAGGACGTCAATTCATCAGGTGAGCTGCTCTAACACCTTTTCGTATATTTCGTCTGCTTTCTTTGTTCCGTTTTTAATCAGTTCTCTGGCCTTTGTATTCAGCTCCTCCGCCTTTTCCCGGTTCTTCATGGATTTGGTATTGATATACACATTCATGACTGCTCCGGTCAATGCGGTGCGGGCAAACTGTACGGCAACGCCTACATCGGACACAGCCATGCGGCTTCCCTTTTCCCCGAGAACCTCCAGAAACGTCAAGGTCTCAACAGCCTTCTCCATCATGTGAAGAGGTACCAGGCTTGCAGCCAGAAGATTTTCCTCCATAATGCGTAACTTCTCCTGCTTTTCTTCCTCGGTGGATGGAAGGGCATAGGCTGCTGCCAGAGGCGCAAAAGCCTTTGCGTCCTGGTCTGCCAGATCCAGAAAATCTTCCTGCAGTGCCTGAAGCTTTCAAGCAGTTCCTGCATTATTTTTCTTACATCTGCGTATTTTTCTTTCCAACCGTTAAGTTCGCAACCATCTGTCCCAACGCTGCCGCCAGAGCTCCGCCGATTGCTGATGCTCCGCCGCCGCCCGGAACCGGAGCCTTGGAGGCCAGGCTATTCAGCCAGAGACCCATCAATTCTTTCTATCATCAGAGAATCCTTCCTTTCAAAATATCATTTCACGATTATACCATATAAAACAAAGAACACCAGTCCTGGAAATAGACTGGTGTTCCTGATTGATTGTCCAAATGGTATTTCTTGTATGCTCTTTTCTCGTTAACCCCGCAGCTGCTCCATCGGATCTTTCCAAGAATGCCCGGCTCGGTCATGGTGTACGGATCCAGAACGGTGTTTAACTGTTCCTCGTCCATCAGACCCTTTCCAGGATCAGGTCTCTGACCTGGCGGCCGGTGCAGCGCTTCTGCAATGTTGGCTGCGGTCTCATAACCCACATACGGACAGATGGCCGTGATGACACCAATGCTGTTCTCCACTCTGCCTGCGGCAGTGCTCTTTGTTGGCGGTGATGCCGGTGATGCAGTTATCTACCAGAGTCTTTACTGCATAGGTCAGTGTCTCGATTGACTCAAATAAATTATAGAAAATGATCGGCTCAAACGCATTCAGCTCCAGCTGTCCGGCCTCAGCTGCCATGGTGATGGTCACATCATTTCCGATGATATTGAACGCAACCTGATTCACAACCTCCGGGATAACCGGGTTGATCTTGCCCGGCATAATGGAGGAACCATTCTGTCTCGCTGGAAGATTGATCTCGCCAAAACAGGTTCTCGGACCGGAAGACATCAGTCGCAGGTCATTGGACATCTTGGACAGGTTCACAGCACAATTTTTCACAATGCCGGATACCGCCGCATAGCTGTCCAGGTTCTGGGTAGCGTCGATCATATCGTAGGACTGCACCAGCTCCTCGCCGGTCAGCGTGGACATATTTTTTACAACCCGGTGGAAATACTGTACATCCGCATTCAGGCCGGTTCCGATGGCGGTACCGCCCAGGTTCAGGCAGCGGATCTCTTCTTTTGCATTCTCAAAGCGTTTGATATCCCGGCGGATGGCTGATGCGTAAGCGTGGAACTCCTGTCCCAGACGGATCGGCACTGCATCCTGCAGCTGGGTGCGTCCCATCTTGATGACAGAATCAAATTCCTGGGCTTTCTGCATCAGCGCCTCTTCCAGGCGTTTCAGCTGTTCCTGGGCATTGCCTAAAAGCTTTAATGCCGCCATCTTGCCGCAGGATGGAAATACATCGTTGGTGGACTGGCCAAAGTTTACATGATCATTGGGGTTTACCAGATTATACTCACCTTTTTTTTCTCCCAGAATTTCAATGGCCCGGTTGGCAATGACTTCGTTGGCATTCATATTTAAGGAAGTTCCCGCACCGCCCTGGATCGGGTCTACAATAAACTGGTCATGCAGCTTTCCGGCAATGATCTCATCGCAGGCCTGGGTGATGGCAGATGCTCTTCTCTTATCCAGCTCTCCTACCTCAAAGTTGGTGATGGCTGCTGCCTTCTTGATCTGTGCCACACTGTTGATCAGCTCCGGATGCATTTTCAGTCCGGTAATATTAAAGTTCTCATAGGCACGAAGGGTCTGCACACCATAATAGGCATCCTCCGGCACCTCTTTTTCTCCAATGGAATCGTGCTCCAGACGATATTTCTTTCCATCTTCCTGCATCTTTTTATCCTCCTGCATATCATATGAATATGTCTGCTGCCAGACATCATTTCCTCTTGACTTTAGTATAAATTGGCACTACACTATTTTCAAATACTTATAAAATCATACATTTTATAGATTATAGTCTATATCAGGAGGACTGCTATGTTTCAGGGGATGCGCTATGTCTACGAGGTTTATAAAGAAATGAGCTTTTCCAAAGCCGCCCGCAACCTGTTTATCAGCCAGCCATCTTTGAGTGCCGCAGTCAAAAAAGAGGAAGCCCAGATTGGCTTCCCCATCTTTGACCGCAGCTCCAATCCCATTCAGCTCACCGATCTTGGAAAAGAATACATCCGCTCCATTGAGATCATTATGGATGTAGAGAACGGATTTCAGAATTATATCAACGATATGCGTGAATTAAAAAGCGGATCCCTTTCCATTGGCGGTACCAACCTTTTTACATCCTATGTGCTGCCGCCGCTGATTTCCCGCTTTAACGAGCAGTATCCCCAGGTGCACCTGAATCTGATGGAGGCCACCACCGCGGAACTGACCGAGCGGCTCTTCTCCGGCTCCCTGGATCTTCTGATTGACAACCGGAGTATGGACAGTTCCGTCTACGGTAAACGCTTTTTCTGCGAAGAGCATCTGCTGCTCACGGTTCCGGCTCGCTTTTCAGTCAATGAGACCATGAAAAACTACGCGCTGACCGCCGCCGACATCCTGGAAGAACGTCATTTAAACTCCCGTATTCCGCCGGTCTCCCTGGAACATTTTCAAAATGAAAGCTTCCTGCTGTTAAAAGGCGGAAATGACACCCGGAACGCGCGGACCGGATTTTCCACAATGCCCATTTTCTGCCCAAAATCCGTCTGGAGCTGGACCAGCAAATCACAGCCTACAACCTGTCCCGCCAGGGCATGGGCATCTCCTTCAGTTCCGACACCCTGATCCGCCATGTACCGGATGAGGAGCATCTGGTGTACTACAAGCTGAACCATCAGGATGCCTTCCGGGAAGTAAATTTTATTACAAGCGCAGCCGGTATATGCCGAAAGTAGTCAGCGCATTCCTGGATATGATCTGAAATCATCCGGAAATGCGCTGACTTTTCTATACTCCTTATAGATGTTTGTCTATATCATCCAATATTTCATAGTGTATTGATTTTCATAAAACAAAAACCTCCGGTCCGATACAAATTGTATCTCAGAGACTGGAGATGCGGAATACATCCGCCATGTCTGTAAACCACTTCATTTCCCGGGCATAGCGCTGACGGAGCTGCCCGGGATTTTCTGTTCCCTTACCAATATCAAAAAATGCCTGCCCGCTGTGGACTGCAATATACAGCTTCCCGTCCCGGTTCAGATTGATGGAAAATTTCCCAAAAGATCTGTCCGTCAGATTCAGGATCCGCTCTGTCCGGCTGCTGTTCAGGATCCGAAGTGCTTCCTGTTCGTTGTCACTGCTCAGATTAAAGCGCTTATCGAAGGTCGCATTTCCGGTCCTGATTGTCTGAGCATGAAACAGTTTATCCATTTTGTCCCGCGGCCAGATGGTAAGCCAGGTCGGAAATTCCTGATCCAGTTCACACAGCATCCACTGACCCGTATAAATCTCCCGCTCATTCTTTTCCCACAGCCCGGTCTCCTCACGCTGGAATTCATTTACATCCGTCAGCTTCACGGTACACAGCTCTGCGGTCATACCATGATATGTTCCCCGGATATACCCACTGCCGCTGCAGTAATTATGGCTGGGCAGCGGAATGTTCGTATCCTCCGCATTTAAAAGATGCGTCGTACTGTTCATTTCTATGTGGTCAAAAACTGTGTTCAGGATGTCAGGCGCGATGGTGTCAAAGGTCTGCTGGCTCGCCTTATCTCTGACCCTTCCATGCGTCATCTGCCCCAGGCCAAGCAGCACAGCGCCTGCAATGATTAAGACCATATTTCCGCCCAGGATAATACCAGACACGATTACAATTCCGCCAAACAATGAAAGAAGCTTTCCACCAGTCCTGCTGCCTTTGCTCTTATGCAGTTCCTGCGACAACTGCTCATCTGTCATTTCATTTTCTGTTCTGCCATATTCTTCCCTTTCCACCACGTCTGTCAAAGCGGGGCCCGCGATCAGGCGGTCCAGCACGCTGCCCAATTCCTTTAAAGATCGGATGTAGCTGTTGCGCGCCGCATCCAGGTCACTTAAGTCTACGCTGCCCGCTATAGCTGCAATACCAAAATCCGTTTCCAATACCAGAGAAAAGATCTTTCCCTCCCAGCAAAAAGTCAAGATCTGCCCTTCCACATCCTTATCAAACTTTGTCAAAAATCGATGAACCGCGGAGTAAGACGACACGCGACATCCTGCTCGCTGTTTGCCGTGACGCAGAAGCTGCGGTCAAAATTCTCATTGCCCGACAATACGCCGCATGGACTATCCTCCGTTCGCACATTGGCAAGGATGAGCGAGGGAACCGGCACCCATGTCCTGCAGCGAAGGACGATGCCCTGAAAGACCATTTTCCTGCAGGTTTCATAGCCCTCGTGCGAACATCCTTTCTGGTACACATGATTCAGCTGTACATTAGCGGCAGAAAAATGTATGCCGCCATGATCGCCCTCGTGGAAGTTCTCCACGGTGCACTCCTCCCATTTGCCGTCCAGCAGATGCAGCGCTCTCATGAACGGTTCATCAATGCGCATTTCCGGGGTGTGGATATCCGGGCCAAAATGCCTTTTCCCATTCTGGCGGAAAAGTCTCCCATCTGCTCGTGCATCAGGGCTTTCAGTTTTTCTGTGCCCCACCGCTGAAAAAGGACGCGCAGAAAATGCCGCCAAAAACAGCACTGCCACAAGGAGCGATTTGAGTGCCTTATTCTGCAACACAAAATAGAAAATGACACCGCTCACTGCGCCAACCACTCCCACCCAGAACCAGATGACGGACATTGCCTGATAATGTCCCAGCTTTTTGACAGCTCTGCATCTGTCATCTTTATCGGTTTGGAGGAAACTGAAGCTCTATTTTTTTCTTTTTTTTTTCTCCTCCTTAATCGCAAAGGCTGAAATACAGACTGCTGTAGGGGTCTAACGTATCAAGATCCAGAACACAGACTTCCGGAGAGATGCTGTCCATCTGCATCTTTCTGGCACTTTCCTGATAGGTGTCCGGCTCCGCCTGAGCCGCGAACACAAGTCCATCGTAATCAGCCGGCATATAGACAGAATAGCTTTTGGTAAGAACCGCTCCCCAGTCACCCACCTGGAAATTCCAGTCCGTGGAATAGGTAAATTCGATCAGATAGCTGTTTCCTCTCCAGCTGACGGTATGAAGATAATAGTTGTCGCCGCGGCTGCTGTTGTTAAATGTGGATCCCGCTGTCAGCCACATGCCAGTATATGCATCGTACAGTTCGCTGGACACAACGACCGTTCCATTCGCAGCACTTGAAATTGCGCTTTCCGGATATAGCAGATTGCGTCAAAGTGCAGATCGCGGATGCCATCATGGATATCGTCCGCCCTTTTCGTAATCTCCCAATAGCAGTCACTCCGGCGGTAGCCATTACCTTTCCCGGAATAGCTGCTTGCGCCATTCGCCAGCAGGAATGTACCAAGCTCCACTTCGGCATTCATTTCCAGGCCATTTCTGGTAAAATAAGGCACGCTGGACTGGATTGCTTCTACCGGGAACAGACTTCCGCCATTGGTAAGATCCATCAGATCGCCGCTGACCGTAAGGTCAAGCTGCAGGTGTCACCGCTTCCATCAAAGCGAAGAGTGATTCCGTTTTCTTCCACCACAAGCACACCGGATTCAATCACATCATCCTGATCATTTACAAATTCCCATGTAAAATCATCGTGGATGCGCAGCCAGCGGTTCTCCCCTGGTATTCCCAGAGTCCCACATAGTCTTCCAGATTCGTAACCAAATCCGCGTCTGCTTCCAGATGCATATCCTGTTCGGCATCCTGGTCACTTTCACCGATGGCAATGGTAGAAAGATCTTCCCGGAACACATAGCGCTCCACCGGATCCCAGAGCCAGATCAGCTCTGTATTATCTCCATATTCATCAATGAAGCTGACCAGCACATCACTTTCCCCATCGCCATCCATATCATCGAAGGAAATCGCGTTGAAGGCCTGCTCCGCGTCCGGAACGTGCATGGGAAACAATACACTGTCATAGAGCACCTGCTCCGGTTCATCCGCCAGTCATCACTCCAGTCCACAGCACATCCACACTTTTTCCGTCATGGGTAATCGTTCCGCTGCCGGCCACCACGCCACTGGTTCTCCAGTCATCACCCGCAACATCATCCGTGCTGCCGCAGGCGGAAAGAACGAAGCCGAACATGACAGCCGCTGCAAGACAACACATCTTTGTCTGTTGTTTCTTCATGATCTGCTCCCCCCTTCCATCACTCCATCCGGTAATACGCACCCTCATCTCCCCATATGAGCATGTCGCTGTCAAAGTCGAATACCTTGTAGGACACGCCCTCATATACGGTGGAATCCGCATAATAGGTACTTGTTTCATCCGTGGAGTATGTGAAGATGCCATGATCCATTTCCGCAGCCTCAGCGCCCGGAGCGCGCTGGTAATAACTCCAGTTTCCATTTCCATCAATAACGACATACATTTCTGCTGAAAGATCCCCGTCGTAATACCAGACACCCTCAAATTCAGAAACATTCCGCTGGCACAGATCCGAGTCCCAGCTCCAGTAGGAATCCGATATGCGTTCTGATTTCCGTTTCCACCCGATCCGTTCTCCACATAGGCAATCGGCTCACCATCCTCCGTAAACTCTCCCCCATCTTTATACCAGAGATACTCCATCCCCTCGCCTGGGTTAAAATATCCATATGCGGCGCTGTAAAGCTGGCCTTCCTGCATGGCAATCCGGCTGCCGGAGTCGTCCAGGCTGCTGTAGGCATAAATGGCTTCCCACTCCGGCTCGTAGCGGAGATATCCCTCATCCACGACTTCCCCGCTAAGGTAAAGGGTCCAGTTGCCCTCAGAATCAAACTCCATGTAATCGTAGTTGTTGTTCGCTTCCCCCAGCCAGATTCCCTCAAAGCCACTGAAATCATTCACCGTATCCTCACTCAGATCCCCGCCAAGGCCATCGTTCGGATCATTCTGCAGATTCTCATCTTTATCATCCTGAATGCTTTCATTTGCGTCATCCGGTAATGCAGCTGTCTCCTGTGTACTGCCGCAGGCATGCACACCAAACTGATCGTCAGTAACATTCCCGCCAGAACATACAGCTTTTTTTTCTTCATGCGTCATCCCTCCCTAATTTTCTTCACTCAGATACAGCTGCGAAAAAATACTTTGGTAAATCTCATCCATATCTTCTTCCGCATCCATGGTCTCACAGAAACCATAAAGATAGGTATCACTGTCTGTGTCCATGGCAAATACCGTCCATTTCCTGGTATCCTCGTTTTCTCCCGCGGTATACGTTACAATATAAACCGGATATGTTAAGTTCTCGGTATATTCCTCATTTTCTTCTGCAGATAGCAGTTCATAGGTATCCGTATCACTTAATGACAGGGCACAGGCTGTCAGATAATCTTCCAGAACTGGACCTCCGGAACAAACAGGTTGGTTCTGCCGTATTTACCACAAGAATCTGTCCATCTTCCGTGAAATCCTCATAGCAATACGTTCCATCCTCATTGTTTTCTGTGCGCAAGTTCTGCATGTTCGTAAAAGGCAGTGCCCCGCCCATCAAAACAGGAATCCTTTCCTCCGGGATTAAATCTCCGCGGCCATCATTGAGCAAATCATAAGATTCCGGGACGCTGTTTTCCGTTTCTTCGTAGTCTTCCTGGCTAGTGCTGCTCCCTTCGCTTTCGGACCCGCAGGCAGCAAGGCCCAGACACACCGCCAGTGTGATTACGGGAAATAAATCGCTTTTCCATTTTCATCCTGCATTCCTCCCTTTTCGCAAAGCGCAAGCCGCGTTAATGCTCCTGTTCTGCCATGGACAATATTTCATCATGACTCAGCTCCACATCCCCGAAGCGGACAAAGATACCGTTGGTCACAGCAGCACTGCTCCACGTTCTTATCCGCAAGCGAAGAAAACGAATCTTATCCAGATAAGGCTTCATGTCCAGAAAAAGCCGGCTGCCCGACACAAAATCGACCTGCAAAATATAATCGGGCAGCGGTGTAACATCCTTAAGATACCTCCGTTTCAAGAGCACCCTCCTTTCCGCCTGTGTCATAAAGACATGAAAAATCCACCGTACTGTTATTGTACGGTGGATTCTTCGGAGATAACCATTAACTAAAGGTTAGGGTTTTGGTATGAGCAGTTCTGCAAGCTGACTCCTCTTTGTTCTGGTATCGCCCTCAATATGAAGCTTGGAGTAAATCTGATTTATGTACTGCTTGACGCTGCCTTCCGACAGAAAACAGTTTTCTGCGATTTCACGGTTGGACATCCGCTTGGCCATCAGTTCCACAATTTCAAATTCCCGCTTTGTCAATGCATCAAAAACGGCAGGACGAGAATTTTCCGCTTTTCGCTGGTTTGCTGCTTCCCCCAGTTCCATGATCTTCGCAATCAGATCCGTCCTGATTTCCCGTGCAAGCATTGTTTTGAGCCTGTCATAGTTTTCCACGAACGGCATCACCAATCCGTCCGGCCCGGCATCGGACAGCGCCGGGCAAGCAGTACATGTGCCTCTTCGGCCTTTCCTAACATCTCATATGCCACCGCGGCCTGAATGCGGATGTGCAGCGCCACCAGCGCATAATGCATTCCCTCACATACGGCTAACATCTTCTCACTCAGCGCAATCACTTTTGCATAATTCTCCTGAGCAAGATACACCTGATTTTCAATCATTTCCATCATAGGCCTGCCCGGTGCGAGCATATTGATATTGGACAGTTGGTGGTGGGAAAAAATTTCCGGAATTTTCTCAAGTTTTCCTTGCAGTGCATGATAATAGGCACTGGTAGCGCTCCAGATATTCATCCAGGAGGCATCATGGAGCTGCAGCAGCGTGGCATATCGTTCTTCAAAGGTATACAGCTTTTGTACATAGGCATATAAGGAGAGGCGCCACAGCAAAAAATCGCAGCAGAGAGCCATATTCTGCTGTCCATTTCCTTCAATCTGGGCATAAGCGCTTTCCAGAGCAATGTATGCGTCCATAAAATTTCCTGCATGTAAGCCGCCTCTGCCCGCATGATCTTTTCCGCTCCCTGACCATGGTTCCCCGTGATCTTATAGTAATGAGGCATACACTCATCCATCTCGGCAAGCTCACTCTGCAGTTCTCCCGGTGCCCGGTAAAACATCATCAGCACAGAAGGAGACCCGAATGTCCAGCCGCCACTATTCTGGATACTGATTGCAAGCCGGGACATCTGGCTGCTGGCGCTGCGGTGCAGGCGGCTCATGGCCCGGATATCATTGTAGCAGAGGAAGCTCATGATCAGGTCGCATTCTCCAAGCAGGTTGCCCCGTTCTTCCGCTGATAATTCCGGATGTTCCTCAATAGCCCTCAGAAGAAGGGCCTTTAGCTCCATCATTTTCGGGATCTGCCGCCAGGTAAACATACGGCGCATCAGCACCAGGATTGCAAACGGATTTGATTTTAGCGTTTCCTCCGGGCATTTATCCAGTATCTCCAGCACATCGGAAGGTTTTAACGATGCCAGAAGGATGCCGGCATCATTTCGGATAATCCGCAAGAGCGCATCATAGTTTTCGCTCTTCCGAAAGGCCGCGATGGCATGAAGATACTGTCTGCTGTTTTCATACCATAAGCCGAACCGTTCCCAGTAAAGCTTTTTCGTTTCTGCCTGCATCGTCAAAAAGCAATGTTCCGCACACTCCTTCATCATGTGATGAAACCGGTACGTGATACCATCCGGAAGACGTTTTACAAAGGCGTTTTGTTCCGTCAGCCTAGAGAGCATCTGCTTTGCCTGCGCATCACCGGTAATAAACTGCGCCATTTCCACCGTAAACTCATCGGCAAGGCCCATAACTGCCAAAAACTCCCGCTGTTTTTCTGGGAGCGGATCAATCATGGCCGCAGTAAATGTGGTATAAATATCTGAAGTGCGGTCCGGCAGTACCCCGTGCTCGGAAAAAGTCAGCAGATTCAGGTAAACCGCAGAAAACCATCCTTCACTGGAATAAAGAAGGCTTTCGACCTGCGCTTCAGAAAGATTGGTTCCGCACCGATGTGCGTAAATGGTCAGCTCCGTATGATTTAAGCGAAGCTGCTCCATGCCGATCTGATATACCTTTGCCCCAAGACGGAACGCTTCGGAAGCTGGTAAAAAGCGATCCCGGCTTGCAACAACCAGGTGGACATTCATGGGCAGCCTGTTGGTCAGTATACAAAGAAACATGGATGCCCGCCAGTCCGTCAAAAGGTGAAAATCATCTATGAATATGTAACAGGGTGGTCTCTCCGGCCAGCTCATGGCAAAGATCATCTACCAGCAGTCCGCCTCCGGCGGTATCTTCCGGACAGATATAATCACGTAAAAATACAAAACCGGCGCGGGCAAAAGCGTCCTGAACACTTTTCCAGAAGATTGCAAGATTATCAGAATAAACACTGATGCGGATAACCTTTAATGGCTCAGCCTTGGTGCGCTCAGCCAGATACCAGTTTACTGCCGTTGTCTTTCCGTAGCCCATGGGAGCAACCACCGTGGTCAAAGCACTGCGGGAGATGGGCCGCAGACTCTCTTTGCAGTCTTTCCGATATGTATATGGTATTCAGATTCCATTTTGTTTTTGGCATATGAGCACCTCCGACCATTGATATTCCGGCTGATTTATTTTAGTTTACCGTCTCCTCTCCGTCCTTGAAAGACAGTCTGTCAAAACTTCCTCCAGCTGCTCCCTCTCTGGCGGAAAGAGCCCAAAAGCATTTGCATGAAGTTTCCAGAACTCCAGCGCGTTTTTCTCATCTGACAGCCAGATCAGAGAGGCGGCAGGATTATTTTCCCGATTCTCTGAACAATCTGTGCTCCCTTCTCCCCTTGCGGAAACCAGCATGATCAGATATGGATTTCCCCGGACAAAATGCAGATAGTTTTCCAGATTTCCGATATAAGTGTGGATGACCGGCCACCTTTGTTTTTCCGTTAAGATTGCGCGCAGCATCATTTCCAGTCCATCCGTCTCTTCCGTATGTTCTCCATATATCACGATCCGTACCATCACTCCACCTGCCTTTTGGATTATTCATATCTCATGTCTGCCATTATGATTCGTACCATTTTTTATTATTGTCCTGTCATTTACTTTCTCTTCGGAGAATTTTGTATTATAATCATACTAAATACGAATATTTCTGAAAACCACATCGACGTTAACGGTCAATCCTCGACCAAATTGGTCATTGGCTTTCTGCTTATACTTACAGATAATGGAGGTTTCTGCCTTGATGCACTTTGCAATTGTAGAAGATCTGGCTATGGATCAGGAACATCTGATCCGGCTGATACAGGAGAATTTTAAGAAACATAACGAGACAGCAGATTTTGACTGTTATGAAAGCGGTGAGGATTTTTTAGAACACTTCCGCCCAGGCCTTTACCATGCGGTTTTTATGGATATTATGCTGGATCAGAGCGGTTTAAATGGCATTGAAACTTCTGAAAAACTGCGCAGCATCGCAGAACGTATCCCTCTAATTTTTATTACCTCGGAACGTGACTATTCGCTGCAGGGTTACCGTGTCCATCCCCTTGATTACCTGCTGAAACCCGTTGATGCAAATGCGCTGTCCTGGTCTCTTGATGAAATCCGTACATTTCTTGCTGAGCCGGCTTATATTGAAATTCAGGCTGCACTTGGTCAGGGACAGACCTCGGCGAAACGGATTTTTCTGGACGATTTTCTGTATGCGGAGACTCAGAATCACCGGCTGATCATCCATACTTTAAAAGAAGATATCTCTGCGCGCCTCTCGTTTGCAGAACTTCTGGCCCTGCTTCCCAAGAGCGGACGCTTCTATATGAGCGGCCGCGGACTTCTCCTCAATTTTTCACAGGTTGGCGACTTTCAGGAGGATGGTACCATCCACCTGAAAAATGGTGAATGCATCTTCTGCAGCCGACGAAAGAAAAAGGAAACCAAAGAAGCATTTGTAGCGTATCTGTTTGACTCTCTCCGGAAAGGAATAACTTTATGAACTGGCATGTATTTGGAAAAGCTTTTCTCTGTGAAACGCTGTACTCGATTCCATTTTTTATCCTGGCACTGTTTCCATTCCGGAAACAGCTGCACTTCTCTGAAAAGCATTACGTTTTTCATTTTTCTGGGACAGCTGTTCCAGTCATCCTGCTATGTATATCTTGTTGCACACGGAAAACCTACCCGGATAACGGATATGATCTTTGCCGTGGTCTGCCTAAGCCTCTACTTTTTATGTGTAAAAGCCAATGCATGGAAACTGCTTTTCCTGTGCTTTTTCATTTTTAACTTTATGGTCACACTTCGCGGAATCTGCTTTTTCTGGAAAGCTGGTTCTTTTCCGTTCGGATCTAACGTTTTATTCACTTCACAATGAAAGTATGCTGATTATCTTTGTCTTTCTGTTTTTCACGCTCCCCCTGGGACTCAGATTCATGAAAAATGCCAGGAACGGGTTTTGAGGTAGACAGCCCAGCATTCTGGCACAAGGCCTGGTTTCTTCCATTTTCGGGCACTTTTATTGTCTGCGTTCACAATTTTGATTTGAGTATTGATGTGGTCCGCACCCCACGTTTTATTCTGACAAGGATATGGCTGCTGCTCATGACGGTCCTGGTCTATTCCATTCTTCTGGAAGCATTTGATATCATCCGCCAGCAGACCGTGCTCAAAGAACGGGCGGCCCAGCAGGAAACACTCCTGGCCATCCAGCGCACGCAGTATCAGCAGCTTTCCAGACATATGGAAACCGTCCGCCAGGCGCGGCATGACCTGCGTCAGCATTTAAATGTGATCGACCATTATCTGAGCAGCGGGAAAACCGAGGATCTGAAATCGTATATCGAACAGTACCGCATGACGCTTCCCCCAGACACCGGCCGGACCTGGTGCGAAAATTATGCAGTCAATACCATTGTCTGCTATTATGGGGAAGAAGCACGCAAAGCCGGAATTGACTTTTCCGTTCGTCTTGAGCTTCCAAAGCAGCTTTCCATCAATGAACCGGAATTATGTTCCATTCTCGGTAATCTCCTGGAAAATGCACTGGATGCCTGCCGGGACTGCACGGACACTGCACCTTTTATCCGCATCCGCGCCCGGAAGAAAGCGGGCATATTGCACTGGCTGTAGATAATACCTGCGGCAGCGCTCCCATCGAAGAAAACGGCCAATTCCGTTCCACCAAGCACGAGGGCTTTGGCACCGGAACCGCTTCGGTCCGGGCCATTGCGCAGCGTCATCAGGGTGTGGCCGAATTTCGCCATGAAGATGGCATTTTTTATGCTTCCGTCTTTATCTGAACGAAAGTCCGACCCAATCTTGACATTTTCCGCCGCAAATTCTATACTGTTTTTAATCAATTATGTAAGAGGGACTATCTATGAAAAAGATTCTGGAAGAATTCAAGGCCTTCGCGTTGAAAGGCAACATGATCGACATGGCAGTCGCTGTGATCATCGGCGGCGCGTTCAACAGCCTGATCACCTCTCTGGTTGAAAATGTTGTCATGCCGGCATTAAGCCTGATCACCGGAAAGATTGACTTCAGCAACATGTTCCTTGCCTTAAACGGCGAGCACTACGCAACCCTGGAGGCCGCAAAGGAGCAGACCTCCGTTGTTGCTTACGGCCTGTTCGTCACCCAGCTGATCAATTTCCTGATCATGGCCTTTGTTGTGTTCCTTGTTATCCGCCAGTTAAACAAGCTGTACAAGAAACCGGCTCCGCCTGCAAAGCCGACGGAAAAAGAATGCCCGTACTGCAAAACAAAGATTGCCATCGCGGCAACCCGCTGCCCGCACTGCACCTCCATTCTTTCTGACGAGATCCAGAGCGAGGCCGCTGCTGCATTCAAAGAATAACAAATATTCTTAAGCATAACTCTGTTTTAACAATTCCAGAAGTTCTTTCTGTGGAAGCGGTTTTGAGAAGTATTAGCCCTGGATCATATCCACATTCCAGCTGCTCAGCAGTCTCATTTCCGCTTCCGTTTCTACGCCCTCCGCCACTATCCTGTAATCATCCCCGGAAGAGTTTCCACCACGCCTGATAAAACAGAGCCCGTTTTTCATCGCTGCAGATATCAAAAAGAAGAGAACGGTCAAGCTTGATCGAGGAAAACGGAAGCTGCATCACCGTATTCAGGTTCGCATAGCCGGAGCCGAAATCATCCAGGCAAAGACGGACCCCGGCTGCCGTAAAGTCATCTGC
>SCPO01000284.1_pt1 | contig 14968 bp, 27 predicted proteins | sample 6106821 | NCBI WGS metagenome assembly SCPO01 (sample SAMN10720448, study PRJNA508395) | human gut metagenome | isolation source: Participant 2 stool, 0 month | host: Homo sapiens | collected 2017 | reverse complement strand
ACAACAGAGTAGCGTTCTTCTTTGGAAATCTGGGTCCAGATCTTGGCATCCGTGTTCGGCTCCGCCCGGACATTTAAACGATCCGTGGTTACAATTGCCATCAGGGAAGCAGCATTCACCGCAAGGTCTTTCGCTTCCTGTCCCACTGCCACATACTGGGGATCTGCTGTCACATAACCCGTAATGGAACCGGATTTGATCTTGTACCAGCCATCCAGTGTCTCCAGAATCTCTCCGGCCGCCTTACTCGGCAACTTGCCGATGATGTTTTGCGGAAGAATCTGTACTTGGCTCCTTGCGAATATTTAAGTAGTTATCTACCTTAGAGATCAGCAGGTTATCATACTGGTTTAAAGCCATAGCCTTTAAGTCCAGCTTCCGGGCTTCATTTAAGGCCAGTCCCACCGTAACATAATCGGCGGAAATATAGCCGTCCGGAATCTTCACCCAGCCCTCCAGTTCTTCCTCTACCACATAACGCTCATTGGCCAGTGCCTGTCCTACCACATTCGTCGGATCCAGAACCGGATCCTGGCGGATATTCAGCTTTTCTGTCTCAACAATGGCCATCTTTGTGACATAATCCAGGGCTTTTTTGCGGGCCTCATCTCCGCTGATCACATACTGATTATGGATATATCCCTCAATACCGCCAGAAGAAATGTGATCCCAGTCTCCTTCTGTTCCCAGAATCTCGCATGCACTGTTCTGCTCCAGCTTTCCGATGATCTTTCCGTCGGAGCCCGGCGTCTCCCGGACATTTAAGTAACCGGAAACCTGCACCAGACCAAGATTCTGATAGGAATCCACCACAGCCTGTTTTTCTGCCTCCTCCACATGAACATCCTGCGCTTCGGCATCGGCGGAGAGAGCCGCAGCTTCCGCATTTTCCTCTGAATCCGGATTTCCTGTCTCCGCATTGAACCGGTTGCAATCTCTACGCTTCCAGAGTTTCCGGACAGGGCCGGAAATCCACCTTTTTCCCACACAAAAAAAACGCACAAAACCAGAAGGAGCAGAACCGTTCCGATTCCCCGCATAATGCAGATTCCGTGCTCGTTTTCGCGCCTTCTGGCTCTCTTTAAAATCTGGGTATAGTCTTTCTTTCTTCAGACATGGTATTCTCCTCATTGATAGGTTACTGTTCACACGTTGCGCAACCAGCAACCATTTATGCCATTGTTCAGTATATCATACCTTGTCTGATATTTTAAGCAATAGATGTGAAAAAAGTATTAATTTTTTTAACAAATATTACACTTTTTCTTTGTTCTGCGCTTCTTTTGCTTTGGCAAAGGCAATAATCATATCGGCGGTGCCATCCGGTCCCAGTACAGAACTGTTGATGCACATGTCGTAGCTTCTGGAATCGCCCCACTTCTTACTGGAATAATAATTGTAGTAGCTGGAACGTTTCTTATCGGTTTTTACCATGATATCTTTGGCCTTGGCATCATCGACATTGTAAAGATTCTTGATGCTTTTAATTTATCCTCATCATTTCCGGTAACAAACACGGAAACCGTATTCGGATAATCTGCCAGCGCATAATCCGCGCAGCGGCCTACAATCACACAGGATTCCTCATTGGCCAGTTTCTTGATCGTATCAAACTGTGCCAGGAAAATCTTATGATTGATCGGCATATCCATATAAGCCGATGTGGTATATCCAAGAGAATAGGTGTCCATAACCAGGGAGTATAAAAAACTACTGGTAGGCTTTTCATCATGGGTCTCAAACAATTCTTCGCATAATCCGCTTTCCTTTGGCTGCTCTGGTAAGAAGTTCTTTATCGTAGCACTTCACGCCCAGTTTTTCCGCGATCTTCTGACCGATCATCTTACCGCCGCTTCCGCACTGACGTCCGATTGTAATAACAAGATTTCCTCTCATACTATCTTCTCCTTTCAGCATACACATGATGTAATTCTTTTATTAATTAGATTATAGCACAAAACTTTTCAAATGTATAGGAACACAGTAGTGCATTTTGTTTATTTTTAGATAATTTTTGTAACATCCGCATCTTCCGGCTTTAATCCTGCTCCAGCTTTCGCAGCAGCTTTTCAAAATACTCCGGAAGCGGTGCGCGAAACTCCATGTACTCTCCCGTAGCAGGATGAATAATCCCCAGCACCCCCGCATGGAGGGTCTGACCCTGAAGGCCGGAAAACGGTACCTTTGCCGGTCCATAAACCTGATCTCCAAGAAGTGGATGACCGATACTTGCCATATGCACGCGGATCTGATGCGTCCGTCCGGTTTCCAGCTGACATTCCACATAAGTAAAACGCCGAAACCGCTTCAGCACATGGTAATGCGTGACTGCTTCCTTTCCGTTTTTCTCATTGATGCTCATCTTCTTTTGCGGTCCACCGGATGCCGTCCGATGGGGGCATTCACCGTGCCATCGTCCTCTTTGATGACACACCATGAACAATCGCGTAATACTTGCGTGTGATGGAATGCACTTTCAACTGTTCCGCAATGGCATTGTGAGCTTTGTCATTCTTGCATACGATCAAGACTCCGGTGGTATCCATGTCAATGCGGTGCACAATGCCCGGGCGCATGACGCCATTGATGCCGGAAAGTTCATCTTTGCAGTGGTACATCAGGCCATTCACAAGGGTTCCTGTAGTGACCGGCAGCCGGGTGCACCACCATGCCCTTCGGCTTGTTGATGAGGATGATGTCTTTATCCTCATAGAGAATATCCAGATCCATGGGTTCTGCCGCAATCTCCGGTTCTACTGCCTCCGGTACCTCCAGGCAGATCTGATCTTTGTCTGCCAGTTTGTAATTGCTCTTTACCGTTTTTCCATTTACCTCTACACCGCCGTCCTTTTAACAGCTTCTGAAGATAAGAACGGGAAAGATCTGCCAGCTGTTCACTTAAGTATTTATCAATCCGCTGCCCTGCAGCAGACTCCGCAGTCAATTCGTAGATCACCGACGGTCCCCCTTCTTCCATTCAAAAATCGCGAGATCTTCTTCCTTATAGAAAAAGCAGAGAAGCAGAAGCAGAGCCGCTGTGGCCGTAGTCACATAAATATCAGCCACATTAAAGATTGGAAAATCAATCAGCTTAAAGTAAAGGAAATCCACCACATAGCCCTGAGTGGTACGGTCCACCATATTGCCCAGCGCACCTGCGGTAATCAGAATGGTGCACATGCGCAGGCCCAGATAACGCAGACTGCTCCAGCCAGGCATGCGCCACATCACATAAATGGCTGCAGCTACCACCACCGTTCCGATTACAAAGAAAAAGCCCTGTTTCCCCTGCAGCATGCCAAAAGCCGCGCCGCGATTTTCCGAGTACAGCAGTTCAAACACACCTCCAGAATCACAAAGGGAGTCTTCCCCTTTAAATGCGCAACCGCAAGAAGTTTTGTATACTGGTCAAAAAGCACCAGTGCCAGGCTTAGAGCCGCCCAGGAAAGCAGATTAAATCCTCTCGTCTTCATCAGAGCCTCCCATCAGCCAGTCCAGGCATGTATTCATTTCCTCATCCGTTACCGTACGGTCAATAAACGCTTCTCCCACACGGTGAAGCAGAATAAATTTGATTCTGCCGGAATCCATCTTCTTGTCATTCTTTGTGGCGGCAATGATTTCTTCTCTGGAAAGTCCAAAATCCGCAATGGCAGTTGGAAGGCCGAAATCTGCAAATACTTCCCGGATATGCAGCGCCTCCTCCATGGTAATCTCCCCGCGCTTTGCGGAAAGTCCTGCCGCGGCTACACAGCCAAGGGCCACGCACTGACCGTGAAGCAGCTGAAAATGCATCAGCTTCTCAATGGCATGACCCAGCGTATGTCCAAAGTTTAAGATACCGCGGATTCCCTGTTCGGTTGGATCCTGTTCTACCACATCCCGCTTGACACGGCAGCTGACCAGAATCATCTGTTCACAGACAGAAAGGTCCCGCGCAAGAATCTCCTTCCGATGAGCCTGCAGCCATTCATAATAGTCCGCGTCCATGATCAGGCCATGCTTGATCACTTCGCCCATACCACAGGCAAACTGTTCCTCTGTCAGAGTCAGCAGACTGGTGGCAGCCGTGTAAACCAGCTGCGGCATATGGAAAGCGCCAACCATGTTCTTATAGGCATCAAAATCTACGCCGGTCTTACCGCCGATGCTGGAATCCACCTGGGAAAGCAGAGTGGTAGGTACCTGAATAAAACGAATGCCGCGCAGGTAGGTTGCCGCGGTAAAGCCACAGAGATCTCCGACCACACCGCCACAGAGCAACCAGCATATCATTCCGGTCATAATGGTTCTGAATCAGGAATTCGTACAAATTCCGGACGGTGTCCAGGTTTTTATTTTCTTCTCCCGCCGGGAACACAAAAGATTCACCTCTTTGCAGACCGGCTCAGCTGACGGATCACTATATCACTGTAAAGCTCTGCGACTGTGCTGTCCGTCACCACACAAAGTCTCCGCTCCCGCACGGAAAGAGAAGCCACTTCCTGTCCCAGTCTGTCATAATTTTCTTCCATTACAATATCATAAATGGGTTTTCCATCCCGATGTACTGTCATGCGATCACTCATGATGTCTCTACTCCTTTTTTGTATTTTTAAAATCTGGATAAAAGAAATACAGACAACTTTCCTTCCAGTCCGTCGGAAAATTGTCTGTACCCCTGTTCCTTCTTCGCAAAAGGTATATAACCTATTCTGATCTGTACTTTATAAGCGGATGTTCAGTCCGGATACATCCAGCGCGCCATTCCCGAGCATTTCCTGGAAATCACCGGAGGCTCCACAGTTTCCGGTGTGGCAATAAAGATGTAGCTGGAAATCTTCTGGAGGTTTCCGTTCATGGAGTAGGTAGCGCCAGAAGTAAAGTCTATGATACGCTGCGCAATCTCCGTGTGAATCCCCTCCATATTCAGAACTACTGCCTTACCGGCCAGCAGATAATCGCAAATTTCTCTTGCGTCCTCGATTGAAGTAGGCTTTACCATGGAAACCTCCATGCTACGCTTCATCGGGACAACTTTAGAAGAACGAGAGAAGAATCTTGGCTTTTCCTCGCCCCCGTCATCGTAGTTCTCAGACTCCTCACGTGCCGGGAAACGTCCCCTTTTGGCTGGCTTTTCTGCCTCATAATCTTCATCCGGACCAAAGTAGTATTCGTCCTCATCGGACTAAAACGCATGGTATCCATCAGTTTGCTCAAAATGCTCATAACCTATATTCTCTCAATCCTTATCTGGCACCAAATATTCCGGTGCCGACTCTAATCATAGTCGCGCCCTCTTCCACGGCCACCTGATAATCTCCGGTCATACCCATGGACAGGACACTCATGTTAACATTATCGATGTTTTTCTTTTTGATGTCAACAGATAATTGATATAATTTTTGAAAAACCGGACGATTTTTTTCAGGATCATCCACGAAAGGAGCAATGGTCATGAGTCCTTCAATCTGAAGATGCGAAAACGCGAAATTTGCTCTACCATTTCCGGTACCTCTTCCGGCATCATGCCAAACTTGCTCTCTTCTTTTGCCCGTTGACTTCCAGAAGGATCTTTGCCGTGATTCCAAGCTTTTCCGCTTCCTGATCGATCTGCTCTGCCAGGCGCAGGGAATCCACGGAATGAATCAGCACCGCATGGGGCAGAACCTGTTTTACTTTATTTCGCTGCAGATGTCGATCATATGGAACCTTGCATCCTCCGGCATCCGCGGGCACTTTTCAGGATCTCCTGAACTTTATTTTCACCAAAATCACGTGCACCTGCCTCGTAGGCCTCCTCCAGCATGAACAGCGGTTTGGTCTTGCTGACTGCGATAAGCGTAACCTCCTTTGGAGAACGGCCGGACTTCTCACAGGCTTTCCGGATATTCTCTCTCACTTCATTTAAATGATCTTTTATGGTATTCATCATCCTGCCTCCCTAATGTCTGATAGTGCCGGCACCCTGTCTGACCGGACCGGTTTACTGGTAGATCAGCTGACCCTCATATACGGTGTTTGCATCCAGCACAATGTGGTCGTATACGGAAAGTCCGTAGTTGGTGCCTTTTTGATGGAATAATATTCATCATTGGACTTGATAATCTCGATCTACTTAAATACGGCATACCCTTTGTTAATATTGTAAACGCCCTGCAGGGATGCGCTCTGTCCAATCTGATAGCGGTCCTGGGAATCCGGTTTCACCACATAATCTCGGATTGCAGCGGGCGTCATCATTCTTTCTATATAATAGTACTCATCATTCGCATAATAAATGGTGACCGGCACGAATTCTGCCGCGGTACCACTCTCTGAATATACTTCCTTCATGAAGCCGGTATCGCTGCTGTCTCCACCCTGTACCATATATTCCAGCGGAATCAGATAAAATTCTTTTTCCGTCACTGCGGTAACCGGGATCTTCAGGCCATCTGCCTTTTCCGTGTCTACCGCAAACGTTACATAGCGGTCCGAAGCAAACTGTACCATGTACTGGCTAAAATCCAGTTTTCCGTAAGAGCCTCCGTCTCCACCGCTAATGATGGAGAAATCTCCTGTGGCATCCAGATCATTGACGGAGAATGTCACATGAAGCTGCGTCTGGTCTTTGTATTCCTCTGTCTCATCATCCGTGAGCGGAAATACAATGCTCCAGTTGTCGGAGGTGATCAGCTTATAAACCGGTGCCGACTGTTCTATGAGCTTCCCGGCCTTGGTAATTGCCTTGGAATAACCGGAACGGTCAAAGGTACTCTCCGTAATCTCATCAGCGGTCAGATTTTCAAACCCGTCCACCGCATAGGACACTACTCGGACACCGGGGCTGTCACCTGCACAAAAGAAGCGCCTGCCTGCTGCATGATACTGTCCAGATTGCCCAGCGCATTAAAATTCGCATACTCCAGAACCGCCGCCTCCAGGGAATACTGCAGATCATAGGTATTTTCAAATTTCTGATCGCTGTAACTCATGGAAAGGAAGAAAGTTGACGCTTGACATCACTTAAGTTTGCGTCTGTCAGTCCCACATTCGCATCCGGATTTTCCTGCATCAGCTCCGCCATGTTTCCGGTCTCATCTATGGAATAGATCCGGGTTCCAATGGCCGCGTTTTCCTTCCCGGATATAATAGTTGATATATCCGGCCCGGTCCGTGCTCTCCACCCGCTCATCCCGCAGGATAATGCCGGTGTACTGGCGGTCGTTTACAATGTTACCCTCCACAATCTCATAAAACTGAACCTTTTCTTTTTCATGTAAGTATAAACGCTGAAAACCAAATATACGAAGATGATCGCGAAGATGATCATTCCTACGTTTATATTGAGCGGATGGCGATATCTTATAATCTTTGATTTTTTTTTTTGCCAATGCCCTGTTCCTCCCGGCAGTATCTGGTATCTGTTGCGCACGGAATTATGTGCCCGGCGAAAGCCCACACAGTTACCGTCACACAAACAGCCGGGGAGAACCTGCCGCCCCGGCTGTAAAGAATACGAATTATGTATTACAGAGAAACCACTACATCTTTCTGTGCGTTCTCCGGCATTTCTGCTGCATCCATGGAAATGCTTAATACGAAGTTTACATTATACTTCTCGCTGATACCCTCTAAGGTAGTAATGGTCTCGCTGATGTCTTCTCCCTCTAAACCTGCAAGCTTCAAAAAGCTGTCTAAAAACATAGTCTCGATATCGTGATCCTGGGAAATGATACCGCAGATGAAACCGATGAATCCCTGGCTGGTTGCAACCGGGTACTCGTTTACGTTGATCAGGCGAATCCGGTTGTTGAGTTCATACATATGTTTGGAACTCTTATCAAGATAAACGATAGATCCGGTAGCTGCCTTGATACCGCTGTTTGCCATATCCAACAGATGTTTTATTTTTCCTTTGCCTTTTCTGCCTGCAATGATCTGAACCATAGTCGTGTCCTCCTTGGGTTTATTGAATCTGTATAAAAATTCTTTTATTATTAAAGTAATTATAGTACAAATACATGGAATGTGCAATCACTAATTGACAATTTTACCAATAATCTTTGTCATATTATCGTAGAGGACATCTCTGCTCTCAGCTTTCAGGACTACTGAGATATAATCATTGCCGCTTTCATCCTGACTTCCCAGAATCAGGCAGGAACCCGCCGCTCTTGTGGTGCCAGTCTTTCCTCCCAGAATGGTGATGCCATCCGGTGCCTTTGACTTGCCATTTAAATACTGGTTGCTGTTTTTCCATTCCTGTATTTTTGTCTGTCCGGTGCCATCTGTATACTCAGCCCGATAGGATACAGTACCAATAATTTTCTGAAATTCCGGGTACTTCATGGCCTCATTAAAAATCAGATACAGATCGTATGCTGTGGTATAATGATCTTCATTGCTTAGCCCATGGGGATTGACAAAATGCGTATCGGTTGCGCCAAGCGCATGGGCCGTCTCGTTCATCTTTTCCGCAAAGGCATCGGTGCTTCCAGCCATATGAACCGCAATTGCCGCTCCGGCATCGTTTCCGGAAGGAAGCATAAGGCCATACAGAAGCTGTTCCATGGTCAGGGTATCTCCCGGGTTGATATGTGCCAGGGATGCACCCGTCTCCGTGATGACCGTTTCTGGTCCTACCGTTACCATATCACTTAAGTTACCATCGGATTGCGATGAGGGCCGTCATGATCTTGGTAATGCTGGCCGGATAAAGGCGCTCAAAAGGATTTTTCTGGAAAATCACCTCTTTGTGTCCACCCCAAAACGGCCGCCGCTTCTGCCGTCACAAACGCGTCCGCCTCTCCTTCTGTTCCGGTCACCACGCACAGCTCTTCGCAAAGGAATCTGCCTGGGCATTTTCCTGCAGATCTTCTGCCATGGCTTCCAAGCGAGTGCTTTCATAGGTAATCTGCGACTGTCTGCCGCAGCCGGAAAGCGCCAGGCCGGTTAGCAGACAGACTGTCGTGATTGTTCTTATCTTTCTCAAGGCGCGCACCTCTAACGATACGCTTCGCGCCATTCCAGATCGCCGCGGTCCAGAGCCTTGATCAGAAGCTCCGCGGTAGCCAGATTCGTCGCAAACGGAATGTTGTAGATATCACACAGACGGACAACATCGTTTACGTCCGGCTCGTGCTTTTCGGGTGAAGCGGATCACGCAGATAAATGACCATATCCATGTCATTGTGTTCAATCTGGGATGCCAGCTGCTGCTGTCCGCCCAGATGGCCGGCCAGATATTTGTGTACGTTTAAGTTCGTTACCTCTTCAATGAGGCGTCCGGTAGTGCCGGTTGCATACAGCTCATGTTTATTTAAAATTCCTCTGTATGCAATGCAGAAATTCTGCATCAGCTTCTTTTGGAATCATTTGCGATTAAACCGATGTTCATAACAGAACCCTCCTTTATTAGTTGCTTACTTTTCTCTGAAGTCCTACATTCATGACCACGCCAACCCCCAGATAAACGCTGAGCAGTGAGCTTACCCCGTAACTGATAAATGGAAGCGGAAGTCCTGTATTTGGCAGGATGCCTGTAGCTACAGCTATATTAGCAAAACTCTGAAATGCCAGAAGGGACGCTAGTCCCACGCAAAGCAGGCTTCCCATCAGATCTTTTGCCCGGGCCGCCATGATGAGACACTCATAGACTGTCAGCGCAATCAGAAAGATCACGGCTATGCATCCGATAAACCCTAACTCTTCTCCGATGACAGCAAAGATAAAGTCTGTCTGTTCCTCGGACAGGAAGTTTCCGTTTTTTACAGATGCCAGAGTATTGTTATTGAGTCCTTTTCCCTGCAGCATGCCAGAGCCGATTGCCATGATGGAGTTATTCTGCTGAAGATTGGCTTCCGCATAGTTCGCGGGATCAATAAATGCCATGATACGGCGGACCTGATAATCTTTCAGAAACGGTACCATGTTGTACTGGAGCAGATAGATAAACAGTGCTCCACAGGGAACCACCACTGCCAGAGCTCCCAGGATCCATCGGTAACTCAAACCTGCCGCAAACAGCATGCAGAGAAAGATTACCATGGTCACCAGACTGGTGGACAGGTTTGGCTGTAAAAAGATCAGGCCGAACGCAGCCAGAAATAAAAGTCCCGCGAAAACAGGATCTTAAACTGGTTTACTCGCTCCTGGTATCTGGAAAAATACCATGCAAAGAAGACAATCAGGCCGATCTTTACAAACTCGGATGGCTGGATCTGTCCGATGACCGGAAGTACCAGCCAGCGCCTTGCCACGCTCTGCTTACGCCGAATACCAGCACAGCCAGAAGAAACGCCAGGCTGGCACCATATATAACCGGTGCAAAAGAAACCACTCTGTGGTAATCTACAAGGGATAAGATAACGACTGCCGTAAGGCCAACCAGAATGCCCACGATCTGTTTCATGACCATGGACGCATCCTGATTGGAGGCGCTCCGGATAATAAGAACGCCCGTAATATTCAGCAGCAGCACATAAAGGAATAAACGGTAATTGTAATTTCTGAAGTTATAGTCTAAAAACATGCTTCATTCCTCGTTCATGTAATTTGCCGGACCGGAAAGGCCGCTGTGATCAGAAAGGCCTGCTGGCCGCCCTCATCTGGGCGGATCAGCCGAAGTTCCATGGCTCCGGCATCGATCTGGGCATACCTTGACAGGACACGCACCAGATCATCGCGGATCATTCCGATGATTCCGGGATTTACTCCCGACTGGTCCGAAACCAGAAGAAGTTTCAGTCTGGTCCGGGCAATCTCACCGGAATTATTCTTTGCGGATCTTCCAGGCATTCTCATCCGCTCCACCTCCTATGCCCTCTTCAAAAAGCCGGAAATGCGGACCAGAATTCCTTTATGGGGATCCAAATCCATAAGCGGAACAGATTCCCCGGAAATTCTCCTGCAGATGTTGAAATAAGCCTCCCCCGCCAGAGAGTTTGTATCTGCCAGCGGTTCCCCTGGTTGGCGGATATGACGATGTCTTCGTCATCGGGAACTGCGCCAATGACCGGGACTGCCAGAATATCTGCCACGTCATCGACTGACATCATATCTCCCCGCCGCACCATATCCATACGGATCCGGTTCACGATCAGACGGATGTCTTCCATGCGTGCCGCCTCCAGAAGACCGATGATACGGTCGGCATCCCGGATGGCGGATACCTCCGGCGTCGTGACCACAATGGCCCGGTCCGCACCGGCAATGGCATTCTGGAAGCCCTGCTCAATTCCTGCAGGACAGTCAAGTAGTATATAATCGAACTCTTCCCGCAGATCATCTACCAGCTTTTTCATCTGACCGGGGTTCACAGAGGACTTGTCCCGGGTCTGGGCAGATGGCAGCAGAATAAAGGTTCGGGTATCTTTTGTTCTTATCAGGGCCTGCTTCATGCGGCAGTTGCCTTCCACCACATCTACGAGATTGTAGATGATGCGGTTTTCCAGTCCCATCACAACGTCGAGATTGCGCAGGCCGATGTCTGTGTCGATCAGCACAACGCTGTAGCCTAACAGTGCCAGGCCTGTCCCGATGTTTGCGGTGGTGGTGGTTTTGCCGACCCCGCCTTTTCCAGAAGTAATTACCATGACTTCACTCATAGAAACGCCTCCTGAAAAATTCTACCGAATCTATTTTACCCTATATTCTTAAATATTTCCAGTATTAATTGAAATTTAACATATTTAAGAAAGATTTTTTTATTACTTTCGTACAAATACTACAATTTTCTACAGAAGCAATCATGGGTCCCTTGCCCAGTTTCTTTCCTTTGTCACCATAATGACAGGAAATGTCAGCAATGCGGATTTGAAGAGGCACCATTTCCATGGCGGCCACCACAGCTTCCCTGTTCCCGGAGACGCCCGCGTGAACAGAGCCGCGCAGTTCCCCCAGCACAATGATATTTCCTTTGGCCGCCACACGGGCACCGTGGCGTACATCTCCGATAATGACGATGCTGGCCTCCGATTCTATGGATTCTCCCCGGTGCAGATCTCCCCGGTAAAACTGGCCAGTCCGCTCAGAAAACTCCATCAGCTTCTGGTTCACCGTTCCACCCGCTCTAAATCCTGATCTAACAGGCAGAGCACTTCGATACCGGAGTTTTCCGTGATGGTGTTGACAATCTGCATTTCCTGGGCGGCCGTAAGCGTACGCCCCTGTAAAGCAGCGCCATCTGGGCATTCCCCAGAACTGGGCTGATTCCTAAATTTTGTGGCAAGTTCCGCGATCAGCTCTTCAAAGGCGCACTCCGGATCCAGAATCACCGTCATGCCGGCTTTGCTGCTTTTGATCACAATCCTGTTTTTCATGGTTTCACCCTGCTCCTCTTAGTTTTATCAGTCTCCGACCCTGACATTGGAAACCTCCAGGGCTCCATTACCCAGGATGGAATCCAGATCGGTATATCCGTAGTAAAGCGGTAGACATTTTGCCACCATTGCCGCGTTAGAGGAGGAATATCCATAAGGGATATTGACAGTAACGCAGATTTCCGGATTTGTATACGGGCCATAGGAAATAAAGAACGCATGGTTGCCACGGGTTCTGGACTCCTGTGCCGTACCGGTCTTACCGGCAATTTCCACCTCCAGATCTTTAAAGATCTTGTTAACGGAACCATCGGTCACCACGGCACGCATACCCTGATGCACCGCATCCCAGGTAGAATCCGCAATGTCCACATGTCCCGTTACTTCCGGTGTGAAATCTTTGATGAGATTTCCTTCCGAGTCCGTCATCTTGTCCAACAGGCTCAAGTCATAGACGGTTGCACTGTTGGCAATGGCCGCCACGTAACGGGAAAGCTGTACATTGGAATAAGAGTTGGTACCCTGTCCCATAGCAGAACGCTCTGGGTCTTCTGTGGTCAGCTCCGGTGTCGTCTCCGGAATTTCAATGCCGGAGGGACGGTTTAAACCGAACATGGAAGCATAACGGCGGATGGTGTCCACCCCCATATCCGTGGAGTAAACCAGAGTGTCACGGTTTGTTGCCAGGCGGTGCGCTACCTCCGCAAAAAGTAGTTGCAGGAGTTCTGGATGCCGCCACCAACGGTCAGCGGTCCATGATGTCCCGGATAGATCCAGCACTTGATCGGCGGATCTACTTTGTATTCACCGGTACAGTCAATGGTTTCATAAAGACCAATGACCTTCTTCCAGTCCCGCAAATGGCGGTGATCGGCTTAAATGTGGAACCCGGCGCTTGGCCTGGGTCGCGTTGTTGTAAAGCGGCAGGGACAAGTCTTCCTGAAGCTGTTTCATATATGCCGGATCAGCACTTCCGGACAGACGGTTGTTGTCATAGCTTGGGTAGGTAACCAGCGCCCGCACTCTCCGGTATTGACATCTGTAATGACCACGCCGCCCGTACACGGATCCAGTGCCAGCTGCGCCGGTGTCAGTTCGATGTTCTGAATCTTGCGGCGGATGAACTGGAAGGCGTATTCCTCACCGTTGGCCGTTAAAAGCTGTACCTCATTTGCGTCATATGGGAGCACTCCCTGTGCATACAGGCCAGGCAAAGCTGGCGTCCGGTGATGACCTGGTCGTTGATCAGATAGCGGTAAATGCGTTTGGTAAACTTCGCGTCATCTTTTAACTGATCCAGGGTATAGTCCACCAGCACCTGGTAAATATCATCCGCACTGGAATATTTGCTGGTGACATTCAGCTTCGTGGTATCGATCCAGTTTTCCGAAATACCGGCATAAATGTAATCCCGAAGACTGATCTCATCATTTTTCCAGGCCAGATAGCTTTCACTGTTCTGGTCAATGCGGTCTTTCTGGACAATTCCCACCGTACTGTCAGAAAGCCAGTTGTAGATGTAGGCCATGTAAGCCATCATATCCTGCGGCAGGTCTTTCATCATGGTTGGATGGTCGCTCATAAGCTCATAACGCAGCCGGTCTAAAATCTGCTCTCTGGACGAAGTATAAACAGACTGGATCTGGCGTTCAATATCTGTGGCATCCTCCGAAGCCATGTGGCTCAGGGAAAGCACATTATTGTTGATGAGCTGGTAATACGCATCCTTGACCGGAATACTGATCTTAGATGAGTCCGTGATGGCAGAGGTATCTACATCCTGGTTGACCAGGGCTTTGGCTACAATACCGGCCAGCTGCTGTTCAATCAGATGATAGATTCCCATCTGAAGATCGCGGTCAATGGTCAGGTAAATGTCGTTTCCGGTGGATGCCTGGGTCTCAGAAATCACCTTCATGACATTTCCCACGTTGTTGACCACCAGATTCTTGTAACCCTTGTGTCCCTGGAGTTCCAGTTCCATGGATGCCTCAATGCCGGTACGGCCGACAATATCGCTGAGTTCATACTCCGGATTTGTCTTTTTGAGCTCCTCCAGCTGGTCCTCCTGTACCTTACCGGTGTAGCCGATGATCGGCGCAAAATACTCTGCGTCATTATAGCGGCGGATAGTCGTCTCTGCCACCTCCACACCCTTCAGCTCCGCAGTATGTTCCATCAGATCTGCTACGGTCTCATCATCCACCCGGTCACAGATGGTAATCGCCTCATATTTTTTATATGCGACAAGTGACATCGTATACCGGATATTGACAAGCTGCACCAGTTCCGCGTCAGAAAGAATCAGGGGATTGCCCTTATCATCTTTCATCTTGTCAATCCCGTATGCTGTTTTTTTCTTCGATCAGTTTTGCTGTCACTGCTGTCGGGTATTTTCCCTTGTCATCATCCAGCTCATCTACGGATTTGCGTCCATAAAAATCCCGCAGGAACCGTTTTCTTGCAGCCTCCGATGATGAGGTATAGACGATTTCCCATCGTCATTGATCGCAATTTCCAGCTTACCCTGCGCCTGATAACCATGTTTGTTCAAAATCCGGATCAGTTTCAGGATCATGGAATTCATGCCGGCACTTTTTGGATAATCGCCCGTATCCTGTACCGTCACTGCGTAAGCCAGCTCATTAGGCCATGAAGATTCCCGTTGCGGTCATAGATATTGC
>SCPO01000424.1_pt1 | contig 14977 bp, 29 predicted proteins | sample 6106821 | NCBI WGS metagenome assembly SCPO01 (sample SAMN10720448, study PRJNA508395) | human gut metagenome | isolation source: Participant 2 stool, 0 month | host: Homo sapiens | collected 2017 | reverse complement strand
ATTCAGCGCTTACGCTACATCTTCATACAATCTCAACCATTCTATCTTCTATTGACACCACTTTCGTTATAAAAACGTTCCTTACTCATACATTCTCTCATCTGCAGCTTTGGAGATTTCGTACATGCTGCCCCAATTTCCCTCTGTACTGAAAACCCATCCATATGAAATCAGTCATTGAATCCACAAACTCACCGTGCCAGTTAGTTATGTTGGATTTAAATCTATGTATCATATTTTCAAACTCGTTTATATCCTCTGTAATGATAACAGCAAACTCATCCCCACCGATTCGATAAACCTATCCGTATTCACTAAAGCTGTTTTTCATACAATCAGCCGCTGCGCATATCAACTCATCTCCTGCCGCATGTCCATAAGTATCATTTACTCGCTTCAGCCCATTTAAATCTATAGAAATGTACACCCACTCATCACAAATCTTAAGCTTGTTTATATCATTCTCATATGCATGTCTATTAAGACATCTGGTAAGCTCATCTGTATTTGATGTGTACATCAGTTTTTCTTTTTCCAATCTTTCTTTTGCAATTTTGGGAAAATGTATATGTTATACAACACGATGCTAATACCATATAGGCACCAACTATACAAATAGCAATAATATTGCCTTGCAAATAAAATGAATCCTCCACTGTTACGGCAACAATATATTTATCATCCTGACGAATTATACATCTGCAAGGGCTTCCATCCACTTTGATATGTATTACAGTTACACCATCACTACTGACACGATCCGATGGTATTCCTATTTCCTCAAGTTTTTTTCCTATTTCACTCCTGTCTGTAGCACCCTCGATAGTCTGTGTATCTACATCTGCCGCAACAATTCTCATTCCTTTATATACTGGCATTCCCGATACTACATTAGAAATGGTATTCTGCTCTATCGCATCGAGAAGTCTTTTGGGCTCAATGCCCACCTGAATCATCTTCGTTCCATCTTCATTCCAGGTGATCGCATACATCATTTTCTTTCCCTCAGACGTATTCGGAGTAACATCCTGACACATTGTCAACGATTTGTTCTCAAGCATTGGCTTAAAATATCCCATCTGCTCGCCAGAATAAAAATTATAACCAAAATACTTTGGCACCGAACCACTATAAATATACCCGTGCTCATCAAACAAATGAATCTCATCAATTGACATTAGTTTCGCTATTTTTTGTAATTCATCAACATCATATTCTATCTCAGGATTGGCATCAATAATATACGACACTGCTTTAGCCCTTATAATATAATCATCCTTTAACGATTTAATAAGTTCGTTCTTGCTCTTATCATTTTTATTAAGCACAGTAATCACACGATCAACAAGTACTTTTATGTTCCATATGCATTTCTGTCATTGACATATTTCAGAATACTCGCTTCAAGCAGTAATGCAATAACAATTATTACAACAGATAAAGTTACAATTTTCCTCTTCTTCATATTTTCCTCCATTTCTTTGTCATTCGTACCTAAACGGTTGTTCCCACCACTCATCTCTTCGACTACATTATCTTCAGATTCCCAAATTATGTAGAATGATCCTGCACCATAATCACAATATTATTCTGATAGATACTGCTCAAATAACAATAAACTACTCTTTCAAAAATGAATAACTCCATTTGCTCTGCTCTCCTTATATCTCACAAACTATATGCTGACAATAAAAGAGCTGTCGCAATCAACAACAGCCATAAATTTATATTCCGCTCTACATGTTTTCTCACAATATCGGCATTGTTTTATACGAATACTTTCAATTATTTCATTTTTAAAAAAACGGTTCATTTACTATTAATTAAACTATACCACATTGTTAATCTATTTTCTATACACCTTTACTAGTGTGCCGACAAGTTGATTTCTAACGCAAAGTGCGTTACCATAAATTATCCAAATTCATTTATCAAAAAGGAGTTTTTATGGGACGTCATACGCAATATATAATTTCTCTTGAAAAATCAGTCATTAAAGGAAGGTGTCATCTGTCATCGGCATCTCTATTTCCTAAAATTGAAATGTGCGGTCAACCACGGCATTTCCGTGACCGGCCTCATGTGTTTTATATCTACAAACCGGTGAGTAAATTCTGTGATTGTATAAAGATAAAGTACATTTTGAAATTTTTGTACTTTATGCTATAATCATTTATCTAAGCCATTTATTAACCACTAACTATAAAGTACAAAATTTTTTGCTTTTAAATTATTCGATGAAAAGGCGAATTTCGTACTTTATTAAAAAGCAAAAAGGCATCGTACAAAAATTTTAAAAAGTTGAACACTTGAATTTCTCACAGTTTTCACAGAAAGGAAATGTTTATGATAAAAGGAACCTTATATGGTGTAGGAGTAGGTCCGGGCGATCCGCGGCTCATGACGTATCTGGCAGTTGACACGATTCAGAAGTGCCCGGTAATCGCGGTTCCGGCGGATGGCAAGGAAAACGCAGTTTCCTATAAAATTGCCAGTGGATCGTGGAAAATCTGGATGAAAAGGAATGCTTAAACCTCACTACTCCGATGACAAAAGATAAAGCTGTTTTAAATGCAGCATACCAGGCTGCCTCGAATCAGATTATAGAGCAGCTGGAACAGGGGAAGGATGTTGCCTGCCTCACGCTCGGAGATCCGACGATTTACAGTACCTATATTTATATCCATCGAATTGTAAAAGCACATGGTTATGCAACTGAAATCATCAATGGCATTCCGTCCTTTTGCGCGGTCAGCGCCAAGCTTCAGGACAGTCTTGTCGACCGCTCAGAACAGCTTCATATTATTCCGTCCACTTATGATATTGAGGCGGCGCTGGAACTTCCAGGTACCAAGGTTCTGATGAAAGCAGCTTCCAAGATGCCGCTTGTCAAGGCGACCCTGAAAGAAAGCATATGACAGGTACCATGATCGAAAATTGTGGTATGCCAGAGGAGCATATTTATCATAAAATCGATGAAATTCCAGATCGGGCAAGTTATTATTCGATTATTGTCGTGAAGGAAGGAAACCATGATTGAATTAAAGCATCTGACAAAAAAATATGATCATTTTCTGGCGGTCGAGGATCTGAACCTGAAAATTGAGACAGGCGAGTTCTTTGGGCTTTTGGGACCGAATGGTGCCGGAAAACGACCACCATCGGAATGCTCTCCACTCTCCTGCTTCCGACTTCGGGTGAAATCTGGATCAACGGAGAGCTGCTGACCCGTCAGAAAAACCAGCTGAAACAAAAACTCAGTGTCGTTACGCAGGAATACTCGATGCGTCAGGATATGACGATGAACGAGATTATGGAATATCAGGGACGTCTTTATTATATGCCGCTCAAAAAGATTCGGGAGCGGTCAGAGGAATTGCTGGAATTCTGCGGGTTGATCGATTATCGGAAGAGAACCGTCCGAAAGCTTTCCGGAGGCATGAAGCGGAAGCTGATGGTCTGCCGGGCACTTTTAACGGAACCGGAAATCCTTCTTCTGGATGAACCGACTGCAGGGATGGATGCATTTGCCCGCCGTCAGATGTGGAATCTTCTGAAAAAGCTGAATCAGCAAAAGCTTACCATTCTTCTGACAACGCATTATATGGAGGAAGCAGAAACGCTTTGTGACCGTGTCGGCTTTATGTGCGGTGGACGTCTGGAGGAAACAGATGCTCCGGGGCATATGATAGAGACGCTGGGGCGGTATGCGGTCGATGAGACTTCACCAGATGGGCTGAAATCACACTATTTTCATGGAAAGGAGGAGGCAATTCAGTATTTGTCCGCGTCAGAACAGGAAACAGCGCTTCGCAGTACGACATTGGAAGATGTATTTCTGGAGACAATCGGGCAGCAGCTGGAATGCCGGTAAAAATGGGTATTCTTACTGTGTTATGGGAAAAATGGGTAGAATTCCGGCGGGATTTTTATAAAATCACGCTGGCTGCCATGATTGCCCCTCTTTATATTCTGGTGTTTGGTCTTGGAATCCAGACCATGTCGCACGGACAATCGTATCTGAACTTTCTGATTCCGGGAGTGGTTGCCCTGACGACCATGAACGGCAGTTTCAATGCTATTGCCCAGAATTTAAACGTCCAGAGATTGTACGAAAAAGCATTTGACCAGGTCATCATCTCTCCTACCCCGCTGTGGCAGTTCATCGCGGGACAGATCATCGGCGGAAGTCTCCGGGGATTATATGCGGGAGCCGTGATTATTCTTCTGATTTTGCCGATCGGAACGGGGCTCTGTTTTAACGGCTGGTCGTTCCTTCTAATGTTTTTAAACGGATCTGTGTTTTCCACAATTGGAGTTGTGGTATCTTTTTATGCCAAAAACCATGCCGATGTGCCGCGCTTTTCGAATTACGTGATTATGCCGATGGCATATCTGCAATACATTCTTTCAGCCCGGAGTATGCCGGATGGTCTGCGCCAGGTGATTGAATATCTGCCGTTATCGCAGACCAGTGCGGCGCTTCGCAGCATCGCCAATCATGAGGTATTTTCTTATACAACGATTGGAATCCTGCTTCTGTATCTGGCGTGTTTTCGGTTGCTGCGTCCTGGTTTCTGTATAAGAAAAAGAATTTATAAACACAGGGTAAGGAGTTTTCTGTCTATGAAAAAATAGGTTTCATTCTTCTGGGAATCATTTGTATCTTATTTAGCAGCCGGTGGACGTTGACGGCGCAGGCAGGTGCTGGAACGCTGCTTTCCCTGGAGGATGGTGAATATGCCATCGAGGTAACTATGACCGGAGGAAGCGGAAAGGCTTCGATCCGAGTCCTGCTCTTTCTGACGGTGACAGATGGAACGGCATACATATCCATCACATGGAGCAGTTCCAATTATGATTACATGGTGGTAGATAATAGAAAATACGAGAATGAAAGTGCCAAGGACGCAAATTCTCATTTTACGATCCCTGTTTTGATCTGACAAAAGAACTTACAGTCAGGGCGGATACACTGGCGATGGGAACGCCTCATGAAATCGAATATACCCTTCAATTCAATACTACGTCGATTGCGTCTAAGAGCACACTTCCGCAGGAAGGGGCGAAACGTGTGCTGATGATGGCAGCCGTTATTATTATCGGTGGCGGGATTCTGAATCATATCGTAAATGAACGCCGGAAGCGGGATTATACGGGGAAACGCCGGACTTAAATTAAAAGGGATTCGTAACTGTTCAGTACCTTCACAGTCACGCGCAGTAAATGCGCAGACCTACTGAACAGTTACAGGGATTCTTCTTTAAAAACCAGCTTCGGGAGAATCCCCTTTAATGCCTTTATCTTATTTATTATTCAGCCTGCTTTTGTACATAAAACAGGCGAGAATCAAAGTCGCAGCTCTCTCTTCTACCATCCATATACTGTCCGGAAGAGGCGTCACTGGTAATCAGTCCTAAATTCATCAGTTCGTCACCATAGTGGGTGCTTACGGCACTTTCATGTCCTTCTGTATATTCCGTGACATTGTAAAGATCGGATTCTTCCAGTCCCTGTAAATACAGCCGCGTAAACGGACCATTGGCGACATTCAGTGTCCGGTACCAGCCGACCAGGGCTTCTGTGCGGTCTTCACTAACTGCCATCCAGGCAGTGATATTGTTTTCAAACGGACTGGAAAGTCTGTAAAAAGTACCATACTGAATCAGGGACCGGTGCTGTTTCATAAAGGCGGTCTGAATTTTTAATTCAGATAGCTCATCTTCCGAGCTGTGCCAGATCCAGTTCATAGCCGAAAGTTCCGAAGAACGCGGTATTGGCACGTGTCCAAAGCGGTGTCTGACGATGAAGCTGATGGTTCGGAGAAGCAGATACATGGGATCCCATCGAGCTGATCGGGTAACCATAGGAAGTACCGTATTGAATCCGCAGGCGTTCAATCGCATCTGTATCATCACTGATCCATCCCTGTGGTGCGTAATACAGCATACCTGCATCAAAACGCGCTCCGCCGCTGGCGCACGATTCGAACAGAATGTCCGGAAAGCGTGTGGTCAGCCGCTCATACATCTGATAAACCCCAGAATGTAGCGGTGAAATACTTCTCCCTGCTGTCTGGCGGAAACTCCTCTGCTCCATACATCACTGAGACTTCGGTTCATATCCCACTTGATATAGGAAATGGAGGCTCCTTCCAGAATCGATGCAATCTTTTCATAGATGTAATCAAGGATCTCCTGCCGGGAAAAATCCAATACATACTGGTAACGTCCGTGACAAGGCGTTCGCCCTGGAACCTGGAGGATCCAATCAGGATGCGTGCGGAATAAATCGGAATCGGCATTTACCATCTCCGGTTCGATCCAGAGACCAAACTTCATGCCGAGCGCTTCTATCTTCTGTGCCAGTCCGGAAAGACCGTTTGGCAGACGGTCACGGTTTGCCTCCCAGTCGCCCAGTCCAGCTTTTGAGCTGCTTCTGGCACCAAACCAGCCGTCATCTAAAACAAACAGCTCTATGCCGCATTTCTGCGCTCTGGAAGCCAGCTGTAGAAGTTTTTCTTCAGTAAAATTGAAGTAAGTTGCCTCCCAGTTATTGATCAGGATTGGCGCTCGCGATCACGCCAGTACCCCTTGCCAGTCGGCGCCGGTACAGCCGGTGAAAAGTCTGGCTCATGTCGTTAAGTCCCTGAGAGGAGTAAACAAGCACTGCCTCCGGAGTCTGGAAGGTTTCACCAGGGTTCAGCTCCCAGCTAAAGCCAAACGGATTAATTCCTATCATAAGACGGGTGGTTCCATGTGACTCCACTTCTGCCGAGCCAGAAAATTACCGCTGTAAATCAAGCTGCAGCCAATGGCTTCTCCCTGAAATTCGTCAGCCGAAGGTCGTTTTAAAATAATGAACGGATTCTGCTCATGGGAAGAATGTCCCGGGTGCTGTCAATCGCCTGAATGCCATACTCAAGCCTGCGTGTGTGGAGTGCGCGCTCTCTCGCCCATGCCCCAGAAAACTGCATCCACTCATAATCATGGTCAGGAAGATCCAGGCAAAGACTCATCGCGGTCTGAACCTGTACAGAAATGTCTCCCTGATTGAAATAGAAGCACTTCGGGCAATGACACCGCCCTCGACAAATATTGTATATAAAGATGCAGCTCCAGATTAGTATGGGTATCTTTTAACGTAATAATAAGAGTTTCAGCTTCCCCGTCCTGTTCAGTATAAGTAGCGGGAAGTCCTGGCAGTTTTGGCTTTCCGGATGTAACCCGATATCCAGTAAATTGAAAATCTGAATAGGTACTTCCATCATTCTGGAGAATCTCTACTGCCGGATGACGGTAATCACCGCTTCCGTAAGTACCGTACTCCAGCTTAATATGTCCAAGTGAAAAGGTGCGATCGTTTTCATAGAGATAAGATGCCATATCTCTGGGAGCTAATTCAAGAAGGTATGAGAAATCTTCCTTGTCACGAATCTTTTCCCATAATACAGCTGTCCCATATGTCCGTTTGGAAGAACCATCATGATATAGCTGATGGTCTGGTTATATAAATGAAATATCTTCGATGATTCGTGATATACAATACTCATATCCTTATTTCCTCCTGTTCATCTCTCGCTTGTCATTTAATCAGATATAGACTGCTTGCTAAACTTTATTCTACCAGAAAATAGATTAAATGAACAGACTACGGACAGGAATATGGAAAATTCTATAAATTTGATTCTGTCTCTGTTATCGGTTGTGTGTACGTGTATGTGAAGGGTAACGATTTATTTATAATAACGAATGGTCAGGTAATGCCCTGCGTCAATATGGTCATCCGAAAGACTGTTCATCTGGCGCAGCTCCCGTACATACTCTTCCACTGACTCCTCCGAATCTGCACAATATGTCTGAGCAATGCTCCAGAGCGTATCTCCATCTTTCAGATGAATACTGGTATAGTACTTTTCCGGTCTAGTATCTGCTTCTTCCTCAGCCATCACATACATCGACTCCGTCCAAAAAGCCCGAAAGCAGCATGATGAAAACAACAGCTAAAACCATAACACCTTTTTTCAACGTATACATTTGCAATCTTCTCCTCTCGTGTTTTGTTGGAATCGTCTTTTTGTATTCAAATCTGTTCTTAAAGAATGAGAAGAGATTTGAATATTATAAAAATGTTAGGAACATTTGTTCTGTATAGCTACATTATACGATGCGAACAAATGTTTGTCAATGGTTTTGAAAGAAAAAACAAACATTTGTTCGCAGCTTGCTACTGTTCACGCATACGTGCCCAGTAACGAAATTTTCCGTGTCTTCGCATTTAAATACGGCAAATTTCTGTTGCCACCACCTTTTATTACGGTATTTTCGGTTTCAAAAGTGCCGTAATAAAACGTGGCTTTGCTCGTAAGCAGCAGACACCTGCTCCCTATAAAAATCTAAATACTTTAGGTATATAGATTTTTTTAGGGAATCATACATATTGCACAAAACTGCGCTGCTATTTCTGGCAAATATGGCCATAAAAGTCGGTGAAACTATTCGCGAAAGCATCCTTTCACGAATAGTTGATAGTTTCATTCCTATTTTTACTATCGAAATCATAATCTATGTATAACAATAATCATGTATAACATATATATAACATACCACAGAATCAGATTGACGCCCTTGTGGTTTCATGATAATCTGTATACATAAAATAAAGTATGACGCAATTTGAAATTTCAGTTTAAATCGAACGTTATAAGACTTGGCGCATGATCTTTGCAAAGCACTTCTTTGAAATCAGTTTGATAAGCAGAGTATTATCTCGCGTAACTGTCTACATGAGTATGAACCGTTACCATCTCGCAGCAAGAATGTCAGGGTATTAAATAAACAGTTACAAAAAATAGATTGGAGAATATAGAATATGGGAGAAATTAAACAGGCAAACTTTCGAATCGATTCCGATACAGCGGATGCTTTCCGTGCATTTTGCGAACAAAAAGGAATGAACCAGGCCCAGGGCTTTGATCATGTGATGCAGGTGTTTGAGTTAAATCAAGCCAAATCCTCAATCCCGGGGAGAAGTGTCGAGATTGAGGAGTTTGAAACCATGGTTAAGTCCATCACCTCCGCATATCTGTATAGCTTGGAATTGAACCAGAATGCAGAAGCCAGAGCACGGGAGGAGTTCTCTTCTGAACTCCAGAGAAAAGAACTGCGTCTCACAGAGTTACAGAAAAAGTAGAACAACTTCAAGCAGAAAAGAAAAAAATGGATGCGGAGTCCGCTTTGCTGACCAAGCAGGAACAGACACTTACCGAACAGCTAGAATCGCTCAGAAAGGTGCTGCTGACCAGGAACAGATCAACCAGATGCTGAAGGAGAAACTAGAAGAGGCACAAAATCAGCTGAAGAAAAATGAACATTCAAAAGAATCAGAAGAAATGCTTAAGAATGAACTTTTACAATGCAAACAGGGCTTCATGATACTGTACTTGCTCTCTCTCACTCTCAGAAGGAACAGGAGGTAAAGTCAGAGTCCTATCAGCATGCATCCGATCGGATTCTGGCACTTGAAACTGAAAATAAAGAACTACAGCAGAAACTCACAGAACTTACCCAGGAATTATCAAAACAAAAGCATATGCTGATATGGGTCTTCAGGCAAAGCCCAGGCGGAGCTTACGATGGAGCGCGCACTATTCAAAAAAGAACGGGAAATGCAGGAACTCCTTCGTCAGGCAGACAAAGAAAATGCCCGTCTGGAAGTGCTGCTTGAGCAGGCAAGAGAACAGCTTAAAAAAGAAAACATTGATAAAGACGAACAATAGTTTGCATTTTGCCCGAACATATGTTACTATATATAATATAATAAGGGCTTACTATAGGCCAGACCTTTCAGTGATTCAGCTGCTGGTCCCATCAGGTGGGCGTTCGACTTGTATCCTGCCAGAATCACTGTATATCCGATATTAAAACATTTTATATACTTCATCGACAGGAGGAATCTATATGGCACAGGGACGTATTACAGATAAACAGAAAGAGATCTTGGAATTTATTAAAGCATGCATTTTAAAGAAAGGTTATCCGCCGACGGTACGTGAAATTTGTGAAAAGGTACAGCTTAAGTCTACCTCTTCTGTCCACTCTCATCTGGAACAGCTTGAGAAGAACGGATATATTCACCGGGATCCGACGAAACCGAGAGCCATCGAGATCGTTGATGACACCTTTAACCTGTCCCGCCGTGAACTGGTGAATGTACCCCTTATCGGTACTGTAGCAGCCGGTGCGCCGATTCGGCTGATGAGAATGTGGAGAACTATTTCCCGATTCCGGCAGAACTGCTTCCGAACAGCGAAACTTTTATGCTGAAGGTCCGCGGCAATAGTATGATCGATGTGGGCATCTATGACGGAGATCGTGTTATCGTGGAACAGACCAGTGTCGCAGAGAATGGTGAGATCGTGGTTGCACTCATCGATGATTCAGCTACCGTTAAGCGTTTCTTCAAGGAGAACGGTCACTATCGTCTCCAGCCAGAGAATGCAACCATGGATCCGATTATTGTGGATAAAGTACAGATTCTTGGCAAAGTAATCGGTCTGTTGCGCCTTATGCGGTAACCTCTTGGTTTACTGACGCTTACCTTTTGCTTATTATCATGAAAATGACAGAAGCATTATGCGGCAAAAATTAACTCAAAAGCTCTATGCTATTCGTTGACGTCCGGAGATACGGTACGCTCAATTTTATAGAATAGAGCTTTTTTGTTCGTATGATTCATTTTGCAATATGCTTCTTTCAGTGATTAAACTGGTGCATACCGCTCAAAAAGCCAGTCTTCCAGTGTATTTAAGTTATCATCGGAATGTTCTACTTCCCGGGCATATCTCCAGGAGATTTCTTCCACATCCTTCATGGAAAGTTTCTTTCCATTTTCCAGCCATCGGACCATCAGAAATTCCTGTATCCAGCGAACAGAGAACAATGCCAGTTCCATTTTGGAACAGACCATATCGTCATAGACAGCCCGCAAAAATAGGTATAGACAAAAACATTAAAGCTGCTCGCCCAGATTTTCCCATTCTTCTTTGTGACTTCCTAAGCTTCCATATGCCTTATGAAATTCTTCAAATTTTATGATAGGTTTCCTCACTTCCTGATACAGCCACTTTTCAGCACCATCCAGCACATCATCCCATTCCGGACGCAGGCGTTCCAGACCGCGTAGTACCTGCAATTCTTCTATCTGGCGTGCCCACCGATGGAGAGATGCTGCATCAATACCTTTTTCAGCAAGACTTTCTGATACAAATTCCTGGAGTTTTTTTCTCTGATGATGAGCTTCACAGTTTCGCAGAAGTTCATCAATTTCATATTCCTTCTGCTCTTCCACCCGGATCTGATATTGTTCTGTCAGCTGTTCAGATGCCGACATTCGGAGAGTCAGAGGAAGGGATCGATCCTGTAAAATCGAGAACAGAACATCTCTCGTGTCTTCCAGCTGGGAGAACATCATGAAGTCAAACTCTTCAAAATCATCCTCCAAATCGTCCTCTTCTTCCAGAAAACGGACCGGTTCTTTACAGGAAAGAATGATTCTAGCCGCCTCCGGACAGGACAGGGAAAGAGACAATTCCCGAAGTCCCTCGTATTCTTCCGTATGTCTCGGGTACATCCGGCAGGTATCACAAAGAATCTGGTCCCAGTGCTTTATAAAGATCGCAGAGATTTTCATCATTCAGAAAGGCACAGCGGCGATTGTTCTGGTAAAAACACTCTTCATCCCAGTCAATAGAATTGCGTAATCGCGTTCCGAACTCGCTCTTTTCATTTCCATATCGCTCCAGAGAGGTTTCATCAATCATGATCTGCCATCCGGCACAGCAGCTATCCGGACAATCTCCTGCTGTACAGACAAATTTATCATAATAATGTGGTTTTAAATATCGCATTTATCTTCCTTGTTTCTTTATATAGATCCAGGCACATAAGGCAGTAAAAATAACAGCCGCAGCAATCCATACCGACCATACCGGAATCGGACAGACTCTTGCGTTCATCATGTTCAGTCCCTGATAAAGTGTGAAAGCACCAAATATGGAAAAAATAACAAACGCCAGTGTATTCAGCAGCCCATCCGGTGTCTTGCTCTTTAAGAGATAGCCGACCAGCATTCCGAGAATATCCGCTGCAAAAGTCCCAGAGCATCCAATCCATACAACAAAGGCTGATTTCATGCCTTCATTGGCTCGAACGTGATGGCTGTAAGCTGAGTCTTATCTCCCAGTTCTGCCACAAAAAATGTACAAAAAACAGCTAAGGGTGCGAACTGAATCTTTGATTTACCGCCCTCCTCCTCTTCTTCGTCATCATCACCGGCAAGAGTCGATGCGGCGAAATACAAAAATGCAAGTGCTGCAATCATCTTAATAAGCCAGTCAGGAATAAATTCACTGACAAGTCCGCCCGCCAGAACCGCAAGACCATTCAGAACAAGAATCGCCGCCGCAGTTCCTAGTATAATATCTCTCAACTTATATTTTGAAGTCAGAGCAATCAGCATAAGCTGGGTTTTATCGCCCATCTCTGCGATAAATTCTGTAAAAAACACTTTAAAAAACAGCATCATTTTTCATTTCCTCCTAGATGTAATGCATGTTCCCTCACCGCTCACTGTCGATTATGATGTCCTCCCTTTTTTGCATCAATGCACAAAAGAAAAACTCATGTATATCAACTGACAGCTATGCATGATACAAAAACTGTCGTCCATCGATATACATGAGTCTCATTATTTAAGATTTGCCAGATTATACAGTTGCTATAATCAGAATGTTGACAAACCACACTTTCGCGCTAACTACTCCCTCATGGAATATTGAATTTACTTGATAAATAGTATCAAATAAAGAATGTGTTGTCAACGGAATTTAACGCTTTTACCTACGATTGTCTCATTTAGCAAATCTGTTTTAATAGCGTTGACAAATGTGTAAAATGTAACGCTACATTGAATGCTGTGCAAAAGTCACCTCGAAAATCGTTCCCCAGTCTTGCCTGATTTGATACAAATACTGCCATCATGTACTCTGACGATTTCACGGACAAAGCAAGACCAGCCCTACGCCACCCAGCTCCCGGCTTCTGGATTTATCCACACGGAAGAATGGCTCGAACACTCTCTCCCTAAGCTCCTTTGGTATTCCGCTTCCCGTATCTTCTACAGACAGATAAACATGCTTGTTTCTCTGATATGCGGTTACTGTAACCTGTCCGAGCGGATGATTATATTTGATGGCATTCTCAACCAGATTGTATACCAGCCTGTAAATAAGGATATCACTGCCTATCATAGTGGCATCCTCACATTTTCCAATCAGCTTTATATTCTTTTCCACGGCAAGAGGCTCAAGGTCTGCCAAACCTCTTCAACAATAGCATCCAATATAATTTTATCATCCCTTCCCACCGTCTGAAGCTCACTCATGTCAAGAAGAGTCTTTACCATCCTGTTTAATTTATCATTTTGTTCCGTGACCATTTTATCGTCTGCAAAGTCTCTGCATCATTTCCCGGATGACAGGCGGAATTATATAGATCAAGCTGTACCTGCATCAGGGCTAATGGCGTACGAAGCTCATGTGCTGCATTTGCAGTAAATTGTCTCTGTATCTCAAATGCTTCCGAGAGACGCTCAAGCATCTTATTATAAGAAATACCCAGCTGGTTCAGTTCCTTAACATTGTTTTCCTCTATTCTTGAATCAGACAGATTCTGAGCCTGTACCTCTTCAATTTTATCTGAAAACTCCCTGATTGGTCTGAGTGCATGCCCGCTTATAAAATAAGTGACGACACCTCCCAAAAGCGCCAGCAAAACCGTGATTATCAGACTGTTTCTTTTATAGTCGGCCTTGTTATTGTACACCTGAACCGAAAAATCCGTTGCAAACTCATCCCACTTATCCTCCGGAATGCTGATATATATTTCATCTGATTTGTTTCCTTTTCATCCCCTGTGACTCTACCGCATCCTGCAGAGAATCGATGTAATGCACACTTTTTATAGACAAACATAGTCGGCAGCCACATATAATAGCAATACACAATGTAGTAATGCACGTAAGTCTCCACTGTAGCGACATTCTTTTCATCTGTCAGACTCCTCCCGTATTTGATAGCCCTCTCCCACCTTGTTCAGAATCGGATCATATCCCAGCACAGCCTTAAGCTTTTTCTAAGGGAAGACATGTGTACTCTGATTGCTCCGCTAAAGCTGTCTGCCGTGGCATCCCACACATGCTCTATCAGCTCCTCCTGACTCACCGGTCGGCCTATATTGATAAGCAAATATTCCAGAATCCCATTTTCTTTTCTTGTCAGTGGAACCGGCTCTCCCTTTGCATATGCCTCGCGTTTAATCGTATCAAACTTTATTTCTCCGCATTTAAGACATACATCCTTCTGCACAAACTTCCTTCTGGTCAGGCTTCTGATACGTGCCTCAAGCTCCTGCAAATGGAATGGTTTTTCCATATAATCATTCGCCCCTGCATCCAGCGCCTCAACCTTATCCGCTATCTGCCCCCTTGCAGATAATATCAAAACCTTAGTTTCATCATTGTATTTTCTAAGCTCCTAAGAAGCTCCATGCCATCCATCCCAGGCAGATTCAAATCCAAAACTATCAGATCATAATTTTCCGACAGTATACATTCAAGAGCCTCTTTCCCATCATAACAGGTATCCACCTCATAACCGGCAGCATACAGACTCTTTGCAACCATATCACATAATTCTTTTTCATCTTCAACAATTAATAATCTCAAAATGTTCTCCTGCTTCTTAACAATAATTTTACAACCTATATTGTATAATACCAAAGTCAGCTGGTCAACAATACAACAAAAGGAGCAACATTATGTTGAAATACCAAAACATGTCAAATCATTCTGCTTATCCTTGGTGTATCCATGGTAAGCTATGGGTGCAGTCAGAGGTGAGGCGGCTACAGTGCTTGGT
>SCPO01000829.1_pt1 | contig 14982 bp, 12 predicted proteins | sample 6106821 | NCBI WGS metagenome assembly SCPO01 (sample SAMN10720448, study PRJNA508395) | human gut metagenome | isolation source: Participant 2 stool, 0 month | host: Homo sapiens | collected 2017 | reverse complement strand
GCATGAATGTGGATATTCACTTAGAAGAAGTGCCCTTTGCTTTCTCTTTGATTGTGCTCTTTTCCATCGGATTGTCAACGCTTGCGTTTGTGATATTCCGGAAGATTAAGTGGTTCTAAAAGGAGGAACATAAAAAAACAGCTTACCATCTATGATCCTTTATAAGGATTCTTTATGACGGTAAGCTGCAATTATACGTTTTTTATTCTATAGAGAATTAATTAAAAGAGAATGTTTAGAGAGAAATTAAAATATTTATCCTTCTTTATTTGCTTTTCTTCCACCTAACGGAATAGATACCCCAACGAATCCATTAACAGAGTTAGAGTTCTTTCCTAAGAACATGTAGTCAGTTCCGACAAACAGAGGACCTAACTTCAGACCCAAACCGAAAGATTTACCGGCTGACTGGATAGCTGAATAGCTAAGCGCTACATTGAACCAGCTTTTCGGACGGTAGTTTGCGGAGAATGTTAATTCTGTAAGAGCATCAGGCTGTACAAAACGAGTTGTTGACAATACACCGACTGCTAATTTATTATTGAAGAATCCGTATTCTGCACCTAATACCAAGGTAGAAGCAAGACGAGATTTACGAGATTTATCAGCATCTTTCGCTTCCATTTGCAGCATATCATAGTCAATAATATCCCCATTACTTCCTGCACGATTATAATACTTTTCAGCTTCAGTTTGCAATTTCGTCATCGCATCCGTAATCTTCCCTAAGTCATTTGATGTCAAGTCATCAACATTTATATCTTTTGTATAATCACTAACATTTATATTAATATCAGGAGGAGTAGCATTAGCTATTTTGGTAGCACCCTTTTTCCAAGAAATAAATCCCAAATCTAAAATAGATGCTGATACTGTCAAATTATCTAATATTTTATAAGAAGCACCTAAATCAATACCAAAACCATAGCCAGCAATTCCTATTTTTCCAGCATCAAAATCAATATCATCTATATATTTTTTATCAGGTTCTTCACCATTTACTAATTCTAAACCCTTAAAAGAACTTTCTAATGTAGCCGATATTCCCAAACTAGCATGGTACTTATTAATTTCGTTCAATAATTCCTGTGCTTTATCAGTTGTATTATAATTAGCTGCTAAATAAGCGGGGTCTTGTAATTGTGCAAGACGTGCATCACTTGGGATATCTGCAGACATCGTAACTTTATTAAACTTTAAATCCATGTTACCAATGCCTAATAAGACCTTCACCTTACCACCAACACTCAAGCGACTATTTATTTGACGCGAAAGTCCCAAGCCAACCTCGGTATAGGCTTGTATATTCATCTTTTGACCACTCAAATTATAATTACTCGTCCGCCAGTTTTCTTCAAAGCCTTCACCATCCATCTGATTCAAGAAAGTAAATAAGTTCTTAGTAACATTCGCACCGATATCTGTACGAAGACCGATATTAAATGACCAAAAGTTCTTACCTTTATACCATCCTGCAGAAAGAATTTCTGTACTGAAGTTTACATTCAGCTTATTTTTATCTTTCAGACGATTCATAAAATCAGTGCTTTTATAAAAATCGTCACCATCATCAATAATATCGATGATATCCTGATAACCTAATGAAGTAGAACCAACAGTTGCATTAACTGCACCAATTACCGGAAGGTTGAAATAACCTTTCGTCGGTGTTAAAGCCGGATTTAGTTGTTGACGATAATGAGTACCTTCCATGAAATAAGAAGTACGTAAAAACTGTGCATTTGCAGAAAGAGTGCAAACCAACATCATAAAAAATACCCCAATAATTTTAGAAGACCACAATAGTTTGTTCGTTGCCATGATTTTAAACTTTTTAATTCTTATTATTGTTTGCAAAGATATAGCATTTCAATAACAAATAAAAGCACTAGGCAACACTTTTTTAGCCTAAACAGAACAATCTTAGGGTTATCCGTAACAAAATCGTGCTTATTCTGCAAAAAAATGTAGAAAACATGTGCAAAATGAAACTAAGTGACTTTAGAAGTTCAAAGTCAGCTGTCCGTCTCCTAATAGATTGAACGTCATTCGATGGTAAGGAGTGGTTCCACGTTCGGCAATGGCGGCGCGATGTTTTTTAGTTGGGTAGCCTTTATTGTGATCCCAGTCATAATAAGGAAACTCTTCGTGGAGACGGTTCATATAATCGTCCCTGTATGTCTTGGCTAAAATAGAAGCCGCAGCTATTGAAAGATATATTCCCGTCGCCTTTCACTACCGTGCTATGGGGATGTCGGATATTTAGCGAAACGGTTTCCGTCGATTAGTAAATGCTGTGGGCGGGTAGTCAGTTGATCCACTGCACGATGCATAGCTAGGAAAGAAGCCCGCAGGATATTTATTTCATCAATTTCTTCCGGTGACACGACGCCAACTGCCCAGGCTATCGCTTCCTTCTCTATTACCTCACGTAGTGCATAACGTTGCTTTTCCGACAGTTGCTTGGAATCATTCAACAGTTCATTCTTAAAATCTTTCGGAAGAATAACCGCAGCAGCGTATACTGCTCCCGCCAAACATCCACGACCGGCCTCATCACATCCGGCTTCAATCAGATTCTCGTTTAAATAAGGTAATAACATATTTATCGCTTCTATTTTGACACAAAGGTAATTCAAATTAAAAAAGGAGACTTGTTTTGCCTCCTTTTTCTTACTTCTTTCCTGCTTTTTTTTAGAATAAACTCCAGGCAACAGTAAGTCCTGCCATTACAATGGCTACCATGCTCATTAGCTTTATTAAGATATTCAAGCTCGGCCCGGATGTATCTTTAAACGGATCGCCCACGGTATCTCCTACTACGGTTGCTTTATGAACTTCACCGCCTTTTCCTCCAAAGTTTCCTTCTTCTACATATTTCTTTGCATTATCCCATGCACCACCGGCATTAGCCATAAAGATAGCCAGTACAAAACCACTACTCAAGCCACCAATCAGCAAACCGAGCACACCGGGAACACCGAAAATAAGACCTGTAAGGATAGGGGCAATAATAGCGATTAAGGAAGGCACAACCATTTCACGTTGCGCACCTTTTGTTGATATTGCAACACAACGTTCGTAATCCGGCTCCGCTTCTCCTGTCAAAATACCCTTTATTTCACGGAATTGGCGACGTACTTCATCTACCATGTGCCCTGCTGCACGTCCTACGGCATTCATTGTCAATCCACAGAACAGGAAAGCCATCATGGAACCGAGGAACATACCCGAAAGAACTTTCGGATTCATCAGATGTACTTCATAATAATCCATAAAGTCAATAAAAGTTGCATTCGCCACACTGATGGAGCTACCATCCGCAAAGGTCAGATCTACATTACCAAGCCGTGTAAGGCCGATTCGGATTTCTTCAATATAAGAAGCCAGCAAAGCCAAGCCTGTCAATGCAGCGGAACCGATTGCAAAACCTTTTCCGGTGGCAGCAGTCGTATTCCCCAATGAATCGAGCGCATCGGTACGTTTGCGGACTTCGGCACCCAAGCCGGACATTTCCGCGTTACCTCCTGCATTATCCGCAATCGGGCCGTAAGCATCCGTTGCCAGAGTGATACCTAAAGTAGAAAGCATGCCGACAGCCGCAATACCGATTCCATACAATCCCATACCAACATTGGCAAAATCGCCGGCGGAAGCCAACAGATAGGAAGCAATGATACCGACAACTACCGCGATCACAGGAATAGCCGTAGAAAGCATCCCCAAACCGATACCAGAGATAATTACGGTGGCAGGTCCGGTCTTACCGCTTTCACTTAGTTTCTGGGTAGGGCGATAGGATTGGGAAGTATAATATTCCGTAGAACGTCCGATGATAATACCTACCAATAGTCCGACTACTACGGCACAAGAAATCCAAATCCAGTTATCAAGTTGCAGGAGCCACAGAATAAGGAATGTAGCAGCAACAATTAATACGGAACTAAGATTCGTGCCGAAAGCCAACGAACCGAGCAGGTCCTTCATAGTCGCATTCTCCTTGGTACGGACAGCAAATATACCTATAATAGAAAGGATAATACCAACAGCCGCGATCAGCATCGGGGCGATCACTGCTTTGAATTGCATCACTGTATCTGCCGAATGGATAAAAGCAGCAGCACCCAGAGCGGCTGTTGCCAGAATCGATCCACAGTAAGATTCGTATAAATCGGCTCCCATACCGGCCACGTCGCCTACATTATCGCCCACATTATCGGCAATAGTGGCAGGATTACGAGGGTCATCTTCCGGGATTCCGGCTTCTACTTTGCCTACCAAGTCAGCTCCGACATCGGCTGCCTTTGTATAGATACCACCGCCTACACGAGCAAAGAGCGCCTGGGTAGAAGCTCCCATACCAAATGTCAGCATGGTGGTAGTGATTACACAGAGTTTATGAGTAGGTGTCAGTGCATCAGCAGGAATCACTGCATTCAGCAACAGATACCAAAAAGAAATATCGAGCAGTCCCAGGCCAACTACCACCAGTCCCATCACCGCACCACTTCGGAAAGCAATTCTTAACCCTGCATTCAGAGAAGTACGGGCAGCATTAGCGGTACGAGCGGACGCGTATGTCGCCGTCTTCATTCCCAGAAACCCGGAAAGTCCGGAGAAGAATCCACCTGTAAGGAAAGCAATGGGAACCCAGGCATTCTGTACATGAAAGCCATAAGCCATAATTGAAAACAAAATAACCAGCCCCAAGAAAACACAACCTACAATCTTGTACTGTTGTTTTAGATAAGACATAGCTCCTTTGCGTACAGCAGCAGCTATTTTTATCATTTGGGGTGTACCTTCACTCTCTTTCATCATTTGCTTATGAAAGTAATAAGCAAAGCAGAGGGCTAACACGGAAGCGACTGGAACGAGCCAGAAAAGAATGTTGTCCATAGGGTCAATTTTTAAAGGATTACGGAGGCTAAAAGTATGGAAATCAATCGAAATAAGCAAGTAAAAAAGAAAGAATTTACAGAGTTGAATCATTCTATTTTTTATACGTCTCTTTGGACAAATGAGCAGATGGTAGTTATTTTTAGACATAAGAACAAAAGAACATAAAGGCTGCGCTTTGAAAATTATTTCTGTTGCTTATTGAACGGCTATTCTATTTTTTGTTCTTATGTTCTTCTGTCTGAATTAAATTCCCATTTAACCAGAAATTGCCTGGTTTGGGACCAATTGCCACTAATGATTTTATTAGTTATTTTTAAGCAAGCGTTTACCTATTAATAGTTATTTCATTGCCTAACAAATTTTCGTTTGACTATAGTCAAGCGATAGTTCAACATATGTCAAGCGTTCGTTCAACAATAGTCAAACGAAAACTCCTTAGGCAATTGAAAAAATAATATAAGCAAGAGAAAGAAATAAAAGCTGCATACTGACGAGTTATTGCCAGCAATAGTATTTGGGGTTATTTCCGTATAGAAATGAACTAATTTCAGTTCAAATTCAAACAAAGAGATAACGAATAATAGTCAATAACAACTAACTATCTGCCATTCTCTACTTATTCTGCTGGGCAAACTCCGTAGAAGTAACTCCAAACTGTTTCTGAAATACTTTGGCGAAGTAAGAAGGTGACTGAAATTCTACCCTGTCACAAATTTCATTGGTGCGCAGTTCTCCCTCCTGCAACAATTCCGCAGCATGTTTTAGCCGGATGATACGGATAAAACCGAGTGAGGAAAGGTCTGTCAATGCCAACGGAATGATCGTAAAAGAGATCCCGCAGATACTTGTCGAACTCAATCCAAGCTACAACATCACGAACGACTTACGCCTCTGGCTTAGTTTCCGCTATTTCGGCAAGACATACGCCAATCTTCAGGAAGCACTCTACTTCAACGGTCGCTGGGAAACGTTCGGAGGAATCAACTGGAACGTAAACAAACATCTGTCTCTAGGTGCAACAGTCATCAACTTCCTGAATCAGAAAGGAGCCAGCGGAACCATCAACGGTTCGGAACTGATTACGAAAGAAGAAGCTGCCCAATACGCCGGAAATTATATGAGTGGAAATTATTTACGCCCATTCACCGTAGAATTTAGCGCAAGCATCAAATTCTAGTTCATACCAAACGAATTATAATTATCTTTGTGGCATTATATGCCCACAAACTAACTAATACCTAATTAATTATTAAAAAAACCATGAAGAAACTTTTCGTATTACTTACGGCATTGTTTACCCTGGCACAAGTGAATGCCCAGGAAAAGAACGTTATCCGCATCGCAACGGACAACACAGACTTAATTCTCCAAGTAGCTCCCAACGGACGACTTTATCAGGCTTATCTGGGCGATAAGTTACTGAACGAGAAAGACATCAACAACTTTTCTCCATACGTGAAAGGTGGCAGTGACGGCAGCGTATCCACCCGTGGATGGGAAGTATATCCGGGCTCCGGCGCCGAGGATTATTTTGAACCGGCTGTAGCAATCACACACAATGATGGAAACCCAAGCACGATTCTCCGTTATGTATCTTCCGAGCAAAAAGCAGTGGCAGGCGGCACGGAGACAGTCATTCAGCTGAAAGACGATCAGTACCCGGTGGAAGTCACGCTGCATTACATCGCTTATCCGAAAGAAAACGTCATCAAGACGTGGAGTGAAATCAAACATGCTGAAAAGAAACCTGTCACCATCTGGCGTTACGCTTCGACCATGCTTTATTTCTCGGGAAACGAGTATTATCTGACTGAATTCAGCAGCGACTGGGCTAAAGAAGCACAAATGAGCACGCAACCTCTATTGTTCGGCAAAAAGGTGATCGACACCAAACTGGGAAGCCGTGCCGCCATGCATACCCACCCGTTCTTCGAACTTGGTTTTGAACAACCGGCACAGGAAACACAAGGACGTACCATGTTAGGGACGATCGGATGGACAGGCAACTTCCAGTTTACCTTTGAAGTGGACAACGTAGGCAATCTCCGCGTCATCCCCGCCATCAACCCGTATGCATCTGATTATGAACTAAAACCGAACGAAGTATTTACCACTCCCGAATTCATCTTTACTTTCAGCAACAACGGTACGGGCGAAGCCAGCCGCAACCTCCACGCATGGGCACGCAACCACCAACTGAAAGACGGACAAGGCGACCGCATGACTTTATTGAATAACTGGGAAAATACGTACTTCAAATTCGATGAGAAACTGCTTGCCGAACTGATGAAAGAAGCCAAACATCTGGGGGTAGATATGTTCTTGTTGGATGATGGCTGGTTCGGCAACAAGCATCCGCGCAACAGCGACAATGCCGGACTGGGAGACTGGGAAGTGATGAAATCCAAACTGCCGGGCGGTATTCCCGCACTCGTGAAGTCTGCCAAAGAAGCCGGAGTGAAATTCGGTATCTGGATCGAACCGGAGATGATAAACCCCAAAAGTGAATTGTTCGAGAAGCATCCTGACTGGGCTATCACACTGCCCAATCGCGAAACATACTATTACCGTAACCAACTGGTGCTCGATCTTAGCAATCCGAAAGTACAGGATTTTGTATTTAGCGTAGTGGATAACATCCTGACAGCGAACCCGGAAGTGGCTTTCTTTAAATGGGACTGCAACTCTCCCATCACAAATATTTATTCTCCCTATTTGAAGAATAAACAAGGACAACTTTATATCGACCATGTACGTGGTATATATAATGTATTGGAACGTATCAAAGACAAATATCCGAACGTACCGATGATGCTTTGCTCCGGCGGTGGCGCCCGTTGCGACTACGAAGCATTGAAATACTTCACAGAATTCTGGTGCAGTGACAATACAGACCCGATAGAGCGCCTGTTTATCCAATGGGGATTCTCACAAATCTTCCCTGCCAAAGCAATGGATGCACACGTAACCAGCTGGAACAAGAAGACAAGCGTGAAATTCCGCACCGATGTAGCAAGTATGTGTAAACTGGGCTTCGACCTCGGACTGAAAGAGCTGAATGCGGACGAACAGACTTTTTGCCAAAACGCAGTTGCCAACTGGACGCGTCTGAAGAAAGTGATTCTGGATGGTGACCAGTACAGACTGGTTTCTCCATACGATGGTAATCACATGTCTGTCATGTACGCCGCACCGGATAAGAACAAAGCAGTGCTTTATACCTACGATATCCACCCACGTTTCGGTGAGAAGCTGCTCCCGGTTAAACTTCAGGGACTGGATGCGAAGAAAATGTATAAGGTGAAAGAAATCAACCTGATGCCGAATTCTAAATCGAATCTGGCTGCCAATGAGAAAACTTATTCAGGAGATTATCTGATGAAAGTGGGAATCAATGCTTTCACAACAAATCAGGCTTTCAGCCGCGTAATTGAGCTGACTGCTGAATAAAAAGGAAGGAAATAATCGATAAAAAAGGGGGATTCGCTGTTATCAGCGTTTCCCCTTTCTTTTTACATACAATAATATTCAATTCATCTTCAATCGCAACAGCTGTTTCAATGGTTACAACTATTCTATTAGACGGAGGAAGTCTCTAAAAAAGTTGCAGCTACACCGTAACTTTTTACGATATAGCTGCATTAATGTTAAAGAGAGAGAATTTATATAATATAAGCATGGTCTCACGACCCTCCTGATATTCAATGAACATTTTGTTTCTTTACCTATTAGACGCACGAAAGCTCAAATCACTGCACTCGAGGCCCTCTTTTTTTAGTTAAAGAATAAAAAAAGCCGCTACTCCACAGGAATAGCAGCTCATATCTTTAAAACATCTTGCTGACACGTTCAATTCCTGCCACCAAAGTGTCTATTTCCGATTTGGTATTGTACATGGCAAACGAAGCACGTACAGTTCCTTCTATACCAAGACGTTGCATGAGAGGTTGTGCACAATGATGTCCCGTCCTCACGGCAATACCCAAACGATCCAGCAACGTTCCGAGGTCGAAATGATGGATATCTCCTACCAGAAAGGAGATGACTGCTCCCCGTTCGGCTGCTTCACCGAATATACGCATCTGGGGAATCTCTTTCAGCCGTTGCAAAGCGTAAGTTGTCAGTTCATGCTCATGGGCGGCTATCTGCTCAAGTCCATGTCCATTCACGTAATCAAGGGCTTTTGCCAGTCCGGTAGTTCCGATATAGTCGGGCGTACCGGCTTCAAACTTGAAAGGAAGTTCGTTGAAAGTGGTCTTCTCAAAAGAGACATGCTGAATCATCTCTCCTCCTCCCTGATAAGGCGGAAGGCGGTCTAACCACTTTTCTTTTCCATAAAGCACTCCGACACCTGTCGGACCGTATATTTTATGGGCAGAGAACACCAGAAAATCAGCATCCAACTCCTGTACGTCCACTTTCATGTGAGGGATAGACTGTGCAGCATCTATCAGGCAAGGTACGCCATGCGCATGAGCCGTTGCAATCATTTCTTTCACCGGATTCACCGTACCCAGCACATTCGAAACATGAACCACGCTGACTATTTTCGTTCGTTCGGAAAATAGTTTTTCGTATTCATCCAGCAAGAGTTCGCCTTTGTCATTCATTGGAATCACTTTGATGGCAATTCCCTTGCGGGCAGCCAACAGTTGCCAGGGAACGATGTTACTATGATGTTCCATCACGGAAAGAATCACTTCATCCCCCTCTTCCATAAATTCGTCGCCAAAGCTGGAAACAAGCAGGTTGATGCTTTCCGTCGTTCCGCGGGTGAAGACAACTTCGTTCGTGCTACGGGCGTTGATAAACTGACGCACCGTTTCACGGGAAGCCTCATGCAATTCCGTAGCTTGTTGCGAAAGATAATGCACACCGCGATGCACATTGGCATTAACGGAATAATATTCATCCACCAACGCATCAACTACCAGACGGGGTTTCTGCGTTGTCGCACCGTTGTCGAAATAAACCAAAGGTTTACCGTAAACCGTACGGCTCAATATCGGAAAATCCTCACGTATCTTTTGAATATCCACGTTTATTAATTATTAGTGGTTACTTACAAATGGCACAGCCCTGACATCTATTCAGCTCGCCACGGAAACGTTTCTCTACCAATAGATGCAAACGATCTTTCAGTGCCTCCAGACGAATGGTATCAATCACTTCATTGACAAATGCGAACATCAATAACAAACGGGCTTCTTTCTCTGCAATACCTCGTGAACGCATATAGAATAATGCACCCTCATCCAACTGGCCTACCGTTGCTCCATGCGAACATTTCACATCATCCGCGTAAATTTCCAATTGAGGTTGTGTGTACATTCTCGCATCACGCGTAGCACAAAGATTCCGGTTAGTCTGCTGGGAGTTCGTATGTTGCGCATCGGGACGCACCAATACCAATCCGGCAAACGCGCCTACCGACTGATCGTCGAGTACGTACTTGAATAGCTCATTGCTGGTGCAATTCGGTACGGCATGGTCGATGCTTGTATGATTGTCTACATGCTGGTTCTTATCGGCAATTGCCATGCCACAGAGGTTTATCTCGGCTCCTTCTCCTGCCAACAATACTTCAGTGGTGTTGCGGGTAGTACCATTATGCAAAGTCATTCCATTCAACAATACATTGCTGTTTGCCTCCTGCTTTACATACAGGTTACTGATACGAACGGTGCTTGTATGTGTTTCTTCCAGTTCATACATATCGAATACCGTGTTCTCACCTGCAAATACTTCAATCACTTGTGTTGCCAGGAAGTTCACGTTATCCATTGCATGGTCACAAATCAGCAGACGGGCTTGCGCGCCATCCTCCAGGATGATTAGTACGCGGCGGTTCACCATGAAGTTGACATCTGCACGCAGGATATTTACCAGCTGAATCGGTTTTTCTACTACTACATTCTTCGGCACATAAAATACAACGCCGTCTTGCGCAAAAGCTGTATTGAAAGCAGTCACCCCATCTTTGGAAGTATCTGCCAACTGACCGTAATACTTCTTCACCAATTCCGGATGCTGTCCGGCCACTTCTTTCAAGCTGCCGAAAATCACACCTTCCGGCAGATTGACTTTAGGAAGTGCTCTATTATAAAATGCGTCATTTACCACAAAATACAGAGCGGTACTCATATTCGGCACATCGCACTTAAACACTTCATACGGATTGACCGGAATAGCCAGACGATTCAAGTTTAAACCATAATCCGGTTCAAAGTACTTGCTCACATCCGTATATTTGTACTTCTCCATCTTACGGGTCGGAAATCCGAGGCGTTCAAAATCGGCAAATGCAGCTGCACGAGGCGCATTCAGCACTTCGGCGCTATACTTGCAGATCATTGCTTCCGTCTGTGAGAAGAGGTCTATATATTGTTGTTCAACTATCATAACTTATTATTTGTTATTCTCCTACTTCTTTCTTAATCCAATCGTATCCCTTTTCTTCCAGTTCCAACGCTAGTTCCGGTCCGGCAGTTTTTACGATACGACCTTTATAAAGGACATGTACAATATCAGGTTTGATATAATCAAGCAAACGTTGGTAGTGAGTAATAACGATTGTGCTTGTTTCAGGAGTTTTCAGTTTGTTCACTCCTTCTGCAACAATACGGAGCGCATCAATATCCAAACCGGAGTCTGTCTCATCAAGGATGCTCAACCGCGGTTCCAACATGGCCATCTGAAAGATCTCGTTCCGTTTCTTTTCACCACCCGAAAAGCCTTCATTCACCGAACGGTTAGCCAACTTATTATCCAGCTCTACCACCGCACGTTTCTCACGCATCAGTTTCAGAAACTCACTGGCCGTCAGCGCAGGCAGACCTTTATATTTGCGTTGCTCATTCACAGCCGCACGCATAAAGTTGACCATGCTCACACCCGGAATCTCTACCGGATACTGGAAACTAAGAAAGATTCCTTCATGGCTACGATCTTCAGGACTCAACTCCAACAGGTTCTTTCCATAAAACGTGACCGAACCTTTTGTTACCTCAAAAGCCGGATTTCCCACCAATACGGAAGAGCGTACTTTTACCGGAACCATTCGGCCCATAATAGCGTGCACCTCACCGGATTCACCGTCAGGTTAATACCCTTCAATATCTCTTTGCCATTAATGCTGGCATGCAGGTCTTTATTTCTAACATGATTATATGTACTATTTTTCCATTTACTATTTACTATTAAAAACCTATACTACCGACAATTTACCACCTATAAGCGCGCAGCCAAATAGTAAATCATAAATTGCCAACTAGTAAATCACCCCACGCTTCCTTCCAATGAGATAGTAAGCAACTTCTGTGCTTCTACCGCAAATTCCATCGGAAGTTTATTCAATACTTCCTTTGCATATCCGTTCACAATAAGTCCGATAGCATCTTCTGTCGGAATACCGCGCTGGTTGCAATAGAATATCTGGTCTTCACTGATCTTGCTCGTTGTGGCTTCATGTTCCACCACTGCCGTTTCATTGTGAATATCCATATAAGGGAAAGTATGCGCACCGCATTTATCTCCCAGCAACAGAGAGTCACACTGGCTATAATTACGGGCATTATCCGCTTTCTCGGCCACACGTACCAACCCACGATAGGAGTTCTCACTATGTCCGGCGGAGATACCTTTACTTACAATCGTACTGCGGGTGTTCTTGCCCAAATGAATCATTTTCGTTCCGGTATCAGCCTGCTGATAGTTGTTCGTTACAGCTACGGAATAGAATTCAGCGGTCGAGTTATCGCCTGTCAGAATACAGGAAGGGTATTTCCAAGTGATTGCCGAACCAGTTTCCACTTGTGTCCAGGATAATTTACTATCCACTCCCTTGCAGTTACCGCGTTTAGTCACAAAGTTGTATACACCGCCCTTACCTTCCGCATCGCCCGGATACCAGTTCTGAACAGTACTATATTTTACCTCTGCACGGTCGTGCACGATTATCTCAACGATAGCGGCATGCAACTGATTTTCATCCCGCATCGGCGCCGTACATCCTTCCAGATAAGAAACATACGAATCATCGTCTGCCACAATCAGCGTACGTTCAAACTGTCCCCGTGTTACGGGCATTGATACGGAAATAGGTAGAAAGCTCCATCGGACAGCGTACTCCCTTCGGAATATACACGAAAGAGCCGTCAGAAAAGACAGCGGAGTTCAACGCCGCAAAGAAATTATCCCGATAACCTACCACCGAGCCCATATATTTCTTCACCAAATCGGGATGTTCCCGCACGGCTTCACTGAACGAGCAGAAGATAATCCCTTTCTCCATCAGCGTTTCCTTGAAAGTTGTCTTTACGGAAACGGAGTCCATAACGGCATCCACCGCCATTCCGCTAAGAGCCATCTGTTCCTCCAAAGGAATACCCAGTTTATTAAACGTCTTTATCAATTCAGGATCGACTTCCTCCATGCTCTTCGGTCCTTCTTTCTTCTTCGTCGGATCGGCATAATAAGAAATCGCCTGATAGTCAATTTCAGGGATACGGAGATGTGCCCAAGTCGGCATTTCCAGCGTCAGCCAATGGCGATACGCTTTCAGGCGAAACTCCAGCAACCACTCGGGTTCGTCTTTTTTCGATGAAATCAGACGAATGACATCTTCATTAAGTCCACGCTCAATGATGTCTGTATGCACCTCTGTGGTGAAGCCGTATTTATATTTCTCCTCCGCAAATTTCCGGACAAACTCATTATCAGTCTTCTTTTCGAGTTCGTCTTTCTGATTGGGTTTCATTTTATTGGGTTCTTCTTGTTGCATCTTTATTCTCTAATATATATTGTTGCGTTATATTCTTCGCAGCAGGGAAAAAGATCCCCGCAAACGTTTCCATCGGATAATATAACAAAGATTCTTCCTTTTTTGTTGCACTAATTAACTTATTATCGCTGTCCACAAACTCTATCGCACCGATCACTACACTCGTTAACAACAGAAACTTAAGTGCTCCCAGCCCACTCCCTAACCAGCGGTTCAGCCAGTTCAGCGAAATTGCCTGCATTGCTTTTGTCAATAACGAAGCTATCAGTACAAAAATCAACGGCACGGCAATCCAAATCATGATAAAAGCCAACACCTGCGCAACTGTCATCGAATCCGTCACTGTCGGGCAAAGTTTCTCCGCCAAAGAGGCATACAAAGCTTTCGCCGCCAGCAGCCCGACTATTAACCCCAAAATAGAAGCCAACTGGCGGATAAAGCCTTTTACAAAGCCTACCACCGCTCCGGCGCCTATTACAATAAGGATAATGATATCAATCGTTGCCACGTTGTGATTTATGATTTGTGATTTATGATTTATGTTCCTGTGATTTATGATCGATGATTTATATTTCTGTCAGGTGATAAAACAATAAAGTGGTAAGGTGGTGTCCCATATAAAATAGTACCACATTACCACCCATCTATTGTTGCAACCATTACTTCGCGAATGGCCTTATACCCTTATAATTCATAAATCATAACTCATAAATCATAAAGTCTGTTTCACTTCTATTTCTTCGAATGTCTCGATCATATCGCCTACCTTCATGTCGTTGCAGTTCACCAGACTGATACCGCACTCGAAGTTTGTACCTACTTCCTTCACATCGTCCTTGAAGCGCTTCAACGCGTTGATGTTTCCGGTAAAGATGACGATACCATCGCGGATCAAACGAGCCTTGTCGCTTCGTTTCACCTTTCCGGTCTTCACCATTGCACCGGCTACCAAACCCACCTTCGTGATGTTGAATACTTCGCGGATTTCGATCGTAGCTGTAATCTGTTCTTTCAGTTCCGGAGCCAACATACCTTCCATAGCAGCCTTCACCTCTTCGATTGCATCGTAGATGACAGAGTACTTACGGATGTCGACACCTTCCTGTTCAGCCATCTTAGCGGCAGCACCCGAAGGACGTACCTGGAATCCGACGATAATCGCATCCGAAGCGGCAGCCAATGATACATCCGATTCGGAGATAGCACCCACGCCTTTATGGATCACATTTACCTGATCTGTTCAGTAGACAACTTGATCAACGAGTCGCTCAATGCCTCAACAGAACCGTCCACGTCAC
>SCPO01000870.1_pt1 | contig 15045 bp, 27 predicted proteins | sample 6106821 | NCBI WGS metagenome assembly SCPO01 (sample SAMN10720448, study PRJNA508395) | human gut metagenome | isolation source: Participant 2 stool, 0 month | host: Homo sapiens | collected 2017 | reverse complement strand
ACAGCGAGTCCATCATTGTAAATGAGGATGTTAAGAAGTAATCCGCGAGTGTTTCGACCTTGGACCTCTGCACAATCCTGCAAACCTGATGGGAATCGAAGCTGCTGAGGCAGTTATGCCGGGCAAAGCAAATGTAGCTGTATGGGATACCGGATTCGGTATGGCTATGCCGGAGAAGGCTTATCTGTACGCAATCCCGCACGAGTACTATGAAATACAGCATCAGTCGTTACGGCTTCCACGGCACTGCAGCCACATGTTCGTATCCGGCGAGGCGATCAAGTTCGGCGGTCTGGATCCGGAGAATGCAAAGGTGATCGTATGCCATTTAGGCAACGGCGCAAGCGTATCTGCTTCCATCGGCGGCAAGTGCGTAGATACCAGCATGGGCCTGACTCCTCTTGAGGGTCTGATCATGGGAACCAGAAGTGGTGACATCGATCCGGCTGTTGTTCAGTTCATCTGCAACAAAGAGGGCAAGGACGTCAACGAGGTATTAAACATCCTCAACAAGAAATCCGGCGTACTCGGCATGAGCGGCGGCGTTTCCAGCGACTTCCGTGATATTGAGGCAGCTAAGGAAGAGGGCAACCACTTAGCAGCAGTAGCTCTGGATGCGTTCATCTACCGTGTAGCAAAATACATCGGCGCTTACACCGCAGCTATGAACGGCGTAGATGATCGCATTTTACCGCTGGTGTTGGTGAGAACGACAAGGCAAGCAGAAAGGCTATCTGTGAGTACTTAGGCTACCTTGGCGTGAAGATCGACGACCAGGCTAACGATGTGAGAGGAAAGAACGCTGTTATTTCCGCAGCAGATTCCAAAGTCAAAGTAATGCTGATTCCGACTAACGAGGAGCTTGCGATCGCAAGAGAGACCAAGAGACTGGTAGAGGCTTAATCCTCAAAAATCAGTTTTGGAAAAAATTAAAATATTTGTTGACAAACGCCGGCGCACCTGTGTATAATTACACAGGTGCGTATTAGGAGACTAATATGCTTATTAATTTAACAGAGCTGTTTTCCGTGGACGGAAAAGAGAAAGACTATACGTGCGATATCGACATGAACCAGCTTTGCACCAGCAAGGATGCATATGACATCGTATCACGCAGTCCGGTAAAGCTGCATGTCCGTAATCTTGGGGACAAGAAAGCTTCTTCTTCTCACCGGCAATGCAGAGGTAACCCTGCAGATGCCATGCGACAGATGCTTAGAGCCTGTTGATATTCCTTTTGAACTGGAATTCGACGAAGAGCTGGACATGTCAAAGACCGAAAGCGAGCGTACAGAAGATCTCGATGAACAGCCCTATGTAAGCGGCTATAATCTGGATGTAGACCGGTTGCTCAGTAACGAGCTATTGCTTAATCTGCCTATGAAGGTGTTATGCAGGGAAGACTGCAAAGGAATTTGCAATAGATGCGAACCTTAATCACACGGAATGTTCCTGTGACCGGAGTTCGCCTGACCCAAGAATGTCAGTAATCCAGGATTTATTTCAAAAGTTTAAGGAGGTGTAAACCATGTCTATCTGCCCAAAGAATAAATCTTCCAAAGCAAGACGTGACAAACGTAGAGCTAACTGGAAAATGAGCGCTATGAATTTAGTAAAGTGCAGCAAGTGCGGCGCTCTGATGATGCCTCACAGAGTCTGCAAGGCTTGTGGTTCTTACAACAAGAAAGAGATCGTTTCTGTTGAGGACTAATTAGAAATGGCTTTGAAAGGAGTCAGGCGAGTAATCGTCTGGCTCCTTTTTCGTGTTTGTACTTTGCGAAAAATCATATTGATTTATAGAATGGAATCTAGTATATTTAATTACGAAATGGATTTAGTCGGCACAGGCCGAAAAGGAGATACTCTATGATTAATGTAGCTGTTGACGCAATGGGCGGTGACAACGCCCCGGGCGAGATTGTAAAGGGTGCGGTTGAGGCTGTAAATAAGCGGAGCGACATCCACGTTCTGTTAGTCGGACAGGAAGAGGCAGTGAAGAAAGAGCTTGCCTCCCACACCTATCCGAAGGAGCAGATCACGCTGGTGCAGGCTTCCGAGGTGATTGAGACGGAAGAACCGCCGGTGAACGCAATCCGCAAAAAAGATTCCTCCATCGTAGTAGGTATGAAACTGGTAAAGAATGGTGAGGCGGACGCTTTTGTGTCGGCGGGCAGTTCAGGAGCAGTCCTGGTAGGCGGTCAGGTGCTGGTGGGACGCATCAAAGGTGTGGAGCGGCCGCCCTTTGGCGCACTGATTCCTACGGAAAAGGCGTATCCCTGCTGCTTGACTGCGGGGCTAACGTAGATTCCCGTCCATCCCATCTGGTCCAGTTCGCGCGCATGGGTTCTATTTATATGGAACATGTAATAGGAATTAAGAATCCGAGAGTCGGAATCGTGAATATCGGTGCCGAGGAGGAGAAGGGCAACGCTCTGGTCAAGGAGACCTTCCCGCTCTTAAAGCAGTGCACCGACATAACTTTACCGGAAGCATTGAGGCAAGAGAGATTCCCCACGGCGGTGCCGATGTTATTGTCTGTGAGGCATTTACGGGCAATGTCATCTTAAAGCTTTACGAGGAACTGGTGCAGCGCTGATTTCCATGGTAAAGAAGGGCATGATGAGCTCCTGCGCAGCAAGATCGAGCATTGCTTGTTAAACCGGCTCTGAAGGAGACCTTAAAGGCATTCGATGCCAGCCAGTATGGCGGCGCACCGATGCTGGGACTGAAAGGTCTTGTAGTCAAGACCCACGGAAGTTCCAAGTCCACCGAGGTCTGCAATTCTATCATCCAGTGCGTGACCTTCAAAGAACAGAAGATCAACGAAAGATCAAGGAATGTCTGGACAGCCAGGCACAGAAATTCAGTAAGTAAACGGTCCGGGCTTCGGGCAGTTACACAAAATAAAGTTAGGAGAGAAAATAAGTTATGGAATTTGAAAAGTTACAGAACATCATCGCAGAGGTATTAAACATTGAGCCGGATGAGATCACCATGGAGACCACCTTCGTAGAAGAACTTGGTGCAGATTCCCTGGATGTTTTCCAGATTATCATGGGGATTGAAGAAGAATTCGATATCGAGATCCCGACTGAGGTTGCTGAGCAGATCGTCAGCGTTTCTGACGCGATCGAGCAGATCAAAACGCACTGAACTAAGCTGAGCCGGAAAAGACCGGCTGAAAACAGAGTATGCAGGAAATGTGGCTGTGAAGATATTAAACAGTTGCAATAATAATAGAGAGAGGGGCTGTGCATTCCTTGCGCGCCCCTTTCCCGTAATATGTGTACACAGATTTCCTGCGCACGCAAAGGAAAAATGATAAGGAGTGTAAACCTACATGAATCGTGATTTGAACGAACTGGAAAAGCGGTGTGGTTATACCTTTCAGGACAAAAATCTGTTCCACCGCGCCCTGACTCACAGTTCCTATGCCAATGAGCATAAAAAGACAAGGCTGTCTGCAATGAGCGTCTGGAGTTTTTAGGAGATGCCGTTCTGGAAGTGGTCTCCAGCGATTTCCTATATCACAAGTATCCGGAGAAGCCGGAGGGGAGCTTTCAAAATCAGTGCCAGTCTGGTATGCGAGCCGACTCTGGCCTACTGTGCGGCAGATCTGGAACTGGGCAGCTATCTGCTCTTGGGAAAGGGTGAAGAGGCCACTGGCGGAGAGAGCGCAATTCCGTGGTTTCCGATGCTATGGAGGCTCTGATCGGTTCCATTTATCTGGATGGTGGTTTTGCTAATGCAAAAGAGTTCATTCATCGTTTTATTCTGAATGATATTGAGCACAAGCAGCTCTTTTACGATAGCAAGACTATTCTGCAGGAGATGATCCAGGCCACTGCAGGAGCACATCTGAATATGAGATCCTGCGGGAAGAGGGCCCGGATCACCACAAGGATCTTTGAGGTGCGCGCATTGTCTGGCGGCGAGGAGCTGGGACGCGGAACCGGCGGAACCAAGAAGGCAGCGGAGGCTGTGGCCGCTTACCACGGCATTTTGAAACTGAGAGGGAAAGAATGTATTTAAAGAGCATTGAGATACAGGGATTCAAATCCTTTGCCAACAAGATCCTGTTTGAGTTCCACAACGGCATTACCGGTATTGTGGGGCCGAACGGCAGCGGCAAGAGCAATGTCGCCGACGCAGTGCGCTGGGTACTCGGTGAACAGCGGGCCAAGCAGCTGCGAGGCGGATCCATGCAGGATGTTATCTTTGCGGGCACGGAGCTGCGAAAACCCCAGGGCTTTGCCTATGTGGCCATTACCCTGGATAACCCGATCATCAGCTTGCTATTGATTATGATGAGGTGACTGTGTCGAGACGTTTGTACCGCCCGGTGAGAGTGAGTATAAGATTAACGGGAGTACCTGCCGCCTAAAAGATATCAGCGAGCTCTTTTATGATACCGGTATCGGCAAGGAGGGCTACTCCATCATCGGTCAGGGCCAGATCGACAAGATCTTAAGCGGCAAGCCGGAGGAACGGCGGGAGCTTTTTGATGAGGCAGCCGGAATCGTGAAGTTCAAGCGGCGCAAGGCCATTGCCCAGAAAAAACTGGAAGATGAAAAACAGAACCTGATCCGCGTAAGCGACATTCTTTCCGAGCTGGAAAAGCAGGTGGGACCGCTGGCCAGACAGTCAGAAACGGCAAAAAAATACCTGGCTTTGCGGGAAGAATTAAAGACCTGTGATGTGAACCTGTTTCTAATGGAATCCGAAGAAAATGGAAAACAGCTGCAGGAAATCAGTAAGAGGGAATCCATCGTTTCTGGTGACTTACAGGACGCGAATGCGGAATCGGAGCATTTGAATGAAGCGTACGAAACACTGGAGCGGGAAGTGGCAGAGCTGGATGACCAGCTGACAGAAAAGCGAAACCAGATGAACCAGGCAGAGATGCTGAAAGGCAATCTGGAGGGCCAGATCAACGTATTAAAAGAGCAGATCAATACCGAAAAGATGAACGCGGAGCATATCCGATCCCGCATCGAGTCCATTACCCATTCCCTGGAGGAAAAACAGAGACAGATCCTGCAGTATCAGGAGGATAATGCCGGTATCACAGAGTCTGAAAGTGCCAGCAGGAGCAGCCAGGAGGCGGCCGAGGCAGAACTCATGGCTCTGGATGAAAAGCTGATGCTCATGGAACAGCAGCTTGAGGATGCCAGAACCAGAATGATGAATGGCATGAATGAGAGCGCTTCCATTCACGCCCAGGACCAGCGCTTTGAGGCCATGCTAGAGCAGGTGCAGGTGCGCCGTTCTGAGGTATGTCAGAAACTTCTGAAATTTAAGAGCGATGAATCGGTTCAGGATGAACAGCTGGATGCCCAGCGCAAAAAGCTGGCGGAGACAAGGGCCCGCCTGGAAGCACTGGAGCTGGCCCAGACCGAGTGTGAGGGACAGGTAACCCAGTATGAATAGGAAGTGCGCCGGATTACCCGCTCCTTAAATGAAAAACAGCAGGAATACCGTACTGTTTACACGAAGCTGGAATCCTTGAAAAATCTGGCTGAGCGCTATGAGGGCTACGGAGGCAGTATCCGCCGGGTCATGGAAGTAAGGGACCGGGTACATGGTATCCGGGGCGTGGTGGCAGATCTGATCACCACCGAGAAAAAATATGAGACTGCCATTGAGACGGCTCTGGGCGGAAGCATCCAGAACGTGGTGACGGATTCCGAGCAGACCGCCAAGCAGCTCATTGAGTACTTAAAGAAGAACCGCTATGGACGAGTGACCTTCCTGCCATTAACGAGCATCGGGCAGGGCGGCGGATTTTCCAGACCGGAAGCACTGACAGAGCCTGGAGTCATTGGCCTGGCCAGCGATCTGGTTCATGTGGAACCGAAGTATCAGGTTCTTGCGAAATATCTGCTGGGGCGCGTGGTGGTGGCAGATACCATTGATCATGCCATTGCCCTGGCAAGAAAATTCAAATATTCCCTGCGGATCGTAACGCTGGAGGGTGAGCTCTTCAGCGCGGGCGGTTCCATGACGGGCGGTGCCTTCAAGAACTCCAGCAATCTTCTGGGGCGGAAACGGGAACTGGAAGAGCTGGAGGCGGCATGCCAGAAGGCACTGAAGGCTTCCGACCGTTTGCAGGAAGAACTGACCATGAATGAGGGCCTGGCGCAGCAGAAAAAGGAAGAGCTGGAAAGCCTGAAAACGGAACATCACCAGGTTTCCCTGCTGGTCAATACCAGGCAGATGAGCGTCAGCCAGCTAGAGGACAAGCGGGAAGAAATCCGTGACTCCTACCAGGATCTTGCGCTGGAGAACAGCCAGCTGGAGAGCCAGATCAGCGAGATCGAGGCAGGCAGAAGAAGCTGGCCCTGGAACGCGATCTTCTCAAAAAGACAGCGATCAGGAACAGACACGGATGGAACGCGTGTCCGGCGAACTGGAGACCCAGAAGAAAGTCCGGGAAGAACAGGCAAAAGCCCTGGAAACCATCCGCCTGGAAGCAGCGAATTTAAAACAGCGGGTGGATTTCGTAAAAGAAAACATTCACCGTGTAGAGCAGGAAATCCAGACATTAATAGAAGAACAGGAAGAACTTCAGAGTCACGGTACGGATTCAGGATCTGTTATTGAGGAAAAGAACCGGGAGATTGCGAACCTGCAGGATCTGATCCTTCATACGGAGGAAGAAAAACAGAAGATTGCCACGGAGCTTGAGACTCAGGCAGCTTTGAAGGAAGAAAAGTCCGGCCAGCAGAAGTCTTTCTTTGGAAAACGGGAAGATTTATCCGGCCGCATCGGCCGCCTGGACAAAGACCTGTTCCGCCTGCAGAGCCAGCGGGAAAAGCTGGAGGAGCGGCGGGAAAGTCAGATTACTTATCTGTGGAATGAATATGAACTGACTCCGGGGGCGGCGAAAGAGCTTCGAAGTGCAGAAGAACTGTCTCTCATTGAAGTGCGGAAGCGGATTGAAGAATTGAAGTCTTTCATCCGGGCTCTGGGCAGCGTCAATGTCAACGCCATCGAGGATTACAAAGAGATTTCCGAGCGGTATGAGTTTATGAAGACCCAGCACGATGACCTGGTGGAGGCGGAAGCTGCCCTGCAGGGCATCATTGAGGAACTGGATACCGGAATGCGGCGCCAGTTTGAAGAAAAGTTCCAGGAGATCCGGAAAGAATTTGACCGGGTGTTCAAGGAACTCTTCGGGGGCGGTCACGGTACGTTATCCCTACAGGAGGATGAGGATATTCTGGAGGCGGGCATTCAGATCATCGCCCAGCCGCCGGGCAAGAAACTGCAGAACATGATGCAGCTTTCCGGTGGCGAAAAGGCGCTGACAGCCATTTCGCTGCTGTTTGCCATCCAGAACTTAAAACCGTCCCCCTTCTGTCTGCTGGATGAGATTGAGGCGGCCCTGGATGATTCTAACGTAGACCGTTATGCGGGATACTTACATAAACTGACGAAAAATACACAGTTTATTATAATTACCCACCGGCGCGGCACCATGGTGGCGTCGGACCGGCTGTATGGTATCACCATGCAGGGGAGTATCAACGCTGGTATCGGTCAACCTGATCGAGGATCAGCTGGACGCGTAGATTTTACAAATAAGGAGGCTTGCGAGTGGAAGAAAAGAAGAAAGGCTTTTTCAGCCGTCTGGTTGAAGGCTTAAACAAAACGAGAGAGAATATTGTCTCTGGAATGGATTCCATCTTCAGTGGCTTCTCCGCCATTGACGAGGATTTTTATGAGGAACTGGAGGAGACCCTGATCATGGGCGATCTGGGCATCCAGACCACCATGTCCGTGCTGGAAGATTTACGAAAAAGTCAAAGAACAGCATATCAAGGAACCGGTTGAATGCAAACAGCTTCTGATCGATTCCATCCGGGAACAGATGGACCTTGGCGAGAATGCCTACGAGTTTGAGAACCGCAAATCCGTAGTGCTGGTGATTGGGGTTAACGGTGTCGGGAAGACCACCTCCGTTGGCAAGCTGGCAGGTCAGTTAAAGGATCAGGGCAAGAAGGTCATTCTGGCGGCAGCGGACACCTTCCGGGCGGCAGCGATTGAGCAGCTGACGGAGTGGGCAAACCGCGCCGGTGTGGAGATCATTGCGCAGCAGGAGGGCTCCGACCCGGCAGCCGTCATCTATGACGCGGTGGCAGCAGCCAAATCCCGCCAGGCCGATGTGCTGATCTGTGATACCGCAGGCCGTCTGCACAACAAGAAAAACCTGATGGAAGAGCTGAGGAAGATCAACCGCATCATCGACAAGGAATACCCGGACGCGTACCGTGAGACCCTGGTGGTACTGGATGGCACCACCGGACAGAATGCCATGGCACAGGCAAAGCAGTTCATGGAGGTTGCTGACATCACAGGCATCATCCTGACAAAGCTTGATGGTACTGCAAAGGGCGGTATCGCAGTGGCTATACAGTCAGAGCTTGGCATCCCGGTCAAATACGTGGGCGTGGGCGAAGATTGACGATCTTCATAAGTTCAATTCCGAGGATTTCGTGACGGCTCTGTTTGATGTAAAGAAAGATGAATAAAGGTAACTGTTCAGTAGGTCTGTGCATTTACTGCTGACCGTACGAAAATGGCTTACAGGCAAAAATCCCATTGCCGAAGGCAATTTTCAATGGATTTTTGCTCATAACTGTGAGGGTACTGAACAGTTACGAATAAAGAACATAAGGAGAATACAGACATGGCAAAAGAGCAGGTATTAGTAGAAGAAGTAAAGGAAGAGGGCTTAACCCTCGAAAAATTTGAGGAGGCTTCCGAGGAGGTTAAGAAGGTCACCCAGGAAACCAAACTGGTTTACAGCGAGTATTTTCTGCTGCAACCGGAAATAAGGTATACTTTAAGCCGGAGAACATGCAGTACACCGGCGCTTACAAGGTACGCGGCGCTTACTATAAGATCAGTACCCTGACAGAGGAAGAAAAACAGCGTGGCCTGATCACTGCGTCAGCAGGAAACCATGCCCAGGGCGTAGCCTACGCGGCAAAGCTGGCTGGCATTCCAGCTACCATCGTGATGCCGACCACGACTCCGCTCATGAAGGTGAACCGCACCAGAAGCTATGGAGCGGAGGTTGTACTGTACGGAGATGTATTCGACGAGGCCTGTGACCGCGCATACGAGCTGGCTGCGGAGCACGGCTACACCTTTGTGCATCCGTTCGATGACCTGGATGTGGCAACCGGTCAGGGAAGTATTGCCATGGAGATCGTGAAGGAGCTTCCTACCGTAGATTATATCCTTGTTCCGATCGGAGGAGGCGGACTCTGTACCGGCGTTTCCACCCTGGCAAAGCTCTTAAATCCGAAGATTAAGGTGATCGGCGTTGAGCCGGCCGGAGCAAACTGCATGCAGGAGTCCTTAAAGGCAGGACACGTGCTGACGCTTCCGACCGTAAACACCATTGCAGATGGTACCGCGGTAAAGCGTCCGGGCGAAGCTGTTCCGTACATCCAGAAAAATGGATGATATCATCACAGTTGATTCCGGCGATCGTTGCCTTCCTCGATATGGTTGAAAACCACAAGATGATCGTAGAAAACTCCGGTCTGTTAACCGTAGCGGCATTGAAGCACTTAAATGTACAGAAAGAAGATTGTTTCCATCTTAAGCGGCGGAAACATGGATGTGATCACCATGTCTTCTGTTGTACAGTTAGGTCTGATCCAGAGAGACCGTATCTTTACCGTATCTGTTCTGCTTCCGGACAAGCCAGGCGAGCTGGCGAAAGGTTTCAACGCTCCTTGCTGACCAGCGCGGCAATGTCATTAAGCTTGAACACAATCAGTTCATCAGTATCAACCGCAATGCGGCTGTGGAGCTTAGGATCACCCTGGAGGCTGAGGGAACGGATCACAAGAACCGTATTGTGCAGGCCTTAAACGATGCCGGATACCGCCCGAAGCTGGTGAAGTCCAAGGGCACCTACAGTGACTGAGCGGTGAATGATTATGATAGAACATACAAATGAGACGATCCAGGCACTCCGTCAGAATATCCGTTATTTTGAAATGGACCTTCATTTCCGCGATTTCCGGTGTGACGATCGGTCTGGCCGGAACCCTGTTTGGTTTGGCATCCAGCGACGCTTTCTGGAAGCCATAGCTGGACGCTGTATCTGCTTCCGCTTGTCGGACTCCTGATCGTGTGGCTGTACCGGTTTGCGCATGAAGAAAAACCGCGGTACGGATATGGTCCTGGATTCTATTTCCTCCACAGAGGAGGTTACACCGGCAACTGCTCCGCTGATCTTTATCTCAACCCTGCTGAGTCATCTGGCCACGGCTTCTGTCGGCCGGGAGGGAGCAGCACTGCAGCTTGGCGGAAGCCTGGGAAACCTGATCGGTAAGGTTTCGACTGGATGAGAAGGACAGAAAGATTGCCATTATGTGCGGCATGAGTGCCGGGTTCTCCGCTATCTTCGGAACTCCGCTTGCGGCAGCCGTGTTTGCCATGGAGGTCATCAGCATTGGCGTTATGTACTATGCGGCTCTGGTTCCATGCGTTTTTTCGGCGTTTGTCGGTGTGTCAGTGGCAAAATTCCTGGGTCTGGCCCCGGAGCATTATGAGATCGGCCTGGTGCCGGAGTTTGGCGCCTCATCTGCGCTTCTGACAGTGCTCATCGGAATTTTGTGTGCCTGTGTCGGAATCTTCCTTTGTGTCAGCCTGCATCAGTGTGGTCATGCTTACCGGAAGGTTTTTCCGAATCCCTATATCCGCGTGCTGGCGGGATCCGCGATCTTTATTGTCCTGACCCTGCTGTTTCCGGCGCGGCTTTACAACGGAAGCGGTGCGCAGATCATCGAAATGGTATTTGAAGGTGAAAAAATTCCGGTTTATGCATTTTTGATGAAGATCCTGTTTACCGGAGTAGCGCTTGGCGCAGGCTTTAAGGGCGGAGAGATCGTGCCGACGCTGACGGTCGGCGCCGCGTTTGGCTACTTGATGAGCCTGGTGACCGGACTGCCGGTCGGACTGTGCGCATCGGTCGGAATGGCATGCCTGTTCGTAAGCGTGACAAACTGTCCGGTGTCCACGATGTTCATGGCATTTGAACTTTTTGGATTTGCCGCAATGCCATATTATGCCATTGCCGTGGCAGTGTGCTTTACCCTGTCTGGATATTATGGGCTCTACCACAGCCAGAAGTTCGTTTATTCCAAGATCCGGACAGAATTCATTAACCGAAAATCAAACGAGTAAATATTGCAGGTGCCAATATGCATCGGAACGATACCGGCACCTGTTCCTGCAATAGTGAGGTTCATCCTATGACAAAAAAACAAAAGACTCTGGAAATCATCCGGAGACTGAAGGAGGCTTACCCGGACGCAGACTGCACCCTGGATTACGAGGAGGCCTGGAAGCTTTTAGTGAGCGTGCGTCTGGCGGCCCAGTGCACCGATGAGCGAGTCAATCAGGTGGTTCCGGCACTCTATAAAAAGTTTCCGGATGTGAATGCCCTGGCGGAGGCACCGGTGGAAGAAATTGAGGAAATCGTCAGGCCCTGCGGTCTGGGAAAGAGCAAGGCCCGGGACATCAGCGCCTGTATGAAGATGCTGCGCGACGAGTACGGCAGGAAGGTGCCGGAGGATTTTAATGCTCTGTTGAAGCTTCCCGGAGTGGGAAGAAAAAGCGCCAATCTGATCATGGGTGATGTGTTTGGCAAACCGGCCATTGTGACAGACACCCACTGTATCCGCCTGGTGAACCGTATGGGACTGGTAGACGGCATTAAGGAACCGAAAAAGGTTGAGATGGAACTCTGGAAGCTGATTCCGCCGGAGGAGGGCAGCGATTTCTGCCACCGGCTGGTATGGCATGGAAGAGAGGTCTGCACGGCCCGAACAAAGCCGTATTGCGGCCGGTGCTGTCTGGCTGATATCTGCCCGAAAACAGGCGTATAAAAAGAAAAACAAAAATTTTTACAAGTGTCAAGAAAAATACTTGACAGCAACGTGCCTTTCGTGTATGATAGCCAAGGTGATGTTATGGAAAGCATTGTAAAACAGAGTTTGCTTTATGATTTTTATGGAGAGTTGCTCACAGAGCATCAGCGCAGCATCTACGAGGATGTGGTATATAACGACATGTCCTTAAGCGAGATCGCCGAGGAGAACGGATCAGCCGTCAGGGTGTTCACGATCTCATCAAGCGCTGCGACAAGACCCTGAGTGCGTATGAGGACAAGCTGCATCTGATCAGCAAGTTCCAGACTACCCGCCGCATGGTGGAGGAGATCCATAAAAAGACCAGGGTTTTCAAGGAAACAAAAGATGAAAGTCTGATCGACGAGATTGAGCAGATTTCCAACGACATCATGGAACTTTGATTTCGGCGTATGCCGTGATCGGTTCTGAACAGGAGGTTACCTATGGCGTTTGAAAGCTTATCCGATAAACTGCAGAACGTGTTTAAAAACCTGCGCGGCAAGGGCCGTTTAAGCGAAGCGGATGTCAAGGCTGCGCTCAAGGAAGTCAAGATGGCTCTCCTGGAAGCAGACGTAAGCTTCAAGGTTGTAAAACAGTTCATAAGCTCCGTTCAGGAACGCGCCGTTGGCGAAGAAGTGCTGGGTTCCCTGCAGCCGGGCCAGATGGTGATCAAGATCGTTAACGAAGAGCTGATCCGCCTGATGGGTTCCGATACTACGGAAATCGCATTAAAGCCCACCAACGAGATCACCGTCATCATGATGGCAGGTCTTCAGGGTGCAGGTAAGACGACAACGACAGCGAAGATCGCAGGAAAGCTGAAGGCAAGGGCCGCAAGCCGGTTCTGGTTGCCTGTGACGTATATCGTCCGGCAGCAATTCAGCAGCTTCAGATCAACGGTGAAAAACAGGGGGTTCCGGTCTTCTCCATGGGAGAGAATCAGAACCCGGTGAACATTGCAAAGGCCGCTATGGAGCACGCGGCAAAGAATGGCTACAATGTGGTGATCCTCGATACCGCCGGACGTCTTCATGTAGATGAAGGCATGATGGAAGAGCTCGAGAACATCAAAGAGACTGTAAATGTAGACCAGACCATTTTGGTGGTAGACGCCATGACCGGTCAGGACGCAGTCAATGTAGCATCGAATTTCCAGGATAAAGTCGGTATCGACGGTGTCATCCTTACCAAACTGGATGGCGACACCCGAGGCGGTGCAGCCCTTTCCATCCGGGCCGTAACCGGAAAGCCGATTTATATATAGGTATGGAGAGAAGCTTTCCGATCTGGAACAGTTTTACCCGGACCGTATGGCATCCCGAATCCTGGGCATGGGAGACATTCTCACCCTGATCGAGAAAGCCGAGATGGAGGTTGACGAGGAAAAGGCGAAGGAAATGAGTCAGAAGCTGCGCAAAGCAGAGTTTGACTACAACGATTTCCTGGACCAGATGCGTCAGATCAAAAATGGGCGGACTGACCAGTATCATGAGCATGATGCCGGGAATGTCACAGATGAAGGGCGGAATCCCGGAGGTGGATGAGAAATCCATGGACCGTGTGGAGGCTATCATCCTGTCCATGACAAAAGAAGAGCGCGCCAATCCGGGCCTCTTAAATCCTTCCCGCAAACAGCGCATCGCAAAGGGCGCAGGAGTGGACATCAGTGAGGTAAACCGCATTGCCAAGCAGTTTGATCAGATGAAGAAATGATGAAGCAGCTTCCCGGCATGATGGGCGGTAAGCGCGGACGCGGCGGACTGGGCGGTATGCTCGGAAAGCTGAAAATGCCTTTCTAGGGCAGCTTATATGGTGACAGTACAGAGCTTTCTGTATTTGTTGATACATTATCAGTATATTTTAAGGAGGTGAAATTGACAGGGCAGTAAAGATGAGATTAAGAAGAATGGGTGCTAAGAAAAACCTTTCTATAGAGTCATTGTTGCAGATTCCAGATCCCCGAGAGATGGCAGATTCATCGCTGAGGTTGGTACTTACGATCCGAACCAGGAGCCGAGCGTTATCAAGTTTGACGAGGAGGCTACCAAGGAGTGGTTAGCAAACGGCGCACAGCCGACCGACCGTGTAGCAAAGCTTCTGAAGACCGCTGGCATTCAGTAATCTGAGAGGTGATCGCTATGAAAGAACTGGTTGAGGTTATTGCAAAAGCATTAGTTGACAATCCGGACGAGGTGGTTGTTACCGAGACCGAAAAGGAAAGCGGCACCTTTATTGAGCTAAAGGTTGCCCCATCTGATATGGGAAAGGTGATTGGCAAGCAGGGACGCATCGCGAAGGCGATCCGCTCCGTTGTCAAGGCAGCCGCTTCCAAAGAAGAAAAAAAGGTTGTTGTAGATATACAGTAGCCATCAGAAACTGTCGTCGATTTTCCTGCGGCAGTTTTTTTTATAAAATCTGGAGGAATGGAAGATGGAGGATACCTTAAGAGTCGGCGTGATCTCATCCACCCACGGTGTACGCGGTGAGGTCAAAGTATACCCTACGACCGATGATGTGAACCGTTTTAAAAAGCTGAAAACCGTCATCCTTGATACTGGCAGAGAGCAGATGACCCTGTCCATTGAGAACGTCAAGTTCTTCAAAACATGGTCATCCTGAAATTCAAGGAGTTTAACAATATCAACGAAATCGAAAATACAAGGGAAAGGATCTGCTGATCCGCCGCGACCAGGCCGTGAAGCTGGCTCCGAACGAGAATTTTATCACCGATCTGATCGGTTTAAAAGTCGTGACCGATGAGGGAAAAGAGTTTGGTACCCTGACCGATGTCCTTCAGACCGGTGCCAACGATGTTTACGTTATCGAAAGTCTGGAAGGCAAAAGTATCTGTTCCCGGCTATCCCGCAGTGCATTCTGGATGTAAACCTGGAGAGCCAGATGGTGACCGTCCATATCCTGGATGGCCTTCTGGACCTGTAATACGCTGAAATCAGAGGAAGCAAAAGCATGAATTATCATATTTTAACATTGTTCCCGGAGATGGTGTTAGACGGCGAATACCAGCATCATCGGACGGGCAGCCGGAAAAGGCCTGCTTTCCATTGAGGCGGTCAATATCCGGTTACACGAAAGAAAAGCACGGCCA
>SCPO01000622.1_pt1 | contig 15069 bp, 26 predicted proteins | sample 6106821 | NCBI WGS metagenome assembly SCPO01 (sample SAMN10720448, study PRJNA508395) | human gut metagenome | isolation source: Participant 2 stool, 0 month | host: Homo sapiens | collected 2017 | reverse complement strand
AAGTCCATGAACGCAGACTGCCCCAGAATGTAAGAACGGCAACTCGGTTTTAAAACGTATGGCTTACCTGCCTTATGGAATTCCTTTTATTTCCGAATTCGTCTGCAATCTTTCGATATAGTCGTTGAAATCAGGGAACGGCAATGTCAATGAAAGGTAACCGCCAAGACCGATTCTGTCGATAGGTGCACGAAGAAGTGCATCGTTTACGTTCTTCCAATATCCCTTTGCTTCAAGTGTAGGATTACCGCCCTCCATAAATGTAGGAGCACCGCCAAGACCTACAGGGAACAAATATGGGTGAAGTCTGATTTCGTGAGTTTCAACTACGTCAACGCCTGCACAAAGTCTTGCCTCAAAGCCGTTGAATACGCACTTGATAAGGCCGTCAGCCGAAGTCCTTAAATCTCTTGCCCCAAGGCTCAACACCTACCCAGCTGTCATCATAGAATACATAAGCCTTTTACCGTATGTATGTACAAGGTCAACAAGCTTTTACCGAAGTCAACAACAAAATCATTGATGAATTCCATCCAATCAAGCTTTTCTTGTCACAAGTCATATGTGTAGCGTGAAGTTCGCCCTTATTGATGAAGTCCTCTGAAGTAAGTGCATAACCGTACTTCTTTTCAAATTCCTTTAGAGCAAGCGGAGAAACCGTAAAGTCATATGACGCCCAATCTGAGAATAAATCTCTGTTTCTCTCGTTTGAACCCCCAAATCCATACGAAGTTATAGAACATTGATGTGAAACGAACAACTGTTGTTGCAGGGTGTGTTTCGCACCAGTTCTTCATCCAATCAAGCATATATTGTTGTGTTTCCGGTATCTCGGATCAATCTGCATTAGATGTTCCTTGTCCCACTATTTTTGTTGTATGATTGTACATTGAAATTTCTTCCCAAATTCTGTATGCAAGGAAGTTTACTGTGTACTTATGCCAAGGTGTTACACCATTTACCGTAACAACGCCGTTTTCATATGTCCAATCCTTAACTTCTTCATTTGTAGTTCTGTCGAATACCTCGCCAATATGCCTTTGATTCGTCAGACTCGTTAATCTTGAACTGTTCGTTAAAGAAGTCCTTCATAAGGTCAATCTTAACACTGTCGCTTCCGCAACAACAGGATTTGTCATAAGGAATGACTGCTGTAATTTATCTGTGTTTTTTTGCCCACTCGTTATGGTCACGAATAATACAAATTGTAAATTCCGTAACCCGCATTTATAATTTCAGGTGACAATTCCGTACCGTCAGAATCTCTGATTACGTCTGCACCCCATTTTCAGCCATTTCAAGTGTTAGTTTTCATAACCGCTTTCACCCGGAAGTGTGAAACCGCCTTTAGTCTTACCCATTTCATTCTCTCCTTTTGTTTTTCTCAATACTAGAATTATATCATAACGAATTGTTATTGTAAAGAAAAAGCGGTAATCTTTATAAAAAAGAAACCGCTTCTTTGTTAATTGTACAAATTTTCAAGCAAATTACAATAATCCGAAAAAACAGTCGAAAATATAATTCACAACAAGCACCTCATCAGGTGAATACTTATCCAAAATCATCTGAAAATCGCCGTCAAAAATTCTCGATCGACAAGAATTACATTTTTATAGCTTTCTATAAGCCATGGTGCAAGTACGTTTGTATACGAATCTTTAAGCACAACCAACGTTTTACCGTCAGGATTTTTCTCATTCGTCATTTCGACAATCGATGGTCACTGCCGAAGAAAAAGTTATAATTCGCTTTACTTCTGTCGTACATCACACCGTTGTACGAATACATTTCGCCTTTTCGTCGGTTGCATACATTGTTGTTTTGATATGCTTATCATAGTCAATGTCGTACCATTCAATCGTGTCGGGTTCTGTCGCCACATCCTTACTCTGTCATAAAAATAACCGAGTACGCCTTGTATCTTACCTGTTTCGTAATCATCTTTATTTACCGCTTGTCCGCCCTCTTTATTCATAATCGCACTGTAACCGTAATACGCGCCGAGTTGCGTCCAGTGGTGGTCGGTTCTGAAATATGTGTACTCATTTGAATGTTCGACAGCAAACCGTATGCGTCAACAGTACCCACCCTGCTGTCAAGCTTTGAATAAATACTGTCTATCGTATCCTTTGACTGTCCTGCAAATTCTTATATATAGGTTCTTTAAATTCAAGCTGTGTCGGAATTACCATACTGAAAAGTTTTATATTTTCAGGAAGTTTTCGGCATAGCGATTTATCGCGTCGGCATATTCCTGCTCTGTTTTATCGTTTCTATAAACATCTCCATAATAGTGTTATCCGCAACAAGAAGAGTTTGTTTTGAGTTGTACCCGTTCTATATCTTTATTTGTGGAAATAATTTTACCTGTTTTCGGTACAAATCCTCTTTTTCGTCCAACGTTTTGAAAAAATCGGTAATTTGTGAACGATGAGCGATATTATCTCCGATTTTCAAAACCTGTTTCAAATTCACCCGAAAACACTGTTTCCTTATTTACAGGCGGAATTGTTGCCATCACTCTGTTTTCAGATTTTATACTTTCCTCGTCCGCCGGAAGTGGAGTACAACGATAAAAGCTGTCAGCATAAGAAGAAATGCACCGATTGTAGCTTATTTCATATTCGTCACCTTTCCTTAAAATCTGAAATACAAAACGGATTATATGTTTGTCCCACAAGCAGAACAAAGCACACCAAGTCCGACAATAACCAAAACCGGTCCGATATTGCCGCAAATACCTTTTGATTTTTGCAGAAATTTTGTGTATAATTGTCGGTATCGGAGTTGACGCTATTACGCAAACCGCAATAAGCCATGCATTCGTACAGAATGTTGACACCGCCGTCAAGTCGTACAATGCCGTACCCACGCCGAATGCACTCTTTATGAATGTCCAAAGTGCGTTTAAGTCCGTAAAATAGAACAGTGCCCAACCAAGTATTACAAAGAACATAGTGTATATATAGCAGATGGGAGGGAATTTTGAAGTTTCTTTTAAACAGTGTTTTTCAATAAACAAAAGTACACCGTAAAACAATCCCCAAAATATAAAATTCCAGCTTGCTCCGTGCCAAAGTCCGGTTAAAAGCCATACTATGAATATATTTCGTATTGCGTGGTATCTGTTACCGCCGAGCGGTATATAGACGTAATCTCTGAAAAATGTTGACAACGATATGTGCCACCTCCTCCAAAATTCGGTTATACTTCTTGAAATGTACGGATATTCAAAGTTTTCACCAAAGTGAAAACCCAACATTCTTCCCAAGCCTATCGCCATATCACTGTAACCAGAAAAATCGAAATAAATCTGAAATGTATACATTATTATTCCGAGCCATGATGACGCAACCGTAAGTCTTGTACTGTCAAGCACCATTGACGCAACCGCACCCGAACTGTTTGCAAGCATTACTTTTTTCATACCTGCGGTAAATCTTTTTACGCCGTATGCAAAATCATCAGCCGTAACACGTCTGCTGTTCAGTTCGCTCGCAACCGTACTGTACCGCACAATAGGTCCTGCGACAAGCTGCGGAAACATTGAAACGTATGCCAAAAATCCCAAAACGATTTTTGCACCCGCGTTTTTCCTCTGTACATATCTATCGTATACGACAACGTTTGAAATGTGTAAAACGATATTCCGATAGGCAGTTTGAAATTCGGATTAGGGATTGACGTGTGTAAAAACGTGTTGATGTTTTCAATAAAAATCCCGAATATTTAAACATTGCAAGCAAGCCTAAATTTATCACAAGTGACGAAACAAGCGCAATCGTTGCACCTGCCCTCGCATAGTATTTATCAATTATACGTCCGTTTATATAATCCACAAACGCACTGAATATCAAAAGCACTACCCATATCGGCTCCCCACGCGTAAAAAGTGAGGCGATAATCAGTACTGTATTTTTATATGTAAGATTTTTCGATAAATTATATGCAATCAGCACTATCGGCAAAAATATGCACATAAACATTAAACTTGAAAATACCAAAGAACAATCCTCCTGTTTTTCATTACAAAACGATTATACTACATTACCGTCGTATAAGTCAATATCGCATAATAAATTCCATACAAGAAAAGGCTGTCTGAAATTTATCAGATAGCCTCAGACTGTCGACAAATTGTCCGGAACGTGCAATATATTATTTTATATTTTAAAGTTTAATTTATAGCTATAGCAACAGGCAAGCCTATCTTCGATATACGGCTTGCCTGTGCATTTTGCGAAAATAAACTCTAACGTACAAACGTACGCCGACGAGTTCATTTTCGCAAAATCCGAACTATTTTTCGACCTCTGCCAGCGTGTAGACACTTTTGTCTACGCTGAGGCTGTCTGAAATTTATCAGACAGCCTTTATAATTATTTCGCAAATATTTTGCAATTTCGGTCATTGTGTGACTGATTTTAATACTCTGCGGACAGACTTTTCGCATTTTTGCATTTCTTACATTGGTCCGCACCCTTGTTAAGTTCTGCATAAATTGCCTTTGCTCTGTCTGTACCGAGTGAAGCGGTTGCATTGTACGCCTCAAATGTTTTAGGTATGTCAAGTCCGAACGGACAAGGCATACAGTACGCACATTTTGTACACGGTACAAGTGCCATTTTGTCAAATACCTCTTTTGTCTTTGCAAGCATATCAAGATTTTCTTCCGTCAGCATACCCACTTCAGCTTTATCCGCATAGTCTATATTTGACTGCACCTGTTCCATTGCACCCATACCGCTCAAAAGAAGTGATACTTCTTCTCTGTTCCACAGGAAATCCATTGCCCACTAACAGGCGCTTTTTCGTCAGACAGCATTTTTGCGACCTGCGGTGACGGGTTCGCAAGTTTACCGCCCAAAAGCGGTTCCATTATAACCACGTCAAGTCCTTTTTATGTGCATATTCAAGCCCCTCAAGACCAGCCTGATATTTTACGTTAATATAGTTAAGCTGTATCTGACAAAACTCCCAATTAGGGTTTGCGTCAATAATCTTTTTAATGTTTCAACGTCATCATGGAACGAAAACCGATATGACGGATTTGCCGTCGGCTTTCGCCTTGTTGAGCTTGTCTATAAGATTGAATTTTTCGACAACATTCTTAAATCTGTCCTTATCAAGTGCATGCATAAGGTAAAATCAATATAATCGGTTTGAAGTCTTTCAAGCTGTTCGTTAAGCAAACGGTCGAAATCCTCCTCACACTTCACTTCCCATATAGGACATTTCGTGGCAATATGTATTTTGTCACGATACGGCTTTAAAACTCCGCCTATAAAACTTTCACTTTTCCGCCGTGATAAACATACGCTGTATCAAAATAGTTCACACCGTTTTCAATAGCGTATACAAGCATTTTTGCTGATTTTTCGGCATCAATGTCTTCCGCATTTTGACGTTGTCGGAAATCTCATACAACCGAATCCCAATACCGATATTTCTCTCCCGCCATTTCTCTGTACTTCATATAATCTTCTTCTCTCTGTTTTAGTTATCTTTTCTTTTAGTATAATAAATTACAGTCAAATATTCAAGCGATATTCGTAAAAATAGTGTCAGATTTGACAACACTAAAAATTTTAGTATAATACAGATATTTAAAAGAACTCGAACACTTTTATTATGAAAGGAAAAATAAAATGAAAAAGATTATTTCGGCGATAATTGCCACTGCTATGATGTTTACGCTTTGCGTAACAAGTACATTTGCGGCAGAGAGTTGGCGTGAGGCGTTCGTTACACGTCTTATGAAAATTATGTCCTCAGATCCGTCACAATCAAGTAGTTCTTACCGATCTTGACAGAAACGGTATACCGAGGCATTCGTTATGCGTGACGGTATGGACGGAGGTATTTCAGCCGCGTTCACTATGAAAGGCAATACAATTTCAAATATTGACGTTCCTAACAACATTATCGGTACTTGCCTTTCAGACATCACCGTATACCAAGACGGTGGAAGATACATATTTGTCGGTCGTGAAGTACCGCGCTATTCTTCGGTTATCAACTTCTACAAACTTATGTTTGACGGTCAGACTTTCTCAACAGAAAAAATACTTAAATCATATGTAAGCTCATATCAAACCGTTCCTTACGTTGATATGTACGGCAACGACTTTTGACAAACGGTTATCCGAACAGAGCAAAAATCAAGGATTTCGTTGACAGATACGAGGGTATCAACACTCTTACCGCAACAAATTCAAATGCAAAACTATCCGTAAACGGTGTAGACGTTGAAGTATCGGGTTATTCCGTAAACGACTCAAACTATTATAAAATTCGTGATATTGCAATGGTACTTGTACAACAAACGCACGTTTTGACGTTGCGTGGGACGAAAATTTGAGTGCTATCGCAATTTCAACGGAGTTAAATACACAATAGTCGGCGGCGAGCTTAACAGCGACCATTCAGCCGCACTTAATGTTGACCAAAACACCGCCCCTGTTTATGTGGACGGCGAAGAAAAGAAGTTCTTTCTTACAACATCAACGGAAATACTTACTTCAAAATCCGTGACATTGCCGATATGGTAGGCTTTGACGTTGACTGGGACGGAGATACACAGACCGTTGTTATTCGTACAAACTAAAAATTACAAAACATAAAAAGCCGATTAATTAGATTTATTCGGCTTTTTATACCACTTTGCGTTTTTGTTGAATATTGCCTTGATTAAAGGCAGAATATATAGTATAATATAAATTCAAAGCTAAATTATGGGGAATACATAATGTCAATTTCAGAAATAGTGCTTATCGGTATAGCACTAAGTATGGACGCTTTTGCGGTCTGTGTCGCAAGTTCAATGGTCTATACGAATATGACATGGCTGAGAAAACTTTCAATGCCGATTATGTTCGGGCTTTTCAGGGAATAATGCCGATTTTAGGTTCTTCTCGGAAGTCTTTTCGCATCGTTTATTGAAAATGGTCAGGACCGATTTCACTGCTTATTCTCGGTATAATCGGTATTAATATGATTCGTGAGGGTCTTGCCAAAGACGAAGAGACTGAGCCGAAAAAGCTCACGCTTTGGATATTACTTGTTCAAGCAGTTGCAACAAGCATTGACGCATTCGCCGTAGGTGTTTCATTTGCCGCAAACAGTGCAAACATATGGCAGTCCGCACCGATTATTGCGGTAACTACATTCGTTCTAAGTCTTATCGCATTATTTGTCGGTACAAAAGCAGGTGAGAAACTTGGCGACAAAGCAGAAATACTCGGCGGAATTATTCTTATTATAATAGGTATAAAATCATTATTCTAAATAAACGAGCAGACGTGAAAGGAGGTTTTAATATGTACAATGTACGACGCAAATTATGGATACTTACCGTACTCTTTTGCCGTGTCTGCTGTTATGTTAAAATTCTTTCCTTCTTCCGATAATAATGACGCAATCGCCACTCCGGCGAATGCACAGCAAGCCGAAAGCGGTACATCAACCGTATTTTCAGACGGCAGCACGGAACGCTTTGTCGCACACAGAGGATATTCAAACCATGCACCTGAAAACAGTATTCCGGCATTTGAGCTTGCCGGTAAAATCGGCTTTGGGGTATCGAAACGGATATTTGCGAAACAAGCGACGGTCAATTCGTCTGTATGCACGATGACACTCTTGACAGAACAACAAACGGTTCGGGAGCTATTTCCGACTACACGCTTGACGATTTAAGTCAGTTCCAAATTGACTACGGAAATTATCTCGACACAAACGAAAACTTAAAATACCTACTCTTGAAGAATATCTTTCGATATGCAGTACATACGGAAATGTACCGATTATCGAAATCAAAAATATCGCTAATTATGACGCATTTCTAAACACAATCATAGCAAGCGGACTTGAAACGCATTGTATAATCACAGGTGCGATTGATGATGTAAAAGAAATTCGTGCAAGAAACAATATTATCCCTGTTATGACAATCGGTTACACTCCTGCACCGTATACGGATAATCTTGAACATATTACGGAAATATCCGAAAACAGAGGTATTTTGTATAACTATCCGCAAGTGGATCAAGCCGCAATAGATATACTCCATCAACAAAACATTTTCTGCGGTGTATGGTCTGTTGACGACACGGAAACAGCACAGAAATACATTGATTACGGTGCTGATTTTATAGTAACAAACGAAATCCCCGCAAGAATTAATCATATGGTAAATGACAATGAATAGCAAAAATGTGTGTCATTTGATATGACACACATTTTTATTTGTGATTTTTGTGATTCCAACCATACAATCAATACCGACATATCAGACGGTGAAACACCGGAAATTCTTGACGCTTGTCCGAGTGACTTTGGCTGTATCTTATTCAATTTTTGTCTTGCCTCCAAACGCAAGCCGTGTATATCCGAATAATCTTGATTTTCGGGAAGAAGTTTTTCCTCCATTTTCTTAAACTGCTCAACCTGTGCATCTGTCTTTTATATAGCCGTCATACTTTAGTTTTATTTCAACCTGTTCACAAACTGCGTCCGGAAGTGTCGGACGGTTATGGTCGACAGGTGCAAGTTTTTCATAATCAAGTTCTGACGTTTTATCATATCGCTAAGACGTATTCCCGTCTTAACTGCGGTCGAATTATACTGTTCCAAAAGCGGATTTGCGTCTTTCGGCGGTACTATAACCGACGTCACACGCTTAATTTCATTTTCAATCATATCCATTTTTCAAGGAACTTTTATATCTTTCTTCCGATATAAGACCGATTTTATATCCGAACGGAGTAAGTCTTTCATCTGCGTTATCCTGTCTTAAAAGCAAACGGTATTCCGAACGTGATGTCATCATTCGGTACGGCTCGTTTGTACCCTTTGTTATAAGGTCATCTATAAGTGTGCTGATATATCCGTCCGAACGTTTTAATGTAAGCGGTTCTTCGTTTTAAGTTTCAATGCCGCATTAATTCCGGCAATAAGTCCTTGTGACGCCGCCTCCTCATAGCCGGACGTACCGTTAAACTGTCCTGCACCGTAAAGTCCATGTACATTCTTAAATTCCAACGTTGCATACAGTTGAGTCGGATCGCAGCAATCATATTCTATTGCATATGCAGGACGCATAATTTCAACATTTTCAAGTCCCTCAACGCTTCGATACATTTCAAGTTGTACATCCTCAGGCATACTCGTTGAAAAGCCTTGTGCGTATACTTCCTTTGTATCAAGTCCCATAGGCTCCATAAAAGCTGATGTCTTGGTTTTTCCGCAAAACGCACAACCTTATCTTCGATAGACGGACAGTATCGCGGACCTATACCCTCAACCATACCGCCGTACATTGCCGAACGACCGAGATTGTCGTGTATAATTTGGTGAGTTTTTTCATTTGTATACACAAGATAGCAAGGAACAAGATTTTTGCCGACATTCTCCGTTTCAAACGAAAACGGCACGATTTTTCGTCACCCTCCTCAAGCTCCATCTTACTGGAGTCAAGTGTATCCGCGTGCACTCTTGCTGGAGTACCTGTTTTAAATCGCTTTAATTCAATACCCAATCTGCGAAGATTTTCCGAAAGTTCATTTGCAGGAACATTCCGTCAGGACCGCTTTCACGCGAATAACTTCCGATAAGAATTTTACCCTTTAAATAAGTTCCGCTGGCAATAATAACCGCTTTTACCTTATATTCAACGCCTGTATGTGTTACAACTTCCGTTACATTATTATCTTCATCGGTAATTACATTTACGATTTCCGCTTGTTTAACCCGCAAATTCTCTTGATTTTCAACACGTTTTTCATTTCAACGTGATACTTTTTCTGTCAATCTGTGCTCTATGAATGTACGGCAGGAACTTTGCCTTTATTAAGCATTTTGACTGTATAAACGAAGCGTCCGCCGCTTTACCCATTTCACCGCCGAGTGCGTCAAGCTCACGAACAAGGTGACTTTCGCCGTACCGCCTATACTTGGGTTACAAGGAAGATTTCCTATTGCGTCAAGGCTTATTGAAAACATAACCGTTTTCATACCCAATCTTGCCGCCGCCAAAGCCGCCTCACAGCCCGCGTGACCGCCTCCGATTACGGCAACATCATATTCACCTAAAACCATTATTCTTCCTCCCCGATATATTCAACCTTATGCTGTTTTTCTTTCATATCCTTTAATATTGAGCGTTCAATTACTCTTGCGGCATAAAATTGCGGTGGATAGCAAGTAACGCAAAGTCCGACAACTACTACTATAATTGCCGCTGCAAGCGGATTAACGAATGTAAACAACGCACCGTATATAAGTACTCCTATAAGCGTTGTAAAAAGTTACCCGGTAATTTTGCAAGTGTTATAAGCAACGCATTTTTATAAAGCGATCCGATCCACATTCAAATGTAATCATAATTTGATACAAATACGGATGCATCATTGTATAAACAACAAGTACAAGTATCATAACATACAGCAACATCATCCAAAGCATACTGCCCGTTGAAACGTAAAGCGAATGAAAAGAATTGCATTAATTCCGAACACAAGCAAAACCGCATCAATCAGCACAACTACCATACTCTGTTTAAAGTTTTCCTTAAACTTGTCCGCACCGTCACTCAAAACCCAAGTATGTTCACCGCGTGTGAAACATCTTGTTATATACGAATAAGCCGCCGTTGCAGGACCTGAACCCCAAAACGTGAACACACCGATTGAAAAGCAAGCTGAATAAGTATCATAATACTTCCTGCATTTTCCGCGCTTGATTCCGTACCAAGCGAAATAATAGTGTCTGAAACATTCTGAACGATATGCGTACTGCTCAAAACTATACCGCCGAAAATATATAAAATCGCAATCCATATAATACTCGTTATCGCATAAAGACAGTTCGCACCAAAAATTTAGTGAACTTACGTATCACAATATCAAAAACAAGAAAGCCTTTCTTTTAGGTTCGTTCTTATCCACTCCTTACCCGGTTTATCATAACCGCCGCCGAAAATTCCCATATTTTTCTCCTTCCAAAATTTGAATACAATTTTTCATTCATATAAAATATTTATGCAAACTATATTGTAACACAATTTTTTTATGATACAATATCAAAAATAAATGTTTACAAATAAAATATCAATCGAGGTAACAAATGGGGAAATCACGATAAATCAAAACGACGCAGGGCAACGGCTTGACAAGTTTCTTACAAAATATCTTGTCAATATGCCACAGAGTATGTTATATAAAAGTCTTAGAAAAATTGCGTCAGAGTAAACGGCAAACACATCAAAGACGGCAAATATATGCTCCAAAACGGCGATGTGTTGAAGTTATTTTTAAAGACGAATTTTACGAAAGCAAATCAAGCTTTAAAGCAGGCAATTCTGATATTGACGTTGTATATGAGGACGAAAATATTATACCTATTAATAAAGAAAGCGGTGTTGTAGTCCATTCGGACGATAAAGGCACAAAGGATACGCTTCTTGAAAGAATGCAGAGTTATCTGTACAAAAAGGCGAATACAATCCCGAAAACGAACACAGTTTTTCTCCTTCATTCTGCAATCGCCTTGACAGAAATACATCAGGTATAATAATCGGTGCAAAAATGCCGCCGCACTTCGTATAATCAACGAAAAATCCGCAGCCGCGAAATTAAAAGATATACCTTTGCATTGTCGAAGGTCATCTTAAAAAAGCGGTCACCTTACCGCATATCTTACACGCGGTGACAAAAGTTACGGTTTCAGATTATAATGAAGAAAATTCAAAGAAAATCGGCACAAAATATAATGTTATTGCCGAAAAAAAGACACTTCACTTGTGGAAGCTTGAAACAGGACGCACACACCAAATCAGAGCACAGTTTTCGCACATAGGAAATCCGCTGTACGGAGATACGAAATACGGCTCACAACACAGCGGAGGTATGAAGCTTGCAAGTTACAAGTTGGTATTTGATTTTAAAACGGACGCAGGCATATTAAATTACCTAAATCACAAAGAATTTCAAATAAGCGTTGATTTTGCCAAAACCTTTGCACAGCAGAAATTATAAAGGTCAGCCGTTGCATTCGGTTTACCGAGATGTCTTACGCTTTCCTCCATCATTGCAACACGCCAAGGACAAGCAAACATTTGATTTATCGCTTCAGAAATCGGATAAGTGTCGTTTACCATAATTGCCGCGCCATTATTCACAAGGAAATTAAGGTTTCTGTCCTCTTGTCCGGGAAGCGGATTCATTGTTATCATCGGCAATCCTTTGCAAGCGATTCTGATGTTGTAAGTCCGCCCGGCTTTGTTATTATAAAGTCGGCGGCCCATCATTACGTCAACATTATCTACAAATCCGTATGAATATATTTTTTATTCCATTCATCAACTACGCTTTTATTTTCTTATTTGTACCGCAAACGCACAGCACTTGAAAATCTTTCGGATATGTATCAATTTGTTCCAAAATCTTTTTATATTTCCGTACCCATTGAACCCATCATTATAAGTATAGTGGGAATATTTTCAATTCCGAGTTTTTCCGTGCCTCAATAGGGTCGTTTTTCTTTACAAACTGTTCTCTTTATCGGTATACCGAAAGGCAAAGTTTCTTTTCGCTATACCTTTTTTCTGCATTTCGTGTTCCAAAAGTTCATCCGGAATTACGTAATAGTCAAGGAACGTACTTTCCCAAAACGGATGTACGGTGAAATCGGTTACTATTCCGACAGACGGACAATCAAAAGCCGCACGGTCGGCAAGTATGCTTATACACACTCCGGCTATATGCGTACCGATTATCAAATCGGGATTATATTCAGCAACGAACTTTTCAAGTTTCTTTGAAACAAACCGCGAAAATATCGATACAAGCGAATTACGGTCATACGGCTCGTCCTTTGCGTAAGTTTGCCGTAAGCCTTCGCATACGTCTTTGCAAGGTACTTTGTCGAAAGCAAGTATCCGTCCTGTATTGAATTTCCCAAACGATGATTTACATAGTCGAATATATCAAGCATATGACATTGATGTCCGTTCTCCTCGAAATATTCCATAATAGCCTTAGCCGTAGAATGATGTCCGTAACCGGCTTTACGGATAACAACAACACTTTCAATTTTAAGACCCCTTGTCTTTTTAACAATATTATAACAAATAAAATAAATTTTCAACCTTATTGACTTTATGAATTTAATAGACTATAATGTCATAAGTTATTAAAATGAGGGGCGGTGTATTGTGAAATGATAAGCGATATGACTAAAGGAAATCCGTTGATAATTTCTTTTCAGTTCCTATGCTGATCGGAAATATCTTTCAACAGGTGTATAACTTTGTTGACGCGGCGATTGTCGGTAAGTTTGTGGGTGCCGAATCTCTTGCGGCGGTAGGTTCGACAGGTACGATTGTCGGAGTTATGATTTGTCTTATGATGGGACTTACGAGCGGTGCGGGAATTATTATAGCGCAGTGTTTCGGTTCAAGGAATTTTGACGAACTGAGAAAACAGTTACGGACTTATTTACATAGTGGAATTTTGGCGGTGGTTACGTCAGTTGCCGGAGTTGTGTTTTCACGGCCGATTTTATCGTTTCTGAACACACCCGATAACGTAATCGACGAGGCGGTCGCACACATAAACGTAATATTCGCATTCACAATCGGTACGGCTATGTATAACGCGTCAAGCGCAATACTCAGAAGTCTTGGTGACAGCCGTACACCGCTTTACGCATTTATACTTTCTTCTGTATTAAATGTAGTTTTCGACTTGTTGTTCGTTGTTGTGTTTAAAACAGGCGTTGTCGGTGCGGCGGTTGCAACTGTTATCGCACAGATTATCAGTGCGATTTATTGTATTATACATATGGTAAGACACCGCAGACAGCTTAATCTTGAGGGCATAAACTTCCAAACAACAAAACGCGCAATCAAACGGATTTTCCAAACAGGAATACCGTCGGCACTTGAAAGCTGTCTGATTTCACTCGGCACAATGAGCGTGCAACGTCTTGTAAACTCATTCGGTGCAATGACTATGGTAGGCTATACCGCCGCCGTAAAATCGACTCAATCGCAATCGCACCGATTGTATCGGTCGCTCGGCATTGTCGGTTTTCTCGGGTCAAAACATCGGTGCAAATCAGATGGACAGAATAAAAGGGTATGTATCAAACACTTGCGTCGCTTATCGGTATATGTATAGTGATTGCTGCCGGAATTGTATTGTTCCGTAATCAACTGCTTGGCTTGTTCCTTGACAAAACACAAGCCGCAGAGGCTATCGCAATAGGAAGCAAGTACCTTACTATCGTATGTGTTGCGTATATAGTTGCGGCGGTTATGAGAACATATTTAAACGTTCTTCGCGGTGCGGTGATGTTAATACCTCCGCAGTCGCAGGTATACTTGAACTTATAGGAAGAATTATTTTTGCATATATACTTGTTCGCCCGCTCGGCTCAACAGGTATTTGGATTGCTACTCCGCTCGCCTGGGCAATGGGTGCGTCAGTACCCGTTATCCGATACTATTCGGGTAAGTGGATTAATAAAGTTGGAAAAAAATGGCACTTTCGTGCCATTTTATACTTATTCTTCTACTAATTTTACTGTTTTCTTTTCCGAAATAGGTTGTAATTGTGATGACAATACAAATATATTCACGTTCTTGGCATTATCCTTTTGTCAAGAGAAATTTTGTATCGTCTTTCATCGAAAGCGGTACTCTGTCAATTCCAATCATAACGCCGTTTTCATCATACATTGCCGCATAGCAGTCGCCGTACTTCATTTGTGCGGATATATCAAAATCATATGATGTGTCGTTTTCTGTTTTTGTAACTTCTACCGTTGTCATAGTCATATCCGTAGGTATTCCGTTATAATGGATTGTTGCGTTTGTAGATATGTATTTCCGACCAACACAATCTTACTCCACTCTTCCTCCGTACCTGCGTAATACACATTGGTAATACTATAACAATCACTAAAAGCATTTTTGCAATTTTATTTATATTTTACCCATCGTTACAGTGGTTAAGTTTGTACAGAAGGCAAATGCACTCATCCCTATCGACTTAACCTTATTCG
>SCPO01001322.1_pt1 | contig 15131 bp, 15 predicted proteins | sample 6106821 | NCBI WGS metagenome assembly SCPO01 (sample SAMN10720448, study PRJNA508395) | human gut metagenome | isolation source: Participant 2 stool, 0 month | host: Homo sapiens | collected 2017 | reverse complement strand
TTGTAATACCATCCGGTGTTAGTCTCGTCGGCCACCATTTCTACTCCAGGCCATCCATTTCTATCGTCCGATTCTTTCGTAAAAACCCAACCTTTTCCTGTAACGGCATCTTCTTGTTTCACCTATCTGGGTATAAACATAGATGTAGTGGCTTTTTGTTATTGGATCACTTGTATCTTTTGCATCCTCATTCCATCCATCGCTCCAGTTGTTTGTACCTTCTTCAGGTAAGATTCCCTGAAATTATCGGAACCGTTACCTCCGTTATATTTACTTCGGTCATTGATTGCTCTGAAATAGATACGGTAGTCACCGAGGAGGACTAACTGTTACACGAACAGTCTGAAACTTAGATCCATCATCTTTTGACGTTACCTTGAATTCATGAATGGTGGTTGTTACAGGATCTTTCGTAGCTGTAACCATGAATGTTCCTGTTGCATCATCCGATGAATTTACGCTCATTTTGATGATAGAGCTACCTTTTTTATCTGTAATTTTATCCAGCACAATACCACCAAGGTTAGTATCCCATTTGATGGCTCTTATATTATTTTTTGGCTCTGTACTATTATAGTAGATGACAAGTTCTTTTGTAACATCCAGATAAGGTGTAACATCATAATGTACATCTATATATTTCTTGAGATTATTTGCCTTGAGCCAAAACTTAGCAGTGCCTTTTCGCTCATTTCCTGCATAATCATTGATTGGGATATTTGATTCACGCGAACTCTATACTATCATTACCATTAGCGTCTTTACCACGTTTGGTGCCAATGATGATGTCTTTTGAGTTTATTTTAGTATCGCATCCAAACCCTACTGTGCCTGCATTCGAATTATATGTGATATAATCGTTTGTCGTTGACGTAACATTAGCCTCCGTCTTGCTTACCCACAATGTAGTATGGTTGAAGTCGGCATCTATTGGTACTGTCTTCCAGGGCTTTACACTTACCTTGCAATCCAGCTCCATATTACCGAGGGTCTTGATAGCACCAGTAATCTCATAGAAGGTACCGCGAGGGAATACGGGTGTGGTGCTGCTTTCATCCTTCTTATGACCCAGATTGATACGATAATTGTTGACTGCAGAATTTCCTACCTTACCATTGATGGTAAGATAACTGCGGTCGGATTCTGATGAGATATATCGCTCAGGAAGATAATACGTCTGCTGGAAAAGCCATTTCTCCGCAGCATTATCTGGAGCATTCTTCGCATCTCCGGTTCCTTTAATATCATCATTGTTATTTGTTGCTGACGCAGATCTGTTGTCAGTCCATTCGGTATAGTATACGGCTGGACCTTCAGATGTCTGATACGTATTGCTTGAAAAACCATCCTTGTAATCTTTATCTGCCCAAGAAGGAGCCTCGAATTTACCGCCCCAGTAAAGATGGGTAAAAGGAGAGAGTTTCTCGGCTGAAATACTGTTGATGCTAAAGGGCTTGCCTCCGAAATTGGTTGCAACTTCTGCGTCATTTGGATCGAAGATAAGATTCAGCTTAACCTTTACGCATGTAAACTTCAGGTTAGCTGCTACCTCGGTATATTTATCACCCGCTGCTTTAATCTCGGTTTCTGCGAGTTTGCCTGTGGCATCCTTCTCTGGTTCGTAAATCATCGGGATATTGGTGCATACAGGCATACCTGGTGTACTTGTAGGTCTGTAATCGAGTACTATTTTTTTGAGATCATCTTCTGTTTGGATAGTTTGACCGCTCAACACCTTGTTCATATTGGCAACCACATAGATATGGTAAGTGCCCGGCTCGATATTGAGCTGATAGTTAGCTACATGCTCCTCCAGCATCATCGAAGCCAGTGGGGCAGGGAGCGTCTCTACCAGGAGCTTGCCTTCATTTCCTGTAGGGAAAGCATAGAGGCTCAGGTCGTTGATCTGGCATTCATCTACCGTGGCATTATAGGTAGGAAGGCCGGAAGCATCGTCGGGATTGGTGCCGCGGCTGCTGAGCACGGTTGGCACGAGTACATGCAAGTTGCTTTCTGACGAAATGGGAGTGCGCTCGCCTCCAAGTTCGTCAGAGCAACTTACTGTAACCAACAATATAAACCAACTAACTAAACTTAAAATGAAATCTCGTATTTTCATTGTTCCTAATTTTTAAAGTCAAATACTCTTATGAGCTAAATGCCCGGAAGGGGCTCTGACACCTGAAACGGTTAGAAATCGACACGCTGGATGCGCTTGCTCCAATCCAGGATGGAAATGCTGAGCTGCACATACTTCCACTGGTTGCCCTGGAGGAAGAAGTCGAGCTTGTAGTCGTACTCTCGGTCCAGGAATTCCTGCTCTGAATAATGGCGGGCTTCGAAGGCGCCACGGCCTTGAGCCAGAAAGTCTGCAAGATTGATGCGTGCCACCTCTTCGCCAGTAGTCTTGTTCGTGATGGTGAGGATGGCGTTCTTGTCGTTTTCTTCTGCCGGATGCCAGATGAGTCGGGAGAACATGAGGGCGGCATGAGCGGTACGCTCCTTTACATTGCCCACGGTATCCTTAAACTCAGTGGTCCAGGTGTAGTATGGGGTATATGTCAACTCCTCGTCGGGGAGGAGAGAGTTGTCGTAACTGATATCGCCGTTGGCATTGGTTATCTGATAACTGAAGTCATCGGCATTGATGTTGGCAGGCTCGTCGGTCTGATGCAGGCTGATGGTGAGCTGCTTGGTATCACGAACCAGACCGATGGTATGGCGTGTAACCTGCAGGTCTTTTACTTCAACCAGTTCGTTGCTGAGTCCCTGCCAGAGTGTATCGAGCGGTTGGCTCTGGTTGTTTACCTTGCCCTGTTCGCGGTCGAGTCGTGCATGGAGGGCGGTGATGTTGTCACCCTGCTGTGGCAGAGCTATCTGGAATTTGGCACCTGGCTGCGCGAGTGCATCTTCGTATTTCTTTTGGAAGGCGAAGGTGGCGAAGCGGTATTTGCCCGGTTCCAGATTGATTCGCATGGCATAGTTAGGGTCCTTGAGCGGCTGTGATGTCGCATCGTTATAGGCATCATGGCGAGCAATGAAGTTGCCCTGCTCGTCGTATACGAATACGCTGAGTCCGCCCACATGATCTTTGAACATGTCGGCACGCTGCACGTTGTAGTCGTACTTGAACTGCAAGTCAACACCCATGTCACAAGGAGGCAGGTCGTCGTGCATCAAGTCGTTGCAGCTTGCTAGCAGGCTGCCGGCCATGATGAAGCCCCATCCCATGCATATATTCTTGATCCAACTGTTAAACTTCTTGTTTGCCATGATGCTTATCTGTTTTATGAAAAAGTAAAGTGTATAAATAGATTCTTATTCTTCCGAGATAGCCAGCCGCTCCTTAGCGCTAGAGCGGCTGAGCTATATATAATAATGTGTAATGGATTACAAATCAACGTTCTGTGAACGCTTAGCCCACTTGAGGATCTTAACGCTAACCTTGATGTACTTGTCATCCTCATCGTCTGGAGTGTTAGGCTTAACGTCTGGAACGTCAGGATAACCAGGACCGCTAACGCTTTGTACATTCAACTCATACCAGTTGTTACGGAGCATACCATAACGACCTAAGTATTTAACCTAATTTCCGCAACACTATAATTTAATATTTTTTATAAGCACCTGAGCAACAAAAAGTTGCTCAGGATTTTGCCATGTCAGAAATTTCACTTATCTTAGTGTTGTAAAATAAAAACAAACAAAATTCTGAATGACATGGCAAAAGTACAAATAAAATCTGAGAAACTCACTCCTTTTGGGGGAATTTTTTCGATTATGGAGCAATTTGATGCTCTTTTAGCTCAAACCATAGATTCCACCTTGGGATTGAGATGCACTATGTTTGGTTATCAATATAGCGAGATTCTACGCTCTCTGATGTGCGTATATCTTTGTGGTGGCTCATGTATTGAGGATGTTACAACTCACCTGATGAAACATTTGTCTCTTCATCCAACTCTTCGCACTTGCAGCGCAGACACCATATTACGTGCTATCGAAGAACTGACTTTTAAGAGCATCACCTATAAGTCTGCTTCTGGCAAATCCTATGATTTCAATACTGCAGACAAGATGAACTGCTTACTGGTCAATGCCCTGCTTGCTACTGGTCAATTGAAATCCGGTCAAGAGTATGATTTTGACTTTGACCATCAGTTCATTGAAACAGAGAAGTATGATGCAAAACCAACCTACAAGAAGTTCTTGGGCTATAGTCCAGGTGTAGCTGTCATTAACGACATGATTGTTGGTATTGAAAATAGAGACGGCAACACAAACGTGCGCTTCAACCAAAAGAAACTTTGGAAAGAATCTTCAAGCGATTGGAGGCTTCGGAAATATATATTTCTCGTGCCCGCATGGATTGCGGCTCATGTTCGGAGGAAATCGTAGATATGGTAGAGGCTCATTGCAGGCATTTTTATATTCGTGCCAACAGATGCTCTTCTTTCTACGATTCCATGTTTGCCTTAACTGGATGGAAAACTGTTGAAATCAACGGTATTGAGTTTGAGTTGAATTCTATCCTTGTTGAGAAATGGAAAGGAAAACCGTATCGTCTTGTCATACAGAGACAAAGGCGAATAGAGGGAGACCTTGACATTTGGGAAGGCGAATATACCTACAGATGTATACTGACTAACGATTACAAGTCGAGTGCAAGAGACATCGTGGAATTCTACAATCTTCGTGGTGGCAAGGAACGCATCTTCGATGACATGAACAATGGCTTTGGCTGGAATCGATTGCCAAAATCGTTCATGGCACAGAATACTGTATTCCTGCTTATGACAGCTCTCATCAGAAACTTCTACAAAGCTATTATGCAGAGATTGAAAACCCATGAATTTGGATTGTGTGCCACCAGCAGAATCAAGACCTTTGTTTTCAAGTTCATATCTGTTCCTGCGAAATGGATTAAGACATCACGTAGGCATGTATTGAACATTTACTCAGACAACAATGCTTATGCCAACCTGTTCAAGACAGACTTTGGTTAAAGACCATGCTTTTCTGGTTAAACCAGCGTATTACCTCAAGTCGCTTTATGGGGTAAGGGGATTTTGTGTCTGCGACATTTCTGTTGTGCAAGAAATATGTACAATAAAATGAATTTCGTCGTTTTGCAAGCAAAATCCCACTAAACCCTATAGGTTGCGGATTTGAGGTTTAAGATTGTCGGTACCATAGGCACCTGAATTCCAAGGAGTCAGGACATCACCGAAGTGCTTGATACGAGCGATATAGTAAGACTCTCCATTTGCGTAAGTGCTGATACCAGCGTTTTGGGTGAGACCCACCTTGTCGCTGACAGCTTTTGCTTCTGCATCTGTAACAGTATGTCCTGTTACAGAAATGTTTGATGCTTTAATTTCGTGATTTCCTGCAGCTGTTATATCATTACCTTTTGCGGCCAGGTTGATGGTTGTATTATCTGTTGTTGCGCCTGGAATAACCTTAGTAACAGCAGCCTTGATGTGATCCATAAGATCCTTCTGCTTCCAAAGAGCGACGCTTGTACCGATCTTGTAGAAGGTCTTACCATCTGCTGCAGTAAAGTCTTTTGGAGTATAGCTAGCCTTGAAAATGACGCGAGTGGTCTGTCCCTGCATCATATTTGCAAGGTTGAAAGTATTCTCGAGGCAGTACAATGGTTTAGTTGGGTTTGCTGTTACGTCTGTATTTGCTGTAACATAGTTAAACTCTGCTGCACGAGCAGTCTCATCAGTATTGAGTGTACTGTTGTTGTAGTTAGGGTCTTTACCCCAATATACACGTTTAGCTTTTGTTAACTCATTGTTATCTACGAAACGCTGAGTGGATGGACCGGTTGCTACTGGTTCGTTCTTCCAAATATCCTCGTAGCCTAATTCATCAACATTATGGATAGGGAATGTCTTCTTGTTGGTAACATCCAAAGCCCACTTGCTGATTGTAACCTTGTCGCCTGCATATGAACTACTAGTACCTACAGTTTTTTCTGCCTTAGTGGCATCAGTCAATGTAACCTTAGCAAGACCACGCTCTACGTAGATGTCAGCAGCAGCGTCGCCAGAAGATGCTTGAGCCTCTGTAGGGAAAATCTTGTTCTTGTCGATAGCAACTAAAGTTGTTACGCTCTTATCGGTAGCATTATACAGAGGCGCATTTGCCATATAGAAACCCTTGTCGGTTTTATCAAATTTGTCTGTTGCATTATCTGCCTTATTCCAAGCAGAGTACGTGGTGGTTTCATCTGTAGGCAAATTAACCTTTGCATCTGCACCAGAACCATTGTTCAAAAGTACCAATGCGAAGTATTCGCCAGACTTATCGACATTAGAAAGCTTTGCTGTAATCTTGGCTTGGGTAGTTACACCAGTTTCACTTGGGTTCTTCCATGGTTGCATTGAACCCAAGTCAACACTCTCTACGAAGGTATATTCGCCTTCCGAAGTTGCTGTAGTTGGCTTCTTGAAAACCAGCAAAGTAGCATTAAATACATCGTACTCGTTAGCATCACCATCCTCGAATGTAGGGTCGCCATCTGCACGTGTTCCGCTTGTTGTAGGCAAGTTGATGGTGAAAGTTGCATAACCAATACCAGTTTCATTAGTACCAGTACCTGGACCTGCGGTTCCCAGGTCCTCATTGCTTGAACAGCTTGCTGTCATAGCTGCGATGACAGCCAAGCCAAATAAATGTTTAATCTTCATAATCTTTGAAAGTTAAGCTTGTTTATAATCGTTATTCTCTAATTTTCTGTTATTCCAATTCCTTTATCTGCTTGAAGACATCTCTTACACGCTCTGCCTCTTTCGAGTTGCCTGCCTTGGCAAGATGCTTTTCGGCAGAAGTAAGATCACCTTTCTGCAAATCGGTGCAGGCGGCATTGAGATTCGCTGTCTCATCATCTGGGAAGAGGCGGACGGCGATGTCGAATACCTCGTTAAACTCTGGCGAACCCGGCTCGTAAGTCTGTGCCACCAGGAACATCTCCTGCAGAGAAAGCTGCTGTGGTTTGGTCTTCAATATCTCCTTGGCCTCTTCGATGCTGAACGGACGAACCGTGTAGGTTACCGTATAGTCGCTATGACGGAGACGAGGATAGATATGATCCAGGATGTAGCGGTAACTAGCCGGATGGAGCTTTCTGATCTTCAGGTCCTTATCGTCGGGAGCCAGCGAGGAGTTAGCTATCTCGAGAATTGCTTCCTTATCAGCCAGATGACTAGCCTGAATCTTCTTCTTGAATCCTTCCCAGTCTTCCGGTGTAGCCTGATAGGTAAAGAGCTTGCTGCTTAAGGTGTAGAGGCTGCTCACATAGTTGCGGAGGGCAGCTGCACGCTCGTTGGCAAGGCGCTTGTTGTTGGCATACGAACCATCAGGCGAAGCAAAACCATGGATATCAATATCTGTGATTTCAACGTTCTTATCGTTCTTTACCAGGTCGATGGTGGAAGTAATCTTCTTCAGCTCAGTAGCATTCTCACGGAAGTTGGCAAGGATATTACTCTTGTTAACCACAAAGCTGAGATAAGCTTCACCCTTTTCGGCTCTCACCTTCTTGGCTTCCGCCTTCGGCTGCACGAAGAAATCCTTCGTAATCTTCGGTGTACGGTCGATATCCGCAATCGGCGTATTGTCCTGTTCTATCAGGTTGCCGCATCCGCAGAGATCTTCTTTCACCGAGAGTTTGAACTTCTTCATCCATTTCTGATAAGGAACAGACTGGGCGAAGTAAACCTGCTGACTGGTCTTGTTCTTGCGGGTAAGAACCTGTGCCTGCGGATTCTTCTTGCTGTCGGCAAGTCGGCGGTATCTTACAGCCTGGTTTCTACCCTGGATGATGATAGGGTTGAGAGCGATAGAATCAGTTCCTACCATTACCGGTGGTGAAAACAATCTGCTGCTCTGATTTCATCTTCAATTCGTTCAGATTCATACGGAAGGCAACGTCCATCCGGTTGCCGTTCTTGCGTGCCAAGACGCTTTCTACCTGAATCTTACCCCTGCCAGCTGTTGAGCCTGAGCAGGCATGATGCCCTGAGAAAGGAGTATGCAGAGGGGCGAAATGACCGCATAAAGCTTCATTTTATCCATATTATGATTTCCCTATTTTTTTGTATTCTGTCTAGTTATTACGTGTTTTATTGTCAGTTTAAAACCACAGTTAAATTAAATTCTTAGAACACGTATATGAGAGATAGTGCGGCTTTTGTAGGGCCCACATAGTTGCGGTGGTCTTTGTCGAGACATTTTTCGCATCGTCCGTAAAGCTTGTAAGGACTGTAGGCATATCCCAAACCGATAGACCCTTCGAAATTGAGGTGCTTATTAAGCAACCACTGATAGCCGTAGGTAAGACCTCCACCTACATACCAGCCTTCATAATGCCTGCCCTCCAGAGTTTTCGGCAGGATGCCGAAGGGCATGTCAATGTTTTTAATGTTGTATTCACCGCCTAAGGCATGAATTCCGAAGAAATGACCTCCAAACTTCTGGCAGGTGTACCATCTGTATTCTGGCATAACATTCCAGAATCTCATCTTCTTGTCGCCCGAGAACTTCCAGGGGTTCAGGGTGCCGAAGAGTTGGAAGGTTGTTTTCTTGCCCGTGCCGATTTCGATGCCGGCGTTGGCAGATGTGGAAGCCCATCCCAGTAAGTTGGTCTTCAGAGCGACCTCCTGCGCTCGCGTCGTTGCCATTGAAAGGATCAGCAGCAGCAACATAGCTGATTTTATGAATGTTTGCTTCATCATATCTTTACTTTTATATTTGGTTTCGTTTATATTAAACTTAGCCTTCTGTTGTTAGTTGGCATCTATTTTCGGCTGCAAACTTAAGAGAAAATCCAATACGAAGCAAGAAAAAGTTTCAAAAAGGTTACATTTTTTTATGCAAACGATTGCACGCTTTATGCAATCTGTTTACCCACACACATCATAAAGCACATGATTATCGGCGTCTGCTTGCCGTCATTGGGAATCTATGTCTAAGATGTGGTTCTGACAGGATTCACAGGTGGGATATGCATACTTGCCCAAAGTGCGGGGGCAAGATGCAACCCACTGGCGAAGAAGAGTTTTGGACATGAAATCATAGTTTTTGGGACAGAAAGACGAAGAAAGCAAAAAGCCTGCTGGCTATAATTGTCAGCAGGCTTCTTTGTTATAATGTTCGCCCTTGAAATACAGTACTCTTGTGAAGAGGTAGTATGACTCCATTAAGGGTGAGCCTACGAGAGTTGAAGTTAGGCAGAATTTCCACACTGGCTTCATGGCTTCCCTTATACATGGTAATCCAGATTTGGGCAGAGATACCAATACCAGTAACACTCATACTTACTTGTGTAGTCCCTTTCTTGTCTGTTTGAATTTTGTATCCACTTACGCTTCCCTGAACCGTAACTCCACCAATGCCATTAGGTCCGGAGAAGGGTACATTGAAGGCAACCTGCACAACAGCATCGTCCTTATTGACGGAAACGAAATTGGTGTTGGAATTAACATAGGCAATCTGCCCATACGGGAAAACTACCTTGTCAGCTTCAAAGGTAAAGGTAGTATCCTTAATTGCATCCAATGCTTCATCCCAATACACACTATCTATCCGGTTTTGCAAGTCACGCTGATCTTTCCAGAGGGCTTTCTGACGTGACTTAAGATCATTGACCAACTGCTCGTTGGCCTTGTTTTTTCCCCATTGATACATATCATCTGACTGGCTTGACTGCGCACAGGCAAAGGCTGACATCAGACAGAAAACAAGTGAAATAAATATTCTTATCATCCTAGATCCTTTCCAAAATTAAATTCATATATTCAAAAGGGCTAGCCCCATAATCAGGACTAGCCCCCAGTTTTAATTATTTTCTCAATGCAATGAATGTATCTTGAAAGCTACATAGCACTTCAAGAAAGATTACTTAACCTCAATGTGCTTAACATCTTTCTTCTCCTCCTTGGCTATCTTAGGAATCTCAATCTTCAAGACACCGTCACTGACCTCAGCGGAAATCTTCTCCTGATCAGCATCCTCTGGCAAAGCATAACTCTGAGAGTAGCTGCTGTAAGAGAACTCACGACGCAAGTAATGCTCTTCCTTCTCCTCCTTCTTCTCATCCTTGTTCTCGATGGATACATTCAGATAGCCATCCTTATCGATGTTCATCTTGACCATATCTTTCTTCAAACCAGGAGCTGCAACCTCCATCGTATAAGCTGTAGCACTTTCCTTGACGTTGACTGCAGGAGCTGTTGCGTTCATGCGTGGCATCAAGTTTGTATCAAAGAAGTTGTCATTAAACCAACTGTTCAACCAATTTGAAACACTGTTATTTCTACGAGCTAACAACATAATGTAAAACCTCCAAATTCTATTTTTCTCGTCCTCTCTTCGCCTTCCGGCTCAGTCGGGATTTCTCATTGTTTTTAATTTATCCTTTTTAATAACGATTGCTTCGGCTTACGAGGCTCAAGGATTTCTAGAAACCCTCAACTGTCATTACTTAGGGTTCTTGTCGTTCCCCTTGCCCTTTCGGCTTCGGCTTTCACTCTATGTAGGAGCAAGTTACGTGCCAACCCGGTTTGTAGATTTGGAATAAACAGTTTTTGCCAATTTTGACTAAAGATTCTGCAAAATTGACAACAATGGATAATTAATTTAAACTTTACTGCTAAAACTTCATGTTTTTTAAACCTGTTTTTCAATCCATGCCATCAATACCGCTACAGCATACTGCTGTTAAGAAACAGAAGATGTCTCTTGCAGAGAAAAGAGCCACTATGCATGGTGTTCAGACTTATTTGTCTGATGAAGACTATGAACTAAGATTAAGACAAAAAAGAGTTGTGAAGAGATATTACGTGATGCTTTAAAGCAGTATATTCAGGCATTTAAGTAAAATGTCTGCGAAGAGGTATCACCTTCTCGATGGAATATTAAGCAAGATGAGGATGTGTCATAAGTTTATGATTCACCCTCTTCTATTTGTTGAAAGAGATAGGATATGTCGCTGAAAGAGATAGGATATGTTGTTGAGACAATCAGTATCTTCGGTCGCACAACAGCTGTTGTGCGCTGCATAACAGCTGATATGCGCATGCACAACACCTGTTGTGCATGCGGTAGCCAACTGTTATACACCAACTATTATCCAGACTTATGACACACCCTCATCGTTATATAAATCTCTCTCTATTTCTAAAGTGATTCATATATATATATTATGTATATCGTAGTGTTCTATTCTTACTTGCTCAAGCTAACAGAATGGCTCATGTTAGCCATTTCTGGAATTGAGTCTACTACGTGTTTCAAGAACATGCCCATGCAAAGAACCATACCTGAAAACATAACTGCGGCGAAAGCCATTGTAAAAATAGTCATCATAATTATTAACCTTTTTAAAATTTATTATTTGTTATTCCTTAAATGCGAGTGCAAAGTTAACACTTTTTATCGAATAACGGCATCTTTTGCCGAGAAATATCATTGCAATATGTCTTTCTTGATATGGGTCAACCACTTGTTTTAGCCTTAAAAATGACATTTTGCTATCGGATATGTTGTTTTTGTGGCAATAATTTATATATATCATTTTTCTCGCATTGATATGTGTGTAACAAGATAGGGATTCCTGTCAGATGATAAGAAAAGGGCGCTCCTTCCTAAAGGATAGAGCGCCCTTAACTTTTATATCTATATAGGTATTGCGCTATTTGTCTATTGCTTTATTGCATGCTTACAGCATTGATCTTCTTCATTGTCATTTCAAAAGCAAAAATCCTTTTACCCTTTTACTTTTTACTCTTTTACCTTTAAAAGTTTGTCTGTGTTTTTCCCGTGATGCCTGTTACCACGGCGATTCCATTGTCACGAATCTCCACCTTCTCATATTTGGCATCAACAATCACTTTTCCTTTCAATGTCATAATGCCCCAATGTTTGGGTATCTGTTCAAAGGCGCAATAGGCACCAACAGGTTGCGCTATACTGCAGTAGAGGGGTGGCACGATAACTTTACCATCTACCTTCACGCCCCATTTCTTTCCTGCCTGATACAATTCCTGTAATTTGATGGCATTGGCTCAACATCTTCTTCTCTCGAAGTGCTATGTAATAAATATATGATGTCAAAAATTTGTTCTATAAAGGAAGTGTATACGTACTATAAGCAGTGTAAAGAATTGGATTCTTTCATTGATAATAGTCTCTAGGATTTGACATAAGGTAAACTAACGTTCTATTCCTGATCAGATGTTTTTCCTTTATGTTCAAATGAGAGAAGTTTAGGCTTCCCGCCGACAGGTGTTCAATACTTTTGTTTACTGGAAAAATTGATAGATAAGATAAATTTAAAACGAATGGGAAAAGAACAATAAATCCGGTGCTCAGCCGATGAGTCCGAGAAATATATCAAGGAGAAAGCCCGTATGCTTCCTCTTGGCAAATGCTATACTTATGCCAACTGGAAAGATGCCGATGAAATTATGGTCATCGTGACACGTATTCACCCAAAGGAACTGTAACATGTGCGGATTTCTGCATCGACAAGTTGTGCAGGGTCTGATAGGAACCAGATATTTCTTCAACGTATCACCCAGAAAGTTGGCAGAAATTGTTGAGTACTACTCGGATAAAGAGAATGACAGGATGGTGGAGATACCATATGAGGTGGCTCACAATCTGATCTATGGTTCCATTGAATTTGCTGAGGAAGCCGGCATTGAACCTGTTGATGCATGGGACATTACTCAATATATCCTGGAAGAAGATGATGACAACGTTCCTCTCATTGAATATCAATGGGGCTTGAATGGTATGCATTATCTGCTTGCAGAAGACAGGTTGGAGGTATCTTGTTATCTTTCTACCATGCAGGAACATCTTGGCAGAAACTTCAAGTTCCGAATAGGAGATAGTACGGCATATATTGGTGGATGGGATTGGCATGAAGAGGAATTTCAGGGTTGTGAATATGAAATCCATGAGGAAGTGTATGGCTACGAATTGCCATCATATCCAACTCATATCAAGCTGCTGCATCCCGAAGTGATGTCGTATCTGACTTTTCATGCCTATAAATGGATCCTGCCGGATCACATCATCGATCTCTTGCTGACTATAGATCACGAGGAGTTGCGTCAGGACTTGGAGAACATAATCAGGTATGGCTTGGGCAAATACCAGCATTTGAAAGCGACAGGGGAACTGTTTGCTGCCATACGTCATAGCATCATCCTTCTTGCAGAGGTGGGTAACATGGAATCTTTCCGTCTTCTGATGGATGTATTGAAGTTTGAAAGTGATTTCTTAGATCAGTTGAGCTGGCTGGCGACCAATTATCTCTTAACCCTCTACAAGTTGAATCCGGATCCTTTCTCTGAATTCACGAAATTCCTGAAAACGCCAAAGCTTGACCATTACTGCCGCATGAACGTTTATGAATATGTGGAGTTTTATGTTGAAAAGAATCCTGCCTTGAAGGAACAGGCGACAGCGTGGGTGAAGGACATGCTCGTCTTCTATGATGGCAGATTGGAAACCGCTGACTGTTGTGATGGTTACGTGGTGGCTGCGGCCATTGATTTAGCTTGCAGCTTAGGAGCAAAGGATCTCATTCCTATCATCAACAAGTTGCTTTGTACTTATCTTGTTGATTTCAGTGATTGTGGACTTACGGCAGAGGTGGTTGAAGGGCTTCATCGGGGTGAACTGCTCAGGCAGGAGTATGCTCTTGATGTATATGAACGGTATCACAGGTTAGAGGAAGACAGCAACAGTAATGGAGTAAAGGCATCAAAGCATTCTTCCTTTGGCTGAGTTTTGCAAACTGTTGTCTTTAGTTTGCTCCAATTTTTTGCAATCAGTTGTATATGTGGAAGTTAGCTTTGTTTGTAATTCTTTGGCAACAAGAAAGTAAATAGAATGTATCCTCATTGACCTCAATACGTAATATCATAGTCCTACCTTTGCACCAGAAATTGTTAGTTATGAATTCTCTATAAAAAGGTAGTAAATGAAAAAGCAACGTATGAAGCATTGTTTCTTCGCGCTCACATTATGCTGTACTGCAGGAAGCATGTATGGTCAAGTTGCACAGGATAGCAGCAAGACTATTGAAAAGAAAAGTTCTGTAAATGGTAAAAAAATACAGAAGTCGAAGTTCAGCGACGATCCTATAGAACTGAATAATGTAGTGGTTACCGCTTTGGGTATCAAGCGTGAGGAAAAAAGTCTCGGATATGCTACCCAAACCGTATCTGGTTCTGAAATTACGGCAACGATGCCTGCCAACTGGTCTCAAGCTTTGCAGGGACAGGTGGCAGGTTTGAATGTCATTTCAGCCGTGGTCCCATGTCATCAACCCAGATTAATCTTCGTGGCAACGTTTCCATGAATATGGACGGAAATGGCGCACTTATCGTTGTGGATGGTGTGCCACTTTCCAGCCCTATGAATAATCCTGGTGGCTCTTATGGTGCCGGTGGCAACTCCGAAGGTTCGATTGACTTTGGTAATGGATTCTCTGATTTAAATCCGGATGACATTGAGAGCATTCAGGTATTGAAGGGAGCGTCTGCCTCTGCTCTCTATGGTTCAAGAGCTGCTAATGGTGTCATTATGGTTACCACCAAGTCTGGTAAGAAAGCCAAGAAGGGATTAGGTATCAGTTATAATTTCAATAATTCCTGGGAACAAGCTGCTCACTTTCCTGATTATCAGTATGAATTCGGACAGGGTGTAGCCAAGAACATCGGTTCTAAGGGGACAGAGTGGGCTGGACAACCTTATTACTCCTATGGTGCAGGTGATGACGGTTTGGCTAGCACCAGTGGTACAAGCTCAGCTTTTGGTGCGAAGTTTGATGGACAGATGTTCTATCAATATGACCCGGAGAAAGAAGGTCGTGCTGATGTGGCCACTCCTTGGAGAGCCTATAAAGACAATCACTCCGGATTGTTCCAAACGGGGCATACGATGACCAACTCCCTGGCCTTGACTGGTAATAACGGTACAGGCAATATGCGTATCTCTTTGACTCATAGTAAGAGTGAATGGATTTTGCCTAACTCTGGCTATCAGCGCTTGACTGCAGCTTTCGCCGGATCACAACAGATTTCAAGCGTGTGAAGATCAAT
>SCPO01000030.1_pt1 | contig 15144 bp, 19 predicted proteins | sample 6106821 | NCBI WGS metagenome assembly SCPO01 (sample SAMN10720448, study PRJNA508395) | human gut metagenome | isolation source: Participant 2 stool, 0 month | host: Homo sapiens | collected 2017 | reverse complement strand
AACACAAATCAAACGGCAAAAATCAAAAGGAGGAGAATGATTCATGAAAGCAAAGACGGCCTCGCCGGAAACGGCTGTGCTGACAGCAGAACGCAAGCTGCACAACACATGGGTCTACATCAAACGGCATTGGCAGCTTTACCTGTTGTTCCTGCTGCTCGCCGTGGCGCTGACGCTGGTGTTCAAGTACGCTCCCATGGGCGGTGTGCTGATCGCATTCCAGAAGTACAATCCCTTCAAGGGCATCTGGGGCAGCGAGTGGGTAGGCTTCAAAAACTTTACCCGCTTCATGTCCTCGCCGGACTTCCAGCGCTATCTGATCAACACCCTGAAGCTGAGCGTCTACGGTTTGCTGTGGGGCTTCCCGATCCCCATCCTGCTGGCATTCCTGCTCAACCGTATCGAGAGCAAGAAGATCAAGCAGAAGGTGCAGCTGGTGCTGTATATGCCCAACTTCATCTCGGTCATCGTGCTGTGCGGTATCGTCCGAGTGCTGCTGAGTGTCACCGGTCCTGTGAACGGCCTGCTTCACACCAGCATCAACTTCATGACGCTACCGGAAGCGTTCCGCCCCATCTACATCATCAGCGGCATCTGGCAGGGTGCCGGCTGGGCATCCATCATGTACACCGCATCCCTTTCGAACGCCAGCAAAGATCTGAAGGAAGCTGCGATGATCGACGGCGCAAACCTGATCCAGCAGATCATGACAGTGGAGTGGCCCGCCATTAAGGATATGGTCGTTATTCAGTTCATCCTGCAGGCAGGCAACATCATGAGCATCGGTTTTGAAAAAGCCTATGCCCTGCAAACTGACCTGAACCTGAACACTGCCGAGATCATTGCAACGTACGTTTATAAAAAGGGCCTGTTGGACGGCGATTACAGCTTTTCCACGGCAGTCGGTCTGTTCAACACCATTGTCAACGTCATCCTGCTGATCGCAGTGAACAAGGTCGTTGCCAAAATGAACGATGGCAAGGGCTTGTAAGGAGGGGTTTACCATGGCAAAACAGAAAAAATCAAAAATGGCCCTCTACACCAGACAAGATAAGATCATCCTGTACTGCGGCTACGCACTTCTGGGCTTGTTCCTGCTGGCGATCATCGTTCCGATGATCTACATCGTCATCGCCTCCTTTATGGACCCGGTCACTCTGCAAAACAAGGGCATCTCCTTTGATTTCAGCAAGTGGAGTCTGGATGCTTACCAGCGTGTCGTTTCGGACAAGCAGATCTGGGTCGGCTTCAAGAACGCAATCCTTTACTCGATCATCTTCACCATCATCTCGGTAGCTGTGACGATGCTTGCCGCTTATCCCATGTCGCTGCCGGACTTCAAAGGCAAAAGATCTTCAACACCTTGTTTGTGATCACGATGTTTTTCAGCGGCGGTCTGATCCCCACCTACCTGCTCATCAACAATCTGGGTCTGCTGGATTCCATGTGGGCGGTCATTCTGCCGGGAGCATTCAGCGTGTGGAACATGATCATTGCCCGTACCTATTATCAAGGCATCCCGCGTGAGCTGCGCGAAGCTGCGGATGTGGATGGAGCCAGCGAGATGCTTTACTTCTTCAAGATCCTGCTGCCCGTCTGTATGCCGGTGGTGGCAGTTCTGGCTCTGTGGCAGTTCGTGGCAATGTGGAACAGCTACTTTGACGCCATGATCTACCTGAACAGCGCATCGAAGCAGCCGCTGCAGCTGGTGCTGCGTTCCATCCTGATCCAGAGCCAGCCGGAATCCGGCATGATCGCAGATATCCAGAGTACTGCCGAACGTGCGAAGATGGCAGAGCTGCTCAAATATGCAACCATTATTATTTCCAGTCTGCCGCTGCTGGTGATGTATCCCTTCTTCCAGAAGTATTTTGATGCCGGCATCATGGCTGGTTCCATTAAAGGCTGAGGATATTCCAGAATTTTATAAGCCGGTACGCTCATCTGTTACACGAAAAAAGAAACATGAAAAAGGAGAAAATACCATGAAAAAGCTGATCTCTCGCCGCAACTTCCTCAAGGTCTGCGCTCTGGCGGGCTCTGCCGCTGCTCTGTCTGCCTGTGGCGGCGGCAAATCCACCGGCAGCAACAATTCTGCTGCCGCAGCTGTGGATGTGACTGGTGCCGTTACATTTCCGCTGTCCGAAAAGGTCACCTTTACCGGTATGACCAGCTTCCCTGTGGGCAGCGAACCCGAGCCGAACAACCGCACCATCTTCAAGCGGCTGGAAGAGCAGACCAATGTGCACATTGACTGGACCGCTATCCAGTCCGACCAGTGGAGCGATAAGATCACCCTGAATATGTCCAACCCCAACACCCTCACGGATTTTGTTTTTACTGCTGATTTTACCGACAGCAATCTGCTGCGCTACGCAGATCAGGGTGTCATCCTCAATCTGGAAGACTACATTGACAACAATATGCCTAATCTCCAGAAGGTCTTTGAGCAGTACCCGGAGTACCGCACCATGTGCACCGACAGCGATGGCCACATCTGGGCACTGCCCTGGATCGAGCAGCTCGGCTCAGAAAGACCGCCATCCAGACCATTGGCAACATGAGCTTCATCAATACCAAGTGGCTGAACTTCCTCGGTCTGTCGATGCCCACCACAGTGGACGAGTTTGAGCAGGTTCTGATGGCATTCCGTGATAACGCCGCTTCTCTCAAGGCAGAGTATGGCATTGACGGCGACATCATCCCCATGTCCTGCATCGTCAACAACGGCGATCAGGACCCCAGCATCCTCATCAATGGCTTTGGCGAAGGCTACGGCGATGCAGACAAAGACCGTCATATTGCCGTTACCAACGACCGGAAAGTCATCTGTGCCGCCACCCAGCAGGGCTACCGCGATGGTCTGGACTGGCTGCACAAGCTGTACGCCGAGAAGCTCATCGACCCGGAGTGCTTCACGCAGGAGTGGTCCACCTATGTTTCCAAGGGCAAGGCTGGCCGCTATGGTGTCTGCTTCAGCTGGGATGTCGCCAACATCGACAACCTGACCGACTGGGAGCCGCTGCCTGCCCTGACCGCCGATACCCGGAATATCACTCCGCAGAACGGCTCTTTCACCAGCGGCTTTGCCCGCGGCAGATGCGTAGTCACCGCAAAGGCGGCTAATCCGCACTGGTTTGTGCATGGCTGGATCAGATGTACGCTCCCCTCCAGTCTCCGCAGAACAACTGGGGTACCTACGGCGATGCGGAAGGCTTTAACATTTTTGAACTGTCCACCAACGATAAGGGCGAGCCCATGCTGAAGCACGCCCTCTGGGCGATGCTTCTCCCGTGGAAGTCCGTGAGGCGCAGTGTGTCAGCGGACCTCTGGCTGTTCTGGATGATTACTATGGTGTATACGTTACCTGCCCGGACGATGCACAGTACCGTCTGGACTGGATCAAGGATATCTACACCCCGGATATGAACAACGATTATGTCTATCCCAATGTCTTTATGAGCAACGAGGACACCGAGCAGGTCTCTAACCTGCAGGCAGATCTGCAGACCTACATGAATACGCAGAAGGCCAACTGGATCATGAACGGCACGAAGGATGCAGAGTGGAACGAATATCTGAGCAAGCTGGAAGCCTACGGCCTGTCCGACTATCTGGGCATTATGCAGAAATATCTGGATGCTTACTACGCATAAGAATTCTTTCCTTTGGAGGATTCCATGAACGATTTGACTTTACAAAAAGCCCGCGCCTACGAGGCCGAGCACGGCGCTGCCATTTCCCCGGCGGAACGCCCTGCCTACCACATGACCTATGTGGGCTGGCTCAACGACCCCAACGGCTTCTCTTATTATAAAGGGAAGTATCACCAGTTCTATCAGTATAACCCCTACGATGTGCGGTGGGCGCCCATGCACTGGGGTCATGCCGTCAGCACCGACCTGCTGCACTGGGAGTATCTGCCCTGTGCGCTTGCACCGGATTCCCCGGCGGATAACGGCCCCGGCTGCTTCTCTGGCTCTGCCACCCAGATGGATGATGGCAAACAGCTGCTGATGTACACCAGCGTGGTGGCAGAAAAGCAGCCCAATGGGGAGATGCGGGACATCCAGACCCAGAGCATTGCCATCGGTGACGGTCTCAACTACGAAAAGCCTGCCTGCAACCCGGTGCTGACCCAGAAAGACCTGCCGGAAGGCTTCAGCAAGTTCGACTTCCGGGACCCCAAGATCTGGCGTGAGACCGACGGCACCTACTCTGCCGTCACCGTCTGCCTTGCCGAGGACGGCAGCGGCGCAGCGGTACTGTTCCAGAGCAAGGACGGCTTCGACTGGCACTTTGTCACGGTGCTGGAACGCTGCAACAATCAGTACGGCAAAATGTGGAGTGCCCGGACTTCTTCCCGCTGGACGGCAAGCAGGTCCTGATGCTGGGACCCATGGAGATGCTGCCCAAGGGCGAGTTCCACAACGGTCACAACGTGATTGCTTTCATCGGCAGCTACGACGAAGCCACCCACACCTTCACCAGGGAAAACGAGCAGCAGATGGACGGCGGCATCGACTTCTACGCTACCCAGACTACCCTTGCCCCGGATGGCCGCCGGCTCATGACCGCATGGCTGCAGACCTGGTCGGACACCGAGGATAAGCCTCAGGGCTGCAAGTGGTTCGGACAGACCATCTGCCCGCGCGAGCTGCACATCAAGGATGGACGCATTGTTCAGACCCCGGTGCGGGAGCTGGATGCCGTCCACGGTAAGCGCACCCTGCACGAAAACGTAACGGTGCAAAACGAAACTTCTCTGGAAAGCATCAAGGGCCGTGTGGCCGACCTGACCGTCAGGGTGCAGCCCGGCGAATACCGCTCCTTTACCTTGAAGCTGGCCGCCGATGCAGACCATCACACCAGCCTGACCTACGACCCCTACACCTCCGAGCTGACGCTGGACCGCAGCCATGCCGGTTCCCGTGCAGACATCGTTCACAGCCGCAGCTGCAAAGTACGCAGCCAGAACGGTGCGCTCAAGCTCCGCATCCTGCTGGATAAAAACAGCGTGGAGGTCTTTGTCAACGATGGTGAGCAAACCATGACCGCATGGATCTACACTCCGCCAGTCTGCCGACGGCATCACCTTTGCTGCCGATGGCAAAGCAACTGTTACGGTGGAGCAGTTTGAACTGGACCTGTAATCTGATATTTCCTTCATTTCTTCATTCATACAGCCCCGCTTTGGCTTCTCCTTCGCCAAAGCGGGGCTGTGTTTGTTATGTCATTGTTCTTCCAGTCTGCCGTGGTCACAGCTGAGGGAGAGATAATGCTCGATCTCCCCACCCAGCACAAGCTGGGCATACTCCAAGGGCTTGTTGTAGAGCAGCCAGTCCAGTTCTGCCCGCTGTGCCGGGGTGTTGCCGTATTCGTCCTCCACGTTTGGCGTATGGTGCAGTTTTCGCTGGAAATTCATCAAAAAAAAGCCTGAAACTTCTCGGTACATCAAGAAGTTTCAGGCTTTGTTGTGCTTAAATTGGAAATTTACTGCTCAATCGGCTTCATCGTGGGGACAGGTCAAAGAAGGCTCACAAATGGCTTTATTTTCCTTTATAAGCCTATCCATGCGGCTTCCTTTTTCCTGCTCCCGTACGTCACCCTACGCAACTCTCCACAACTTACCGGCAACTTGGTGTAAAAGTGGTGTAGTAGTTGGTGTAGTGGATTTCAGACCGAAATGCCCAGTTTACCGTTCAGATTTGCAAAGGAATGGGCTTTGGCTTCCTTAGTGGCTTCCGCATAAATCTCCATCGTGGTGCTGATGTCCCGGTGTCCCATGATGTCCTGAATGATCTTCAGGTTGGTCTCATTTTCGCACAGCCGGGTGCAGAACGTGTGCCGGAGATTATGGCAGGAGAAAGGCGGCAGCAGCTGCGGCTCCCGTTTTTCCTTTTCGGCCTTTTCCAGTTCGGCTTCGTTGTATGCCACGCTGATGCGCTTGATGGCGCGGTTGACCGTCTGCGGGTTCTGCGGCTGGCCGAAGCGGTTCAGGAATACGAAGTCTGAGATTCCGTCGATTTCGTATTCGCATACCAGTTCCAGCTCCTGCTGGTTGGCGCGTTCCTGTTCCAGTGCCTTCCGCACTTCGGGCAAGATCGGAATTGCCCGCTTACCTGCGGCAGTCTTGGGTGTGGACATAGTGAAGTAGCAGCCGCCCACCTCGTGGTCATGGTACACCAGATTGTGCTGGATGGTGATAAACCCACTCTCAAAGTCGATGTCGCCCCAGCACAGACCAACCGTTTCCGAGATACGGCATCCAGTACCCAGCATGAAGGTAAACATCGGGAGCCAGTGCTGGAACTTCGGCGTTTTCTTGATGAAATTCAGAAACGCCTGCTGCTGGGGCAGGGTCAGAGCGTGTCGTTTGGGCGTTTCGTACTGGTGGGCGGCTTTTATAGCCGTCAGGACACCATCCGTGGGATTCACACGGATGTACTCATCGTCCACCGCCACCGCAAAGACCTGATGAAGAACATTCTGGATGGTTTCCAGCGTGTTCAACGCCATCTTGCCGTTGCGGACGATGCCATTGTAGTAGCTGCGGATATCCGACTTGCGAATGTCCTTCAGTTTCATCACGCCAATCTCATCCCGGACGAACCGATTGTACATATAAACGTAGTTGGCAAAGTATGCTCTTTCAAGCCCACCTTGTTCTTACGCCACAGTTCAAACAGGTCATTCAGGGTCATGCTGCACTCAGGGATGCGGATGCCATCTGCCAAGTCGTGCTGGATCTTCTCTTCCTTTTCGCGCAGCCTCCAAGGTTGCATCATAGATGGTATGGCGTTTTCCGTTTTTGCAGTCCAACGGTACATATACAGCCCGTCGCTCTTGCGGTAGACCTCGCCATCTTTCAAAACACGGCCTTTATTATCTTTACGTCTTTGCATATAAACTCTCCTTTTCATTCACAGAATGTTGAAAAGGAGCCTTACGCCATGAGTATACCATGACGCAAGACTCCCAGCAACATCAAACGGTCAATTTTCTACACCGCATCAGATCGAGAATGCCTTGTCCAGATATTCGTCCAGCTTACGGCGTTTGATCAGCCGTTTGGTTCCGTTCCAAAGGACGAACTTGCATTCATCGCTATCGGTCATTGACCGCAGTTTATTGATACCGATCCCAGAGTAAGCCGCCGCTTCCTCCAAGGTCAGATTACTCTTTGCCAAATCGGAACTTCTTTCACTTGCACCTCCAATTCCTTGTAACCGGGTGCCGGGGCAGAAAGTGCCAGCTTTCTGCCCCAAACGCTCCCGATGAGGTTCAGATTTCCGAGTGCCCCTCCTGTGTGCGGGTTGTGTCGTTGGTTTGTTTTGTGCCTGTTCTGCCTGCAAGCGGCTCAGCAGTTGCAGAACGGAATCTCGTGCTTTCTCCTTGACCTGCTCCTTGCCTTTCTGCCGGACTTCCGGCTTCAGGAGCTTATCCTGCAAACGGGTGGCGGTGGTCTGCATGGTCTTGAGAAACTTGTCCAACACGGTAGCCAACCGATGGGCAGCGTATTCTCTCGTGGCCTGCGGAGCCTTTCTCTCCGGGGACAGCACCCACTTCTTCGTGTCCTCGATCATCCGCATATCTTCTTTGCGGGTCTCGGTGCGTACCACGTCTGTCACGACCTCCACCGCCTTGTCATAGGCCGCAGCCGAAACATCTTCCAGCAGGGTCTCCATATCGAAACTTTCAGGGTCAGCTCATCCAGCTTGCTTTGCTGGGCGGCAAATTGCTCCTTCTTGCTTGGCGAGGATGAAGTCCTGTTTTTCCAGATATTTGCGGTTTCCGTACTCCGCTTCTTCCTCCAATTCCAGACCGTGCCGCTTGGCGATCTCAAACAGCATCTTCCGGCAGGCGGCATCAAAGGTGATCTTGCGGTTGTTGCGGCGGCTGAGGGGCTTGTCCGGGTCGGGCAGGTCAAAGCCCAGTGCTTCCAGCGCCTTTTCCTGCTGGGGAGCTACCTCGCCGTACTTGTTCTAACAGTCGAACACATGGCGCTCATGGATGTGGGGCGTACTTTCGTCCAGATGCAATGCCCAGTCCAGCACATGAACGTGTTCGCCAAATTTGCCCTTGAACTCTTCGATAAACTCTGTGACGAGATTCAGCAAGTCCTCTGCGGAGGCGTGTTCATCCAGCGTTCCAAGTTGGTAGATGGTCTCTTCCGGGCAGGTCTTGCGGCTGGACAACAGGTCGGGAATGGAGCGGTTGCGCTCTGTGTGCCGGATCTTGGCGTTACGCTCATTCTGGCTTTCGACAAAATTGAAATAGTGGCTCTCGTAGAACTGCCGTTCTACCTCCGAGAAGGTCGCAGCCAGATCATCCGGGTCTTGTGGGGCGAGAGCCGAACGGAAACCGTGGAAGCAATCCCAGTAGATGTTGCTTGGCTCGTTCCGGGACGATGTGCTCACTGTTGGCAAGCTTGAAACTGCGGTCGTTGTGCTTTGGGTTATAGGTGCCGTGGGTTCCGACTCGTCCGTTGTGTCGTGTTAATTTCAGCTAGACATCTCTCCGTTTCAACGGCTTGGCGTGGAAAACGCAGCAGCGGAGTTGCTGGATCTGCCGCCGTTTTGCGCCAGATAATACCCAGTAGGATATGACGCACAGCATCATATCACTGGGGCAGAGAGCTGCGCTTCTGCACTCTTGCTCGGGCAAGCTGACAGGCAAAGATTTGCGAATCCCTGCCCATCAGCTCGTCCGGCTTTTCAGTTGGCCAAATTGACCAACTGATTTTGCCTGTTTCCAAAATGGTAACAGGCAGATAGACGGTCTGATAACGGCCATCCTGCCCAGATTCCCATTTTAGGGATTTGGGTGGAAGCTGGTAAGCCGCTTTCCGGCATTTACCACTACGGGTTGGTTGGTGGTCGTTTTGACCACCAACCAAAGCCCCTTATATGGCGCGTTTTCGGTCAATCGCTGCGTACGTGCGTACAGAAGCCGACTGCTGCGTACGCACGTACGCAGCAAAACACCCAAATTCTCCTTTATAGGGGTCATACTCGCCAACTGTTGGGGTAAGGTCGGGCTGCACAAGGGCTTCAATGCCGACAAAGCCCCGGACACGCCGCCCGGACGAGTTGACGATGTTGTTGGTGGATTCCAGATTATACCTGCGCTGGTTGGCGATCAGTGCATCGCTGAACCCTCTGGCCTTGATTGCATTCAGGCTGTTCTCCTCACACCACATTCGATAGACCTCATACAGCTCTTTCGAGCTGGTACAGGCATCCGCCTTCAGGCGGATGTAGCCCTCGGATTCGAGGAAATCGAACACATTGTTGTTGTCCCGCTTCACCAGTTCCCGGTTGCGCTTGGCACGGTCACTCTCGGTGAACTGGAAGCCATTCTTCACCAGCCTCTGCAATCCTGCAAAGGCCCAGAGCAGAATGCCCTCCACCTCTGCCGCCATCTTCTCGGCAATGTCCGGGTCGTCCACACGGGACAGGGGCTTGTCCTTGGTGGTCAGAATGAGCTGGCGGCGGTAGAAACCGTCCGAGCGGTCATACAGAGCCTGCAAATCGCCATTGCTGAACGCCAGCAGGCGGGCACACATCCACCCTTGATAGCTCTGCTTACCCTTGCGTTCCAAATCCATCTTGCCTTGTGCTGTTACAATGGATTTTACATAGTTGGTCTGGCGCAGAGCTTCCATCCGCATATCATCATCCACGCACAGCAGGATGTGTTCCAGATCCGCGCGGGCAAATCGGTTCTCGGATACTTTTCCGATGCTGCCGTCCTTCATGTTGCTGCCGAACAGCCGGGACAGTACCACGCCGATCTGCGACTTGCCCTCGCCGCCGTTGCCCTTAATCACCATCATGCGCTGCCCCTTGTTGGAGGGAATCAGGCAGTAGCCGATAAACTCCTGCACGGTGGGAATGTCCTCCGGGTAGAGCAGGTCGGACAGGAACCGCAGCCAATGGACAGGCTGTGGGGCTTTCGGGTCATACCTGACCGGGAGCCGGTTGCGGACGATCTCCGGCTTGCCCTCCTGAAAGGTGCCATCCAGATACAGGGTTCCGTTTGCCAGTGCGATGCGATCGGTGACAGGCGGAAGTCCTCCACCTGTGCCGCCAGCTTCAGCACATCCACCACATTGGTGACCTTCTTGGCGAGGTTCGCCCCAACGTATTCACGCATCATCTCGAAGATCTCACACCGCAGGGGCATGGGGTCCACCATTCTGCCGTCCGGGGTGAAAATGCGCCGTTCGAGTAAAGCAGCTGGTGGGTGCTCAGGAAATCGTCACAGAACAGGGATTCGTTGAAAAGCCCTTTTGAACCATGCGGGGTAAAATTACTCATAGGCACACCGTCCTTTCTTGGCGTTACGGAAAACGATGTGGTCATTTTGAGCACATCGTTTTCTCCGCAACTGAGGAATCAACGTCCTGCCGTTCTCTCCGCATGGCTTTCCTGCCCCCTTCCGGCGGCGTTTTCCGGCTCTCCTTCTCAGGGTCATCGCCGGGTATCCCATGCAGACGGTCATGTGGTTTTCAAGGTCCAACGGGCAAAACGGCAATAAAAGCCGTCACAAAACAGACCAGCCCTGCCTTCGCTTTTCTGGAAGGTCATGCTAGTCGGTTATGTAACGGCTGAAAGCCAAAATGTTCAGCCCTGCAGGGTCTGAACGAATATGTAAAATATGTTATATTCAATTGTTGGGATAGATTACCACAAAAATCGAGCCGTGTCAACAAAAAGTTTTGAGAATACGCTGATTTCGGCAGGGTGCAAGAAAAAGCAAGGGAAACTTTGGCAAAAAAAGAGAGGGCTGGACGACGCCTACCCTCTTGACAAGGCAATAATAGTCAAAAGGTTCGTACCCATCTTCATCCCGGTTTCGTCCCGGTTTGCAGAATGCCCTTGCAATCCGAAAGGAGCCGTGCTATAATGCCGCTGTAATTGAATCAGAAATCTTCAGGGCAGGGTGCGATTCCCTACCGGTGGTACAGCCCACGAGCCGTAAGGCATGATTCGGTGAAACTCCGAAGCCGACAGTACAGTCTGGATGAAAGAAGATACCAAGCGCAGAGCCCGCACGGTTCGGCGCTTGTGGAGGCTGCTCTGGGATGCGTTTGCATTCTGGAGCTTTCTTTTTTGCACAAGGGTCCCTTGTGTCTTTTCGGCTTGCACTGAACGTTTTTGTTCAGGGCTTTTTCTTTGGAGGCGACACGATGAACGACAAAGAGTATATGCGTCTGGCTTTGCAGCTTGCAAAAAAGGGTTGCGGATGGACATCTCCCAACCCGATGGTGGGTGCCGTGGTCGTAAAAGAGGGCAGGATCATCGGACAGGGCTGGCACCAGAGATACGGTCAGGCTCATGCGGAGCGCAATGCGCTGGCATCCTGCACCGAAGATCCGCAGGGAGCGACCCTGTATGTAACATTGGAGCCGTGCTGCCATTACGGAAAGCAGCCGCCCTGCGTGGATGCGATTCTGGACGCGGGCATTCACCGGGTGGTCGTGGGTTCTGCTGACCCGAATCCGCTGGTGGCTGGAAAAGGAATTGCAATCCTGCGCACACGGCATAGATGTGACCGAAAATGTTCTGCAAGAGGAATGCGATGCGCTGAACAAGGTGTTCTTCCACTATATCACCACAAAACGCCCCTTCGTTTCCATGAAATACGCCATGACGATGGACGGAAAAATCGCCACATACACAGGCGCTTCCAAATGGATCACCGGGGAAATTGCCCGGAATCATGTTCAACGGCAGCGACACCGATTCCGCGGCATTATGGTGGGAGTCGGAACCATCCTAGCAGATGACCCGCTGCTGACCTGCCGGATAGAGGGTGGCCGTGATCCCGTCCGGATCATCTGTGATACATTTGCGGACACCGCTGCAATCACAGGTGGTCATGACCGCCAAACAGGTTCCGACCATTCTTGCGACCTGCTGCGGCGACCCGGAGAAGCAGGCGGCATATCAACAGGCCGGGTGCCGGGTCCTTTGTCTGGAAGCGCATTGCGGTCATGTGAATCTTCTGCAACTGATGGAACAGCTGGGGCAGGAGCAGATCGACAGCATTCTGCTGGAAGGCGGCGGAACCTTGAACTGGTCTGCACTGGAAAGCGGCATCGTGCAGCAGGTACAGGCTTACATTGCCCCGAAGCTGTTCGGAGGAAGGGATGACAAAGCACCCATTGAGGGTGCAGGTGTCCCGCTTCCGGATGCTGCATTCCGCCTGAAGAACAGCCGATTGGAACAGCTTGGCAAAGATTTCCTAATCGAAAGTGAGGTGGAGTACCCGTGTTTACCGGAATCGTGGAAGAAGTCGGAACAATAAAATCCATCAATCGGGGACAGCATTCTGCCGTACTGACTGTTCGTGCAAAACGGTTCTGGAAGAAACCAGAATTGGTGACAGCATCGCCGTCAACGGCATATGTCTGACCGTCAGGCAGCTCTTCCCGGATAGCTTTGCTGCGGATGTCATGCACGAGACCTTGAACCGCTCTGCACTTGCACAGCTCACCGTTGGAAGTGCTGTCAATCTGAACGTGCCATGCCGGCCAACGGACGTTTTGGCGGACACATCGTAGCAGGCCATGTGGATGGCATCGGACGCATTGCTAATATCCGAAAAGACGATACGTCTATCTGGTACACCATTCATGCAGATCCTGCGATCCTTCGCTATGTCGTTGAAAAAGGCTCTATCACAATAGACGGTATCAGCCTGACCGTGGCTGCGGTGGAACCTACGGGCTTTTCCGTGTCCACGATACCGCACACCGTCCGTCAGACGAACCTGAACCAACGGCACAAAGGGATTTTGTCAATTTGGAAACCGATGTTGTTGGAAAATATATCGAGAGGCTGCTTCCATCAGAAACACCGAAGCAAAACACGCTCACAAAAGAAATGCTGCTGCGCTGCGGCTTTTAAGGAGAGTTTACGATGAACTTCAAGACCATTCCCGAAGCTTTGCAAGATCTGAAGCAAGGAAAAATCATTCTGGTAACGGATGACCCCGACCGTGAAAACGAGGGGACTTCATCTGTGCTGCCGAATTTGCCACCACCGAAAACATCAACTTTATGGCGACCCACGGCAAAGGTCTGATCTGTATGCCGATGTCCGAGGCTTTCGTCCAGAAGCTGCAATTTCCGCAGATGGTGCAGCATAACACCGACAACCATGAAACGGCATTTACGGTGTCCATCGACCACGTTTCTACTTCTACGGGCATTTCTGCCGCAGAGCGTTCCATTACGGCGATGGCTTGTGTGGACGATCACGCAAAAGCAGAAGATTTCCGCAGACCGGGCCATATGTTCCCCTTCTGGCAAAAGAACGGTGTGTTGGAGCGCAACGGTCACACGGAAGCAACCGTTGACCTGTGCCGTCTGGCAGGGTTGAAAGAATGCGGCTTGTGCTGCGAGATCATGCGGGAGGATGGCACGATGATGCGCACCGCTGAACTGGCAAAGCTGGCAGAGCGTTTCCAGATCAAATTCATCACCATCCGTGATTTACAGGAGTACCGCAAGTGTCACGATAAACTGGTCGATCAGGTGACGGCAGTGAACCTGCCCACCAAATATGGCACCTTCAGAGCTTATGGTTTTGTGAGCCGCCTGAACGGAGAGCATCACATTGCACTGGTAAAAGGTGACATTGGCGATGGAAAGGATATTCTGTGCCGCGTCCACTCGGAATGCCTGACAGGAGATACATTTGGCTCTTTGCGTTGTGACTGCGGCCAGCAGCTGGCCGCTGCCATGACGCAGATCGAAAAGAAGGCCGTGGTATCCTGCTCTATATGCGACAGGAAGGTCGGGGCATCGGTCTGATCAACAAACTGCGCGCCTATGAACTTCAGGAGCAGGGCATGGATACGCTGGAAGCCAATCTCGCTCTGGGGTTCCATGGAGATGAACGGGAGTATTATCTCGGCGCACAGATCCTCCGGGAACTTGGCGTAAAAAGCCTGCGCCTGCTTACCAATAACCCGGACAAAGTATATCAGCTCTCCGAGTTTGGGCTGGAGATCTCCGAGCGCGTACCCATTCAGATGACGGCGACCCCGTATGACCTGTTTTACCTGAAAACGAAGCAGGCACGGATGGGGCATCTTCTGGAATATTAACAACGAAAGAGGTATTTAAAAATGAAAACATTTGAAGGCAAGCTGGTTTCTCAGAATATCAAGGTCGGTATCGTAGCTGCCCGATTCAACGAATTTATCACGTCCAAACTTCTGAGCGGAGCAATGGATGGTCTGCTCCGGCACGATGTGCAGGACGCTGATGTTCATGTTGCATGGGTTCCGGGTGCTTTTGAGATCCCACTGGTTGCCTCTAAAATGGCAAAAAGCGGAAAGTATGATGCTGTGATCTGCCTTGGTGCCGTGATTCGCGGTTCTACCAGCCATTACGACTATGTGTGCAATGAGGTTTCCAAAGGCATTGCCACGGTCTCGCTGGAAAGCGGGGTTCCCGTCCTCTTTGGTGTTCTGACCACCGAAAACATCGAACAGGCCATCGAGCGGGCAGGCACCAAAGCAGGTAATAAAGGCTATGACTGTGCAGTCAGTGCCATCGAGATGGTAAACCTGCTCCGGGAAATGGATACCGCCGCAGAGTAAAATACACGCAGGAGTTTGCCATGATCGTTATAAAGACCCGACAGCCTGACCCGGAATTGGAGCAGAAGATCCGGATGCTTCTGGAACGAGAGCACATCGAGGCAGAGCAAATATCCATTGATTCATGGGAGAAGTTGGTTCTTCCGGGGCTTACACTGGACGGAATGACCCACGAAGTGTCGTGCAACGGCAGAAAAGTCTCCCTTACACGACTGGAGTTCGATTTGCTGCTGATGCTTGCCTCTCACGAAGGACAAATCTTCTCAAAAGAAGAGCTTTTCCGTGCTGTGTGGGGACAAAACTGTGACGATACCTTAAAGGTCGTGGCAAATACCGTTTCCAATCTGCGAAAGAAGCTGGCCGGCTGCGGCAGCTTTATCCGCACTACCCACGGCGGCTATACTTTGTAAGCCAAAAGGAGAACGACCCGGTATGACCAGGATCTTATTTATTTGTCTCGGAAATATCTGCCGAAGCCCGATGGCGGAGTATGTGATGAAAGACCTTACGTCCAAGGCAGGACTA
>SCPO01000551.1_pt1 | contig 15193 bp, 23 predicted proteins | sample 6106821 | NCBI WGS metagenome assembly SCPO01 (sample SAMN10720448, study PRJNA508395) | human gut metagenome | isolation source: Participant 2 stool, 0 month | host: Homo sapiens | collected 2017 | reverse complement strand
CCAGCTGCAGCTTCACGCTGCCTCCCAGAACCTGAACCAAAACCCGCAAGCGCTCCCCTGCAAACCAGATACAGGTAAGGGAAACGGTAAGCGCCTCTGCCGCTGTAAGCACGATAAATGCCGTAATCCAAAATAAGGTCATCTGCTTTTCCTCCTTTCTGCAGCCGTGCCGGAAAGCTGTCTGTACACTCCGCACGGATATGATTCCCCATTATAGCCGGCTGTACCCGCTTTTGAGGAAAGATATCTTTATTGTATCATATTTACTGTCATATTCAAATAAGGGAATGAAAAAATTGACAAATCGTAAGAGAATCGTTAGAATACAGACAGACTCTCCGGTTTGGGCTTTAAAGGCCGGCCGGTTATTGATAAGGAGATTTATATTTTATGAAACGCATCCTGCTTCTTGGCACTGGAGGCACCATTGCCTGCAAACGTACGTCCCATGGGTTAATGCCCCTTCTTTCCTCAGAAGAAATCCTTTCCTTTGTCCCGGACAGCCGGACGTTCTGCAGCATTGATTCGATCCAGGTATTAAATATTGACAGCACTAACATACAGCCCTCCCACTGGCTTACCATTGAAAAGGCCATTGAGGAACATTACAAAGATTATGACGGCTTTGTGATCACCCACGGTACAGACACCATGGCTTACGGCCGCTGCCCTTTCCTATCTGATCCGCAATTCTGCAAAGCCCATTGTGATCACCGAGCCCAAAAGCCTATCGATATGGAAAACACAGACGCCAGAACCAATCTTGCGGACAGCCTTCGCTTCGCCTCTCACCCAAACGCACATGGGGTCAATATCGTATTCGACGGCAAGGTGATCGCAGGCACCCGCGAAAAGGAGCACCGAGCTACAACGCCTTTTCCAGTATCAATTTTCCCTATATTGCCACGATCCAGGAGGAGCATATCCTTTTTTATCTGGATGACAAGGGCTTTTAAAAGAGCCGGTGCAGTTTTTGCCATTTAAATCCCAATGTGGGGCTTTTAAAGCTGATTCCTTCCATGGACGCCTCCCTTCTTGACTATATGGCAGAACACTATGACGCTGTTATCATTGAATCCTTCGGCGTAGGCGGCCTTCCCTCCTATGACGGAGGAGATTACCATCGGGCCGTGGGACGCTGGACCAGCCTGGGAAAAACGGTAATCATGACCACACAGGTCACAAATGAGGGCAGCAATATGTCCGTATATGAGGTAGGCAAAAATATCAAGCAGGAATTCGGCCTGCTGGAAGCCTATGACATGACTCTGGAGGCAGCAGTGACAAAGACCATGTGGATTCTGGGACAAACAAAGGATCCAAAGGAAATCCGGCGCCTGTTTTATCAGACCGTCAACCGGGATATCCTCTGGAAATCGATATAAGGGAGGAACAGGAGTATGAATCAGCAGAAACGTCCTTTTATTCCGGATTGATCCACGGCATCCCTATCGGCCTCGGTTATCTGGCTGTATCCTTTACCTTCGGCATCATGGCGGTAAGCTCCGGCCTCTCTGTTTCCAGTCTGTGCTTATCTCCCTTACCAATCTTACAAGCGCCGGCCAGTTTGCCGGCCTTGGCATCATAACCGCCGGCTCCTCTTATCTGGAAATGGCCGCGGTGCAGCTTGTGATCAACCTGCGCTACTGCCTTATGTCCTGCTCCCTTTCCCAGAAGCTGGATCATAAGATGCCTTTATTCCATCGTTTTCTCATGGCCTATGGGGTGACGGATGAAATTTTCGGCGTGTCGGTCTGTCATCCTGGAACCTTAAGCCCCTTTTACAGCTACGGGCTGATGAGCGCCGCTGTGCCGGGCTGGACTTTAGGAACGCTTTTAGGCGCGCTCTCCGGCAGTCTGCTTCCGGAACGGCTTTTAAATGCCCTGGGCGTGGCCCTCTATGGAATGTTTCTGGCGATCATCGTACCTCCGGCAAGAGAAAACAGGATCCTTCGGGCTGTGGTCCTGCTCTCCATGACAGCCAGCTTTGTATTTACCCTGATCCCGGTATTAAATACCATTTCATCCGGATTTAAGATCATCCTTTTGACCTTTGTTATCGCCGGAGGAGCCGCCCTGATCTGCCCTGTAAAGGAGGAAGCTTAAATGAATCGGAATATTTATGTCTATATAGCAGTAATGGCAGCAGTGACCTATCTGATCCGACTGCTGCCGCTCACACTGATACGAAAAGAAATCAAAAATACCTTTCTTCGTTCTTTTTTATATTATGTTCCCTATGTGACGCTCTCCGTCATGACCTTTCCGGCCATCCTCTATGCCACCCGCTCTGCGGCAGGCGGAGCCGCAGCTCTGGCCGTGGCCGTCCTGCTGGCCTGGAAGGGAAAAAGTCTTTTTCATGTATCCCTTGCAGCCTGCACAGCTGTATTTTTACTGGAATTTTTTATCTGAACTTCTTAAATCCCGTCTTTTGCCCAGCCATAGGAACAGCGTACCGCCTTCTGCCAGCCCTTAAGCATCCTGCACCGGACTTCCTCTTCAATCTTTGGGAAGAAGCTGCGGTCCGCTTTCCATCCTCTGGCGATCTCTTCCTTATTTTTCCAGAATCCCACTGCAAGACCTGCCAGATAGGCAGCTCCCATGGCGGTTGTTTCCACACAGGCCGGGCGGTCTACCTGGACGCCGGTTAAATCTGCCTGAGTCTGCAGCAGATAGTTGTTGGCGCTGGCCCCTCCGTCTGCCTTCAGCCGTTTCACCTCCTGTCCCAGATCCATCTTCATGGCTTCCAGCACATCATTGGTCTGGTAACAAAGGGAAGAGTCGCGCGGATAATATGATACCGATTCACCCCGCGGGTAAGGCCCAGAATGGCGCCTCTGGCATAGGCATCCCAATGCGGTGCTCCCAGACCCGTAAAAGCCGGCACCACATAACAGCCATTGGTATCCTTTACCTTTTCGGCCATATATTCTGAATCTGCCGCTGATCCGATCAGCCTCAGCTCATCCCTCAGCCACTGGATCGCTGCTCCAGCAGCAAAAATAGACCCCTCCAACGCATAGGTTACATTTCCCTCCAGCCCCCACGCGATCGTTGTCACAAGGCCGCTCTTTGAAAATACCGGCCGGTCTCCTGTATTCATAAGGAGAAAGCAGCCTGTGCCGTATGTATTTTTCGCATCGCCCGGCTCAAAACAGGTCTGGCCGAAAAGAGCGGCCTGCTGATCTCCCGCCGCGCCTCCATCGGATCTCCAAAAAACTGCCGGTCTGTCATGCCGTAAATACAGCTGGAGGGCTTTGGCTTTGGTAGCATCTGTTCCGGTATGTCAAAAAGCTCCAGGATTTCTTTATCCCAGGTAAGCGTATTGATATTAAACAGCATGGTCCTGGAAGCGTTGGAGTAATCGGTCACATGAACGGCTCCTTTGTAAGCTTCCAGATAAGCCAGGTTTCCACGGTTCCAAAAAGCAGTTCTCCCCGCCCGGCCCTCTCTCTGGCTCCGGGCACATGATCCAGGATCCATTTCAGCTTGGTAGCAGAAATAGGCATCAATGACCAGACCGGTCTTTTGGCGTATCAGTTCTGTCAGTCCCTTTGCCTTTAATTCGTCGCAATAAGCCGCAGTCCGACGGCACTGCCACACGATTGCCGGACCAATGGGCTCTCCGGTAGCCTTATCCCATACAATGGCTGTCTCCCTCTGGTTGGTGATGCCAATAGCAGCAATATCGCCAGCCGAGGCGCCAATCTTTGACATAGCTTCCACTGCCACTCCCAGCTGAGTCGACCAGATTTCATTGGCGTCATGCTCCACCCAGCCGGGTTTTGGAAAATACTGGGTAAATTCCTTCTGAGCAAGGCTGCAGACCTCCCCGTTCTGATCAAACAGGATACAGCGGCTGCTGGTAGTCCCCGCATCCAGAGCCATGATATATTTCCCCATACATATGCTCCCTTCTCTAAGACAACAAAAATTCGCTGAGTACGAAATTGCTCACATCCATGCCCCATTCTGTAAGTGACAGCCATACTCCTTCTTTTTTCAGCAGACCATTGGCCATAAGCCGTTCGATCACCGCTCCATAGACCGTTTCCATTTTCACTCCGAACAGTCTTACGAAATCCATTTCCGATACCCTCTCGTCATCCGAAGGCCCAGAAACATAAATTCTTCCATACGGGCCTCTCTTGAAAGCTGCTCCACCGGCCCAGCCAGTTCTCTCAGACCTTCCCCACAGTCATGCTCCAGATCCAGGGCCAGATAACGCCTCAGATCCTTTTCATTGGAAAAGCGGCAGCCGTCCATATAAGAAGATGCCCCCAGGCCCAGTCCCAGATAGGACACCTCTGTCCAGTAGCCTATATTGTGGCGGCATTCCTTTCCAGGCTTTGCATAGTTTGAAATCTCATAGCGCTGATAGCCCATCTCTCCCAGAAAATCCCTTGTAAGATGGTAAATCCTGTTTTCCGTATCTTCATCCGGAAGAGGAAGGACATTTTCTCTCCGGCAGCCGCCCATTCCCCCATACTGTTCCCAGAAGGGCGTTCCCTGCTCTATGATCAGGCTGTATGCGGAAATATGCTCCGGTTTGAGCATCGTTACCTTTTTTAAGGTATTTTTCCACGATTCAAGCGTCTGGCCAGGGATCCCGCTCATAAGATCCACGCTTATATTGGTAAAGCCAGACATTCTTGCGCTCTGATAGCTCTTTAAAAACTCCTCAAAAGAATGAACCCGGCCCAGGTTTTTAAGCTCCTGATTATCTGCCGACTGAAGGCCGATGCTTACGCGGTTGATGCCACAGTCATGGTACACAGGAAGCTTGTTGTATAAAAGAGTACCCGGATTGGCCTCGATCGTAATCTCCGCATCCGGCTCCAATGTAAAGTTTTCCTTTACGGCCTCCATGATCCGCCGGATCAGTTCCGGTTCCATAACCGTAGGGGTACCGCCGCCGATAAAAACCGTGGATACCGTAAGCTCACTGCAGAAGGCTCCTCTGGCCCGGATTTCTCTTACCAGCTGATCCACATAAGCCTCATGGTCTGCAGCCAGAGCCCGAAAGGAGAGAAAATCGCAGTAAAAACACTTTTTCACGCAAAACGGGATATGGATATACAGCTCAATGGTATTTTTATTTGCATTTATCATAGGGTGACTGTCTCGCTTTTTCTCTTACTCTTCATCCAGCTTCAGAACGCTCATAAACGCCTTCTGCGGAATCTCTACATTTCCAATCTGGCGCATCCGCTTTTTGCCTTCCTTCTGCTTTTCAAGAAGCTTTCTCTTTCGTGAAATATCGCCGCCGTAGCACTTTGCAAGCACGTCCTACGGACTGCCTTTACCGTCTCTCTGGCAATTATCTTTCCACCGATGGCTGCCTGAATGGGATTTCAAACAAGTGGCGCGGAATCTCCTCCTTTAATTTTTCGCACATCCTGCGTCCCTTTTCATAGGCCGAGGCAGAATGTACAATAAAGGAAAGAGCGTCCACTTCCTCTCTGTTTACCAGAATATCCAGCTTCACAAGCTCAGACCGTTCATAGCCCTTTAACTCATAATCAAAGGAGGCATATCCTCTGGACCGCGACTTTAAGGCATCGAAGAAGTCATAGATGATCTCATTTAAGGGAAGCTCGTATTTTAAAAGGGCACGGGTGGTTTCAATGTATTCCATTCCCAGATATACGCCCCGGCGCTCCTGGCACAAAGTCATAATGGAGCCCACATATTCGGTCGTTACCATGATCTCCGCGCTTACAATAGGCTCCTCCATGTATTCAATTTCACTGGGATCCGGCAGATTGGATGGATTGGTAAGCTCGATCATCTCACCATTCGTCTTATATACCCGGTATACTACGCCCGGAGCCGTTGTCACAAGATCCAGGTTATATTCCCTCTAAGCGCTCCTGAATAATTTCCAGGTGAAGCAGGCCAAGGAAAAACCGCAGCGGAAGCCAAAGCCAAGAGCCACAGAGGTCTCCGGTTCATAGAAAAGCGAAGCATCATTTAACTGAAGCTTTTCAAGGGCGTCTCTTAAGTCATTGTATTTGGCACCGTCTGCAGGATAAAGTCCGCAGTAAACCATAGGCGTTACCTTTTTATAGCCCGGAAGGGGGCTTTCACAGGGACGGACGGCATCTGTAACCGTATCGCCCACACGGGTATCGCGGACATTTTTGATACTGGCGGTAATATAGCCTACCATTCCCGCGCTGAGCTCGTCGCAGGTAATAAACTGGCCTGCGCCGAAGTATCCGACCTCTACTACCTCTTCCTCTGCCCCGTGGCCATCATCACACGGGTTCCCTTCTTTACCGTGCCTTCCATCACACGGCAGAAAATAATTACACCTTTGTAAGAATCATAAATAGAATCAAAGATCAGCGCCTGAAGGGGAGCATCGGGATCTCCTTGGGAGACGGGATCTTGTGCACAATGGCCTCAGAACATCTTCGATATTCAGTCCTGTTTTCGCGGAAATACGGGGCGCATCGTGAGCCTCAGACCAATCACATCCTCTATCTCCGCCTCCACATGATCCGGGTCGGCGCTTGGAAGATCGATTTTATTGATAACCGGAAATACGTCCAGATCATGATCCAGAGCCAGATAGACATTTGCCAGCGTCTGAGCCTCAATGCCCTGGGACGCATCCACTACCAGGATGGCTCCGTCGCAGGCTGCCAGACTGCGGAAACCTCATAATTAAAGTCTACATGTCCGGGAGTGTCGATCAGGTTAAAAATATATTCCTCCCCGTCCTTTGCCTTATATACGGTACGCACTGCCTGAGATTTGATGGTAATGCCTCTCTCCCGCTCCAGGTCCATGTTGTCCAGGATCTGCTCCTGCATCTCTCTGCTTGTTAAAAGCCCTGTTTTTTCAATAATACGGTCAGCCAGGGTGGACTTGCCGTGATCAATATGGGCGATGATACAAAAATTTCGTATTTTACTCTGGTCAATCGTTGCCATTCTTTATCCTCGTCTTCTTTCAAATTAAAATATATCTGCCATTATACCTTTTTTTCACTCCTTGCAACACCATATCAAAAGTTGTGCCAGGGGCTCCATGGCGTTTTTTACCTCTTCAAATGTATTCGTCTGAGCCCCCGCTTCAATAAGAGCAGACTTAGGCCGCAGGTGGAGATTATAGCGCAGTCCCTTTAAATAGATCTTTCTGGCAAATCCTGGAAAATACGCCTGTGCTCCCAGCTGCATTTTCAGGCTGAATGCAAGGTTTTCTGCCAGATAAGGATTGGAAAGATAGGCAATTTTTCCCTCCGGCGTACGGCTGAGGCCTTTAAAAAACATGATCTGCGCCGTGGGCTTTCCATTGATGTCGGAAACCATGTGGAGATTTTCCGAAACGCCATCCCTGTGAAGATCCAGAACTACCTGAATGGAAGGATTCTGCTGCAGGATATGGTTTACGCCTTCCAGTGCATAATTATAGGCCTTACTCCGATCCAGAACGCCACTTTGCAGATCATAAACCGACGTGTCATGGTAAACCCGGTAGCCCTTCTGCGTCAAAAGTTCTGCCAGATAATCTCCCACTTCCACAATGGTCCGCCCCTGAGGGCCGGAATCCTTAAAGGCCTCCTGAGAATGGGTATGGTAAATAAGGATCTGCGGCCCTTCCCCTTCTTTATCTAATGTCACATCATGGCTTAAAAGTGCCGGACCGTTAAACAGATCGCGGCCTGCTGTGGTAGAGGTATGTACGCTGTAAAAATGCTTCATGAGAAAGTCAAAATCCTCCAGCTGCTGAAGCTGATAAAGTGTTCCTGTTACCGGCAGAGGAAGGCTTCCTGCCAGGGAAAGGGCAGAGCCTGAAACACTGGCTGCGGTTTCCTCTAACGCTTCCCCGAAGCTTTCTGCGGGGCTTTCCTCTAAGCCGTGAGCCATGCTCCCCTGCGAGGCCTTTTTTCTTTCTTCATGCTGCTTCTCCCCTGTTGTTTCATCTCCGTACCGGTCAAGATACTGGTGCTCCCTGTAAAATAAACGTGCCTGCATATGATTCCTGAAAACAGGGTCTGCATCTTCCCAGGCGATCTTTACAGCCTGATCCGTATTACTGCCGTCCTGCTCCGTTATGTTCCTGGAATTTTTCCCCGTCATCTCATAAGGCGCAGCCTGATGCCACAGAAGCGCTGCCAGTTCTTCCCCGGCCATCCGAACCTGCTGCTCCCAGGGAACCGCCGTAAGGACGGCTCTGCTGTTTTATCATATAGGCGGCTCCCCATACGGTTCCCGCAGCCGCAAGGCCCATGAGACATATCCTCACCGGCCCTCTCCTTCCATTCCTTTTCATCCCCATACCCGGTCCCGCCTGTCCTTTTTACACCTTGCCAAAGTGCTGTATCCTATGGTATGCCAAAACAAAGGAAAAAATGACAGCATCTGCCGCCGGAATCACAGCTCAAACACAGCCCGGTGAATACCTTCCGAAATGGTAAAACTTAGCTGCTGAACAGACTGGTCAATATCCGGCGGCGTCACATCATAGGCCCAAATTCCGGCTCAGAAGCTCCCGGATCAGTTCATACTGCCCTCTGTGTCCATCTGGCGTATCCACGATCCTGTGCCTTTTGCGCATTCATTTTCCTCCAAAACCGCAAGAAGGGCTGAAATCGTATCCTGCACAATTGCAGCCGCCCCCACCACCGTCGGCACTCAATAGCGATCACCGGTACTCCCAGGCTCTCTTTGTGAGACTGTGACGATGATTGCCTACTCGGAACCCGGATGGATTCCCGTATCTGTAAGCTGTATGGTTGTGCACAGGCGGCGGACGCTGCGTGCTGCCAATGCGTCAATGGCAATCACCAGATCAGGTGATGTCTCTCCTATGATCCCATGCAGAATCTGAGCCGTTTCCATCCCCGTCTGGGCCATAACGCCTGGAGCAATGGCGCAAAGGCATGGATAGGGCTGTTTCTTCTCTGTCCTGTCCGCAAGAAGATGGCCGGTCACTCTGAGATTTCCCACGGTTCGGGGTCCTAAAGAATCCGGGGTTACGGATTGGTTTCCAAGGCCGACCACCAGCAGGGACGGATTTTCCTTTTTCTCCCATCCTGCCCGTTTCATCAGCTCATTCAACTGCATGGCCAGTTCATCCACCACTCTACTGTGACAATCCTCATCCGGCGTCTGCAGCTCATCTGCTTCCAGCGTTAGATACGTTCCTTCCGGCTTTCCCATCGCTCTGGCTCCCTGAGCATTCAGTATCTTCACTTCTGTCATTCTGACCGCACCTTCTTTTCTGGTTCTTTCCTTTAATACAACCCCTGGGATCTCACCCCCATCACCTTCAAAACTTTCTTTATCTTCCAGAGCCAGATCTGTGCGTATCTGAAAGGAAAATGTGGCTGCAGCCTGCTTATTTTCGGAACTTCCCATTCCTGTGCCTCCTGTCTTTTTCTTCGATCCATTTGAATTTCCACATTTTGCAGTATTTCCAAAGGCCATCCACCCTCAGCTGCGGGTACGGCAAAGAGAAACTGCGATCCATCTTATTTTCCACTCATTTCAAAAATATTCCCTAAAACTTCAAAAAAACACCAAATTCCGCTTGACATTCCCAAAATCATTCGCTAAAATGTAATAGTATGTTTACATTGAACTGTCCGTGTCCAGGCTTTGATGGAAAACACAACGATTAAGAAGAGAAAACCGAACGGAGGTGTATTTCATTGGCTAACATTAAATCTGCAAAGAAGAGAATCTTAGTAAACGAGACTAAGGCTGCAAGAAACAAGGCAATCAGATCCAAGGTTAAGACTGCGATCAAGAAGGTAGAGGCTACTGTTGCTGCTGGAGATAAGGTTGCTGCTCAGACTGCATTACAGGCTGCTATCACAGAGATCGACAAGGCCTGCACTAAGGGCGTATATCACAAGAACAATGCTGCCCGCAAGGTGTCCCGCGTGACCAAGGCTGTTAACACTCTGGCTTAATTTTATAGAGATATTTAAAATCCCTCCGGATTAACCCACCGGAGGGATTTTTTTGCTTACAGCTTCCTTTCATCATAACGTGCTCTTTCTCCGCCGATAAACTTAGGGCGTGTTCTGGCACAAACTACATGGGCGCCTCCAATTTCTCTGTTTAAAATCCGCACTGGAACTGCCACATCCTTTAAATGCATCCCGATCAGGGTATCTCCGATATCGATTCCCGCATGAGCTCGGATATGCTCCACTGCCGCCGGATGCTCCAGGGTATGATAAGCCGCCGTAGCAAAGGAGCCTCCTGCTTTTAGCTGAGGAACCACATTGACAGGCTCATATCCGTATTTTAACGCGGCCTCCTCCTCTAATATAAGCGCCCGGTTTAAATGCTCACAGCACTGGGCGGCCAGATAAATGCCCGCAGGTTTTAGCTCCTCATAAAGAGCTTCATAAACCGCCTGTCCGATTTCTCCGCTGGAATGAGAGCCAATCTTAAAGCTCCCGATTTCACTGGAGGAACAGCCCACAACCAGAATCTGCCCCTGCTTCAGATCTGCCTTTTCCATAAGCTCCCTCAAAACATCTTTTGTCTGTTTTCTAATCGCATCTAACTGAAGTTCTTCCATTCCATTTTCCTCCTTTAATACGTTTTTGCAATCAAAAGTTCTACTGCCAGACGGTCTGTCAGGCGGCCTGTCTTTACGCTTTCCTCTGCATCCACACAAAGATTTACATAGGAAAGGATCTGTTCCCTTGAAAATGTCTTTGCCTGCAGCATGATTTTTCCTGCCACAAAGGGCTGAAGCTTCATCCTGGAAGCAATGGTACTCTTATCCATGCCCTGCCCCATCAGCTCCTTCACCTGCAGGATCTGGTTAAACTGCCTTGCGATCAGAAATAAAATCCGCATAGGCGGCTCCTTTAAGGTAAGCAGATCCTCATAAAGATCCATAGCCTTTCGCGTCTGACGGTTGGCAATAGCCGTAATCATGTCAAAAATCTTGTTGCTCACCTGAGTGGTACAGATAGCCTCCACATCCTCCTCAGTGATCACATCACGGCCCAGGGTATAGCTGATCAGCTTTTCCAGCTCTGAGCTGATATTTTCCATATCATCCCCTGTTTTGCTTAAAACTCCATGGTGCGCCCGGTGATCTTTTTCCCATTTTTGACAGGATGCCGGCAGCCCAACGGCCAAGCTGCGACGCATCCTGACGGCCAAGCTCCGCTGTATAACCGTATTTTTCACGGCTTTAAAAAGCTTGCTGCGCTTATCCACCTCTGTTTCCACAAACACAAGACAGGTGGTATCGGGAATATGCTCCATATAAGCGCTCATTTCCTCTCCTCCTGCTCCGCCCTTAAACCAGCCGCTGTCCTCTATTAGCACCAGCCTGCGCTCTGCAAAAAGGCATGGTATCTGCAATGCCGATAATCTCATTTATATCCATTCCCTTTCCCTCAATGGTTAAAGTTCATGGTATCTCCAGCTGTCACTGCATCCTTTAAACGGTTCTTATAGCTCATTTTCAAAATGCCTCTTCACCAAACAGAAGGTAGGCCTTTTTAAATGAACCGTCCTTTATATCCTGGTTTAATATCTGCATACGCTGTCTGTCACTCCCTGCCCTGGCGTTTTGCTCTATTATACCATGTCTTCCCCCTCTTGACAAATAGACTGTAGGGCGTATAATTATTTTTCTGAACAGTTCTTTTAAAACCTTTTTATTTAGAACCTTTTATTATGTAAAAGGAGGATCCAATGACCTCAAACACTGATTTTCTTTTAGGTATCCGGGCTGCCATGAAGTTTCAGGACAGCCTGCTAAAACAGCTCTCTGAAACCTATGGACTGACTCTGATCGAGGCAAATGTCATCACATTTCTCCACAATAATCCGGGGAAAGATACTGCGGCCGACATCACGGAGCTTCGGATGCTCTCAAAAGGAAATGTCTCCCAGGCTGTGGAAAGCCTGATACAGAAAGGGCTCTTAAAGAGAATCCCGGATCTCCATGACAGACGCCGGATCCACCTGGCTCTGCTGCCCGCCTCACACTCCATTACTGCTGATGTAGATACGCTTATGGATGAATACAGAGGATATCTGTTTCAGGGATTTTCCAAAGAAGAGTTTGCCTGCTACCAGATTCTTTCAAAACGGCTCATGGAAAACGCAAAAAATGCTATGAAAGGCAGGAGTACACATGAATGACAACAAAGATTTTCTGGCAAAAGAGCCTGTGGGAAAGCTTCTTTTAAAGCTGGCTCTTCCTACTGTTACTGCTCAGATCATCAACATGCTTTACAACATCATAGACCGCATTTACATAGGACACATTCCTGAAAACGGCGCTCTGGCCCTTACAGGAGTAGGTGTCTGCATGCCCCTTATTATGATCGTGTCCGCATTCGCTGCTCTGGTTGGAAACGGCGGCGCTCCCAGAGCCTCGATCTTTATGGGACAGGGCGATAAACAGGCGGCTGAAAACACTGGGCAACTGCTTTACCGTTCAGCTGATTATCTCCACTGTTCTTACCGCTGTTCTTTAATGTGGAACCGTGAATTTCTTCTGGCTTTCGGCGCCAGTGAAAATACCGTAGAATACGGCGTAGCCTATATGAATATCTACGCTCTGGGAACTATTTTCGTACAGCTCACACTGGGTATGAATGCATTTATCACAGCCCAGGGCTTTGCAAAAACAGGCATGCTCTCCGTTATGATCGGTGCGGCAGCAAATATTATCCTGGATCCGATTTTCGTTTTGTATTTGAATGGGAGTACGCGGCGCGGCTCTGGCAACTATCTTATCACAGGCATTATCCTGTACCTGGGTGCTGGCCTTCCTCTTCGGAAAAAAGACCTTCTTAAAGATCAAAGCTTCCAATTTAAAGCTTACCCGTTCCATTATCATGCCAAGCCTTGCGCTGGGACTGTCCACCTTTATCATGCAGTCCAGTGAAAGCGTAATCTCCGTATGCTTTAACTCCTCCCTGTTAAAGTACGGCGGCGACATCGCAGTCGGCGCTATGACCATCTTAACCAGCGTCATGCAGTTTGCCATGCTGCCCTTACAGGGTCTGGGCCAGGGCGCACAGCCCATCATCAGCTACAACTACGGCGCAAAGCTCACTGGGCGCGTACGCTCAGCCTATAAGCTGCTTCTCGCCTTGAGCTTATCCTATGCATCCCTGCTGTGGCTGGGCGTCATGCTTGCTCCTCAGGCATTTGCCGCCATGTTCACCTCAGACCCGGCTCTGATCGACTTTACCAAGCATGCACTGCGGATCTATATGGCCTGTATGTTCCTCTTCGGCATCCAGATGGCCTGCCAGATGACCTTCACTGCTATCGGCAATGCAAAGGCTTCCATCCTGGTCGCAGTTATGCGTAAGTTCATCCTGCTGCTGCCTCTGATCTATCTGGTTCCTAAGTTTATGCCTTCCGATCCGACTACTGCCGTATATCTGGCAGAGCCGATCGCTGATTTCTTTGCAGTCAGCTTCACTGCTGTGCTGTTCTTCTTCCAGTTTAAGAAGGCGCTCAAAGCATTGGAAGAGTAATCACTGCGGAATGTTTGGTATTTTCTCTATCTGAATTTTATAAAAGAGAGCACTGCTCAATCACCTGAATCTGATGATTTTGCAGTGCTCTCTTCGTCTTTCAATTTCTCCTGGTTTCCGCATTTTGCAGTATGCTGCCATCAGCAGATAAGGGATACACGTTTTCCCTTATCCACTGATTGATGGAAGCCAAGGTGCAGGATACAATACAGCGTAAAACTCAAACAATTTCTCTGTTGTCTTTCAGATATTTCAGAAATCCCTTGCAGCCTTCCATTATATCTAAATACGTTTCATCAAAATTACCCGTATACCACGGATCTGCAATATCTCTTCCTGAACCTGCAAAGGAAAGGAGCTTGTATATCTTTCCCTTTGGATCTCCTTTTAACATCCGGTTGAGATTGCGTATATTTGCTGTGTCCATACCTATGATATAGTCAAATTTATCATAATCTGCTGTTTGGATCTGCTTTGCCCTGTGGGGACTAACGGAATCCCAACCTCTTTTAGTTTGTTTACCGTTCCCCAATGAACCGGATTTCCTATTTCCTCTGTGCTGGTCGCAGCTGAGTCGATCAGAAATCGATCTGCCAAACCGGCTTCCTTAACCATGTGGGTGAAGACACTCTCACACATGGGGGAGCGGCATACTTTCCCTATCAAATGGTACAAAGTCTTTTCTGTTATACCTACCTCACTCAGTTCACTTGCATTATACTCTTCCATAGGCACTATTTCAATCCTTGAATCTTCTTTATCTAAAAACAGAAACGCTCCAGCCATACTATCCAACACAATAAACACATCTCTATTACCAAAGACAACAACCTTTTTGATATGCTCTGTAATAAACTGGATTTTTTCTCCATTACCATAGCTTCATCATCAAATAAAGACTCTATCTCAGCATCTATATTTTTTATGGTATCTTCTATAGCCTCAATATCAGGATTATGCTCTACAGGTACTAAGAGAGCTTTCTTTTTTTCCAGATTTGTTTCCAGTTCGTTTGATTTTACCATGAATTCTTCTTTTGTAATTAACTCATCTGTATAAAGATCAATCAATTTTCCTTTTTTATTTTCTAATTTTAGTATTTCTTCTTCTATACTTTTGTTATCATTAGAGACTGATAATTGAATTTTTAAATTTTTTAACCAATCTATAGAACGCTTTTTCAAAAGATTCTTACTATATTCAATTGTGCTATAATCCAAAAAACAATCAGCCAATTCTACCAAGTATTTATTGATTTGTACTCCTGATATAGTGGCAGGTTCACTGCAAGCCATCTCTCCTCTGGCTATCTTACTGCTACAATACCACTGATGATAATGTTTATAAGTCTTTACCCTTTTCCACTTGCCGATCTGTAAGATCCTATTGATGTATGCTTGTATAGCACTTTTCCGCAACATGAGCAAAATATTTTGCCACTAAGAGGATCGTTCCCAAATTTCTTTCCTTTTTGCTTTCTCATGCCCTTTATTCAAATGGCTTTTGATAGTATCATTCACCTTATCCCATAATTCTTCCGATACAATAGGTTCGTGATCGTCTTTCACTATAACCCACTCTTTTTCAGGAAATTCATCAATTTTTAGTTTCAAAATTCCTATGGTATTTATTAAGGATAACCCAGCCTTTATGTTTTTCATTCTTGAGAATTCTCCCAACACCCTCATCAGTAAACAATTTTCC
>SCPO01000463.1_pt1 | contig 15277 bp, 23 predicted proteins | sample 6106821 | NCBI WGS metagenome assembly SCPO01 (sample SAMN10720448, study PRJNA508395) | human gut metagenome | isolation source: Participant 2 stool, 0 month | host: Homo sapiens | collected 2017 | reverse complement strand
CGGAATCGTCAGCGCTGCGATCTGCACTTCATTGTCCTTGATAAACTGTTCCAGATCCTCAATACCGCGGATCTCCACTCCACGGACCCAGACCGACCAGACGCGGATTCACATCAAACATACCTTTGATTAAAAAACCCGCCGCTCAAAATTCGTATAATTCGCGATCGCCTGACCCAGTTTCCCGCACCGATAATAATTAGGTTATGCTGACGGTCAATTCCCAGAATCCGGGCAATCTCCGAATATAAATACTTTACATTATAACCATATCCCTGCTGACCAAATCCGCCGAAATTGTTCAGATCCTGACGAATCTGGGACGCTGTCACTTTCATGCGGATACTCAAATCATTCGATGAGATTCTCTCTACTCCTCCTCGAGCAATTCGCCCAAGTAACGATAGTATCTGGGTAGCCTAGAAATGACCGCTTTAGATATCTCTTTCTGTTCCACGGCTTTCTTCCACCTTTCTTTCCTCTAACGTTGTCCATATGGTTTACGCAAACCTTCGGACAATCTGATAAATTTATTATAGTCATATGATAAATAATTGTCAATTTTTATTTCATATGAGGGATTTTACATTGTATTTCGCAAAATTTTCTGACCAGAAACAGCCATTAACCGTTCTCATTCTTGCATTGCTTCTTTATTTATATTATAATTTGAGATTGACGGTATATTTTTAACCGAAATACATGGATACAACCACAGGAGGAATCTATGATTTTATCTTGCAGCAATATTTCAAAAGCATTCGGTACAGAGGAAATCCTCAAACACGTATCGTTTCATGTAGAAGATCACGAAAAGCCGCCATCGTCGGCATCAACGGACCGGTAAATCGACTCTTTTAAAATAATTGTCGGAGAACTCGCAGCAGACGAGGGCTCCGTGACCATCACCAAGGGCAAAACCCTCGGTTACCTGGCACAGCACCAGGATCTGCACAGCCAAACCACCATTTATGACTCTCTTCTGGAGGTCAAACGTCCGATTCTGAAAATGGAACAGCAGGATCCGCACGCTGGAACTCCAGATGAAGCACGCCGAGGGCGAAAGCTCGAGACAATGCTCAACACTTACAGCCGCTTAAACCATGAATTTGAACTTTTAAACGGCTACGCATGGCAGAGCGAGGATCACCGGTGTCTTAAAGGGACTCGGCTTTGTCGAGGAAGAATTTTCCAAACCGGTTTCCGAACTTTCAGGCGGTCAGAAAACGCGCGTCTCCCTCGGTAAGCTCCTGCTCTCCAAACCGGATATCATCCTTTTGGACGAGCCGACCAACCACCTCGACATGGAATCCATCGCATGGCTGGAAACCTATCTGATGAACTACGCCGGGACGGTCATCATCGTCGCCCACGACCGCTATTTTCTGGACCGCGTCGTGACCAAGATCGTCGAGAGCTGGACGGCGGCATCGCCACCTCTTTCCAGGGCAATTACACCGCCTACAGCGAGAAAAAAGCGATCATCCGCGCCGGTGTGCTCAAGGCTTACTTAAACCAGCAGCAGGAGATCCGCCATCAGGAGGAGGTTATCACCAAACTCAAATCCTTTAACCGTGAGAAATCCATCAAGCGCGCCGAGAGCCGTGAAAAAATGCTTTCCAAGATGGATCTTCTGGAAAACCAACCGAAATCAACGACGCGATGCACATTACACTGGAACCGTGCGTCACCAGCGGAAATGACGTTCTCTCCGTCCGTGAGCTTGCCAAGAGTTTCGATGGCATGACACTCTTCACAGATCTGAACTTTGAGGTAAAACGCGGCGAGCGCATCGCCATCATCGGCAACAACGGAACCGGAAAGACCACAATTCTCAAGATGATCAACGGTCTTCTGACCCCGGACAACGGCGAGATCCGGTTAGGTTCCAAGGTGCATATCGGTTACTACGATCAGGAACACCAGGTTCTGCACATGCACAAGACGCTCTTTGACGAGCTGCAGGACACCTACCCGGATATGAACAACACGCAGATCCGAAATGTGCTGGCGGCATTTCTCTTCACCGGCGACGATGTCTTTAAGCGCATCCGCGATCTGAGCGGCGGCGAACGCGGACGTGTTTCCTGGCGAAGCTGATGCTCTCGGAGGCGAACTTCCTGATCCTCGATGAGCCGACCAACCATCTGGATATCGCCTCGAAGGAGATTCTGGAAAACGCGCTGGTTCATTATACCGGAACCGTTCTCTACGTCTCCCATGACCGATATTTCATCAACAAAACTGCGACCCGGATTCTCGATCTGACGATGGGAACACTGATTAATTATATTGGAAACTACGATTATTATCTGGAAAAGAAGGAGACGCAGGAGAAAGCCTATCTGGCTTCCGCCGCACAGGCAGCCAGCCGCTCTGCAAAATCTTCCGGAGCCGGAAACACAGGGACTTCCAGCCATCGACCGCTGCGACAGGCGCAAATCCGACTGCTCTTCTGAAATGGCACTGGTACCTCTGCTGCTTCGTCCGCTTCTGCCGTGACCGCTGCAGTTCAGGCGGCAGCCAGGCTTCCTCCGGCAAATTGACTGGAAACAGCAGAAGGAAGAACAGACGCGGCTTCGTAAAAGAAACAGAATGATTGAAACGCGTCGAGGAAGAAATCCACACCCGAAACCCGCGATCAGGAGATCGATGCGCTTCTCTGCGATGAGTGTCTTTTCCGATGTTCCGCGTTTGATGGAACTGAATAAAGAGAAGGAAGAACTGAATGCAAAGTTAGAGGGATTGTATGAGAAGTGGGAGGAATTGGCGGAGTAGAGGTTACTGTTCACGCATACGTGCCCAGTAACGGAATTTGCCGCGGCTTTGCATTTAAATACGACAAATTCCTGCTGCCACCACGTTTTCTTACGGCACTTTCGATTCCAAAAGTGCCTACCTGTAAACAGTAACAAATCGATGTTCGCTAATATGTTTAATTTTGTGATGCCGGACCACTCTTAGCCTTTAAAGATTCATCCCCAGCCGGTCCGGCTCCATTTCCGGCAAATTCCGGATCAGAGTTCATCTCGACCCCTTCGGCTTCGTCTGGTTTTTGTCCTTCCTGCCAGAATCCTAACTTTACGACATATTTGTATAATTCCGGACTGTTTTTTCGGATGTCAGCTCGGACATCTTCGTCACAGCAGGCGGCGAAAAAGCTGCCAAACTGCATCTCCGGCTTATCGTCAAAGTAGGATGGAAGCGGCTGCACCAGTCCACTGCCAGCCAGATATCTATCGAAATCCGTCAGGGCACATGAGTTTTCTTCGTCGCTTAGTTCCGACGCAGCGAACTCGCCGAATGCCATCGCAAGTCCCTGCGGTTTAGAAAATTTGATTTTCTTGTAATGCACATCTGTATCATAATTGACAAAATAGATACCCTGCTCTGTTTTCGGTGCTGAGAAGTATGCCTTGTCTGTGTAGTACATCAGCTCCCAGCCTGATTCTGCAAATCGTTTGATCCACTCTCTTGGCACGCCTGCCAGTTCTTTCGTAATCTGTTCTTTTCACTGTCCGACGGACGCCGTTTTCCCATCAAACGCACATCATGCGTCCGGTCGCGCAGTCCATTTGCATCGTAGTAGTTGAGTTCCACGTACTGATCCGCCGCCATCTGACCATTGTCAAAGAAATAATATTTATGCCCGTTTACCATCCGGTTTCCGCCGCTGAACATAACACATTTGGAATCAAACCAGTACAGGCATTTCCTGCCTGATACCAGCCGGTCGTCAGTGCCCCATCCTCGTTTGCATGATACCACTGATCCGTCTCTTCCTCATAAATCCAGCCAGTCATCATCGCGCCGCTCTCGGCGAAATAATAACGGTTTGTGCCGATTTTCCGGAGTCCCCGCTGCATATAGCTGCTTTTTCCCAGATAATACCAGTGACCATTCGATTTCAGCCAGGATGCTTTCAAAAGCTGCCATCCGTCAGGCGGTACTGCCAGTCCTCGCCGTCTCCGACCCACTCGCCCTCATACAGATACATTTCTTTATTTCCAAAACCAGCCGCGCCACTTCCTGCCGCCGATGCCTCTGTCTCCGTTATATCATTGGCATTATTTTCGGTGCCGAACCTGTAAACCTGATTTTCTTCCTTGCCCTGCGCCGGGGTGTCCGCAAACGCATCGTTACCTGCCGCCAGCGCTGTCCACAAACAAACAGGGATACTAAAGGATGCTGCCCACATAAATTTTTTCTTCCAATTCATCGTGTGCCTCCCCTTTCTTGTTCATAATTAAGCAAAAACTGTGAACAGTTGCCACATCTCTTCTTATTTTACCGCACCGCAAATGAAAAGTATAGAAAAAAATTCTTACATCCTTTATAATAATAATAAAATAAAGACATTTCATCAAAGGCGGCAATATCCAATCTGCCTTTGAAACAATATAAAATGATTACAAATTCCAATCACTCTTTTTTATAGAGTTATAAAATTAGAAAGGATACCATATATGAAATCAAAACGCATTTTGGCGCTGACAGGTGCTGTTATCCTAATCTCTCTCTACGTCTCTTCCACCATCTTCGTCCGATGGACAGTCCACTGGCAGAAAATCTGCTGCTGGCATCGCTGTTCTGCACGATCGTTATACCGGCGGTGCTCTATGGGTATGCGGTGGCACTGCGATATTTTAAAAAGAAAAAATAACGTTCAAAAAGCAAACGACTGTCTATTTCTAACACAATACGCAGTCGTTCGCTTCTTTCATTCTTCTATACTGACTGCCTCCGCAGTCTCCTGTCATTTTTTCATCATCCCGCCACTGTAACCGCATTCTCCCGGACATCATTAATCGCTTTCATAAGCGCTGTTCTCGTTCTCACATCAAACAGCTTTAAAAACTAATTGGCTTATCAAACGGAGGCTTCTGCAAAACAGCCACATTCTCCATATACCCATTCTGCTCCATATGATTAATAATCTTATGAACAAAATTGATCTGCCGTTGGTTCAATGACTGAGCGTTAATAAACTCTGAAAATGCCTGCATCGCCGCAGAAGGAATAAATTCCGGCATCTGACCATCTTCCACAAAATCGTCCTCATACCGTTCCTTATCCTTATCGGATAAATCATCATAAGTAATTCCTTCATCCAGAAACTTCGTCTTTACCTCATAATTATAATATGGAACCAGCACATGATCCTGATAAACAGCCGTCTCATAATCGTATGCATACGTCGGCACACCATGTTCCATTTCAAAGAAATCATACGTATTCCGATCCACATCCGTTTTCGGCGTAGCCGTCAGACCAACCATGATTGCATCAAAATACTCGAAAATCGCCCGGTATTTCTTAAAAATACTGCGGTGGCTTTCGTCAATAATAATCAAATCAAAATGTGCCGGTGTAAACAGACGGATGCCATCCTTATTTTCGTATCATCAATCGGAATCTGCATTAAATCCTTATGTTCCGAACGTCGGTTCATCATCTTCTGCAAATCATCTTTACTGAAAATGCCACTGACCGGACGCTGTGGAGAAGTCTTGTCATCCCAGAAATACGTTTCAAATCCATTCGTCGTAAACATCATCGGTCTGCGGCCAAACTTCCGCTCTAAACAGTCCGCATACAGCATAACCTGTTTCCGACCAACATTCGGATCCTTGCTGGTGCGCTTCGCTTCCACCACCGCCAGAGGGCTGCCATCCTTTCCAAACAGGACATAATCACAATATCCCGCTTCACAATAAACGGCAGCTTCCCCATGTATTATAATCAACCGAGCGGAAACTCGGCTCATGAATCAGGGACTGCAAATTGTCCTTGTACGGCATTTGCATCGTATTATCCGCAGAATAGACCCATTTTACCGCCAATTCCAATGCCTTTCTGCATCCTACCGCGCACATTGCAGGAGCGGATGCATATACCGTTCCACTTCCATCACCGCTGGCGCAAATAATGCATATTCTTTTGTATTCTGTGACATACTCTCTCCACTTAGCTAACGCTTGAAGTGGGGGCTTCTCGTTCGATTGCCCTATTGGGCAAAGCATAGGCGAGCTATCCCCGTGTGTCCCACGGTTCTGTTATTATGAACGGGACTGTTTCGTATCTACACAGTCCCGAACAAAATCTACGTTCTTTGGGGGAAATCAGGAAATTTTTCTTTCTGCATCAAGTTCAACTCCCAATATTCTCAAGCCTTCCCTGCAAATATTGATAGCTGCATTCTCATCACGGTTCATCTGATTTCCGCAAGTGCAGCTATACATACGGTCTTCCAGTTTCAGCTCTTTTTTGAGTTTTCCGCAGCAGCTGCAGATTTTTGAACTGGGGTACCACTTATCGATACGAACCATTTTCTTACCGGCACGTTCTAATTTGTAGGAAAGAAAATCAGTAAACATTCCCCATCCATTATCATGAACACTCTTTCCAAACCTTGAATCCTGGCTCATTTCTTTCATGTTCAAAGATTCTATGCACACAAGATCATAAAAATTGGTTATCTTTCTGGATTCCTTGTGCAGATAATCTTTCCGCTGACGTGCAATATGAGCATGGAGTCTGGCTATTTTCTTTTTCTGTTTCATGTAACGGCTACTCCCCTTTTTGCAATGACTCAACCTGCGCTGCTCCCTTGCAAGTTTTTCCTGGGATTTTCGGAAAAAATGGGGATAATCTGCATGAGCTCCATGGGAATCTACATACAATTCGTTCATGGAAAAATCAAGCCCGATTGCGGTTTTTACTGGCCTGATTTTATATTCCGGTTTTTCTGCCGCATACAGTAATGATACATAATATTTGTCATCTGCTTCCTGGCTGACGGTGGCGCCCTTCAAAGTATAACTATCATCGATACTCCGATGCTGTTTTATGCGGATCCAACCTGCTTTCGGAAGTTTCAGTTTACCATTCTGCAAAGTAATATTTCCATTTACGCAGTTTGTCGTATAACTTCTTACCGGATTCTTTTTTGACTTGAACTTCGGGAAACCAACCGAAGAATCTCGAAAGAAGTTCCTGTAGGCTGTCTGCAGATGCAGCTGTGCATTACACAATGCCAGCTGTCTACCTCCTTCAGCCACGGAAACTCCGCCTTATACTTTGCAGGCGTAACCTTTAATACTTTTCCGGTTTTCTCATAATATTCTTTCTTCTCTGCCAGCATCCGGTTATACACGAAACGCACACAGCCAAATGTCCTTGCAAATAATTCTTTTTGAGATTTATTCGGGTAAATCCGAAAACGGTACACGATGTTCACTCTTATTTTCTCCCTGCGTTTCTATGTACTGGCAGATGACCTCAATGGGTGCACCACCAGCACTTAACAGACAAAAACTCTGGCTCCAGAACATTTCTTTCCAAAGCTTCTGCCGAATCTCCGGATACTCTTTTTTTATCAATCGGCTGCTTGCGCTTTTATACGCATTAATAAATTTGCTGAGTTCCGATTTCGGATGGGCCCGAAACATGATATGAACATGATCCCGATCATGATTCCATTCCTCTAATGTAACATGATACTTCGGAGCGATATATTCAAAAATCTCTCGGATCCGATCAGAAACAGGATCCGTCAGTACCTTTTTTCGGTATTTTATAACCAGAATCAAATGATAATAGAGCAAAAACACTGAGTGTGCATTACTATCTAATTTTCTCATAAAATCAGCCTTTCCTTTTGCTTCCGACTGATTATATTATAACACAGGAACACTTGTTTGTCTACGTCTTTTAGAACATTTGTTCTCACATGTTTATTTTCATTTATGTGCACAGATATGTGCAGTTTTAATATGCCAGATATTGCATGATTTTCCCAAAAGGCAATTCATCTCACCACCTAGAGAGGATGGGAGAATTCTTGCAAAGTGTTGTTAAAATTCAAAGTTTGACATAAGATCCCCCCTATTTGGAAGTATTCTTCTTTTCTTTGGCGCTGTCAGCTCATAGCTTAACGCAAGTAAGTTTTTAATCGGCTCATCCAGCCCCGCATCCCCAGCAAAACACTGATCCACTTCTCCTTGTTCATATGGTATGCCGGAAAATATCCTTTCTGCCCCCGCAAAGAACCTATCAGCATCGGATCACTCTTTAGATTTATAACATCTATGATATTATCATCCTCCAACCCCAGCTTACTCCCTGCAACACTCAAAATCACGCCATACCATTTATCATTATCTGCCCGACGCAGCACTGCGTTCGAATCCTTCCACGGATATTCCGCTTCCGTGCCATATTCCTGTTTTACCCATTGAAATAATTCTTCTCTTGTCATTTTAGTGAAACGCCTCGCTTTCGGTTTCAAGGTAGAATATATTTGTTATTTGCAATGTTTGTGTAAATATGCTTTTATAGTGCAGTATGATATTCTGTTTCAGCGACAATTTATACTTTTACAAAAGCCACCCCAAAAGCCCTCTCTCGAACACCGCCAACGCCCGCTTCACATACTCCCTCCGCGCCGTTTCATCCACAAGCGAAACCGCGCACGAATTCATCTGCTTAAAATCCGGCACTTCTGCCTCTTCGCAGTAGCGTTTTCCGTTCGGATAACACCAGGCAAACCACCAGTCCTCCGGCAGAATTATTTCCTTTTTGAGATATCTGGATGCCTCCTGCCTAAGCCCGTCGGTTATATCATCTACCTGATAGCCTTTCGAAAAGCCATCCTTGGAGCTGGCTTCTTTATCAAACAGGCAAAATCCCGCAAACAAATTGTGTTCTACCTCAATCCGAAACCAGAGTTCCAGACCCGCTTTTTGAAATTTTGCCTTTTTTACAACATAATTCAATCCAGGATAGGTGCTGTAACAATCATAAAATTTATCATGCTGTGAATCCTGATAGGAATAATATCCACTATCCTTTTCTAATTTCAAACCATATTTTTCTAAAATTGGCTGCATCTGCTGCTGAAATTCTTCAAACACCTGGCGAATCAGCCGCACCTTTGCCTTTTTCATCGATTTTTCAATCTCAATTCCGGCAAGAAATTTTTCCGGCGATTCATACAATGCCTCAATCACTTTATCTGCCACTTTCTTCTCTCTTTCATCCGCTATGCTATGTACCGCATCCAAATATTGCTCCATCACTGCCCGAAATGGCTCTTTTAAATTTTGCAATTCACCTTCCAGCCACCGATAGATATCTTCTGCCCATGAAATACACTGGATTTGCCCTAATGGTAATAAATTTCCTCCGCCCTTCTTCTTCCGGCTGTACTCAGATGGCGGCGTTCCAAAACGGGTTAGATATATCAATCGGGAATTTTGTGCCATCTCAAAGTAATCCGAACACTGTCCTTCCTGTTCCCGCATATATTTTTACCTCGATCGGAATCTGATACTCCGCATTCCGTATGAAAATATCAATTCTTCTCTCTTTATCGATCGGGTACTCTTTGACTACCTCCGTATGCAATAGCAATGTATCGCTTACCGGATCCATTTTCAACACTTCTTGGATAAACGATTTCAGAAACCTGATTCCGCAGCCATGCATTCCCTCCGGGTTCAGCAGATTGGTCAAAAAACGGCACATGATCACTTCACGGCTCTGTATCTCTAATACATCAAAAATGTTGTAGGCTGATAATTTCTTATGAAATGGTATGTTTTTACAGTATGTATGAATTTGCGATAGTAAATCTCTATATGTTTCCATTTTTCATTCTCTGGCGATTCCCGTTTGTCTCACTTTTCATTTATAAAACGATTTCTTTTATCTATCATACCATAAAACACGGTTCTCACAGACTCTATCCAAGGCATCCCTCCAACTTTCTTCACACCAAATCATACCTTATCCTGAATTATTCCCTCTTAAAAAAATCAATGACAATTACGAAAAAATCGTCCTTTCCCTGAATCCCGGAATGGACTCTTCCTATGATGGCATAAAATCTAAGAATTTAATTGACTGGCTGATTTCAGAATAAACTTGAAAAAGAATGTGCCTTTTTGTGTAATAGAGAAATCCAAGGAATTTCCTATTACACAAATAGCGGCGGTCTGCACTCATCATGCAGGACCGCCGCTGAAATTGATTCTATAAAGTTACTTTCTCATAATGATCTCATCACGTCCCGGACCATTAGATACCATGGTTACCGGTACGCCAAGCTCTGCCTCGATCGTCTCGATGTAGTTGCGGCACTCTGCCGGGAGATCTTCGTATGTCTTGATTCCGCGGATATCACATTTCCATCCCGGAAGTGTCTTCAATACCGGTTTTGCTTTTTCCAGCTTGAATGTTACCGGGAAGTCTTTGACAACTTCGCCGTCGATCTTGTAGCCAACGCAGATCGGGATCCGTCCAGATATCCCAGAATATCCAGAACGGTCAGAGCCACTTCGGTTGCACCCTGGATGCGGCAGCCGTAACGGCTTGCCACTGCATCAAACCAGCCTACACGTCTCGGACGTCCGGTGGTTGCACCGAACTCACCCTTATCACCGCCACGACGACGAAGCTCATCTGCCTCATCACCGAAGATCTCGCTGACAAATGCACCTGCTCCTACTGCACTGGAGTATGCCTTTACAACGGTTGTAATCTCTTTAATCTCGTACGGCGGAATGCCTGCGCCGATAGCGCCGTAAGCTGCCAGTGTGGAAGAAGAGGTAACCATCGTGTAAATTCCGTGATCCGGGTCTTTCAGGGAACCTAACTGACCCTCAAGAAGGATGTTTTGCCCCTTTGATCGCGTCATGCAGATATGCAGATACATCGCATACGTATGGCTCAACCATTTTTTTGTATTCCATCAGCTCTGCCAGAACCTCATCCGGGTTCAGCAGCGGTTTGTGGTACAGATGCTCTAACAGGACATTCTTTGTCTCGCAGACACGCTGTACTTTATCTTTCAGAGCTGCCTCGTCCTCGAACAGTTCGCTGACCTGGAAACCGATCTTTGCATATTTATCGGAATAGAACGGTGCGATCCCGGATTTCGTGGAACCAAATGATTTTCCGCCCAGACGCTCTTCCTCATACGTATCAAACAGAACATGGTACGGCATCAGGATCTGTGCGCGATCCGATACCAGAATATGGCATCGGAACCCCCTGAGATACCAGGCTTTTCCAGCTCTTTTACCAGAAACGGGATGTTTAATGCCACACCATTGCCGATGATGCTGGTTGTGTGTCCGTAAAATACACCGGACGGCAGAAGGTGAAGTGCGAAACGGCCATAATTGTTGATAATCGTATGACCTGCGTTGCTTCCGCCCTGAAAACGGATAATGATGTCGATTCCTTAGCAAGCATATCGGTAATCTTACCCTTACCCTCGTCGCCCCAGTTCGCTCCTACTATTGCTCGTACCATGAATTTTCCTCCCTCAGAAGAATATAATACTTTTCGGCATGATCGAAAAACGATCATGCCTTCTTACTGTATAATCATACACAACTTTTCTATATAAGTAAAATCAATATTATTTATAAGCTACATAATTAGCACTTATACTATTGATACTCACACATATGCCAGGCAATGTGATTTGAAAACCGCTACTTTGCAGCTCCTATTTTTCTCATGTGGTTACCTTCGCCAGCTGCTTAAAAGCTTCGCAGCCGCTGGGGACATCCAGGCTTTCAGCTGCCACCAGACAAAACTCACGGGATGGCATCTCTTCGTCAAATTCCAGTGCAAAACATCCCCATTTCCAAGAGCCTCCGATGCAAAATCCGACATCAGACAGCCGATTCCCAGATTCCGCTTAACAAACTGGACAATCATCTCACTGGTGGCCAGTTCAAACTCCGGCTCCAGCCGAACCCCGCGCTTTGCCAGAAACTCATCCATAAAGCGGCGCGTACTGGTATTGCGCTCCAGGAAGATGCAGGGGCAGTTCAACAGCTCTTTATATGAAAGTTTTTGCCCTTTAACTGGGCTGCGTATTTGGGTCCGGCTATAAACACATTGCGGATCTCCTGAACCGGAAGACTCTTTACCGCCTGCTTGGTTTCAAAGGTGTGCTGACAATACCGAAATCAATGTGTCCCTGATAGAGTGCTTCAAGGGTCTCGGGCGTCGGACCGTTTGAAACCGTCACCTTGATATTCGGATACTGCTCATGAAATTCTTCCAGATATGGAAGCAGATAAAACTGAAGTGTCATATCGCTCGCGCCAATGCGAATCTCGCCCGTTTCCAGGTCCTTCATACGCCGCAGCATCGTCTCCCCGTCCTGTATCGCATCAATTCCCCGTCTGACATACGACAGAAGCAATTCTCCCTCGCTCGTCAGCTTCACGCCGCGCGATGTCCGCAAAAAAAGGCGGCAGCCAAGCGCGGTCTCCAGTTGTCGGACCGCCTGGCTGACCGCCGGCTGAAATGCAGAGTGCCTCTGCGGCCGCCGTGATGCCGCCGCATTCGCACACGCTGCAAAATACCCGGTAATACTCCAGATTCACACTTCCATGTAAATCCTGTTTAGACATTAATCTCTGCTTTCACGCCCAGATCTTCTTTATTTGCATCCAGAATCGGCTGGATTACCTCTGCCAAGAACTCATCTACCTGCTCTTTTGCACGGCCGGTGTAGCGCTCCGGTTTCATCGCTGCTTTCAGATCATCTAAGGACAGATTGAACGCCGGATCCGCTGCAATCAGCTCGAGAAGGTTGTTATCCAGACCTTTCTCTTTCACATTCTTTCCCGCTTCCATCGACAGAGTACGGATCTTCTCATGCAGTTCCTGACGGTCACCGCCAGCCTTTACAGCATCCATCATAATGTTCTCGGTTGCCATGAACGGCAGTTCTGCCATCATGTGTTTCTCGATAACCTTCGGATATACAACCAGACCGTCAACGACATTCAGGTACAGATCCAGAATACCATCAATTGCAAGGAAGCCTTCCGGAACACTCAGACGCTTGTTCGCAGAATCATCCAATGTACGCTCAAACCACTGGGTAGATGCAACCATCATCGGGTTCATCACGTCTGCCATCACATAGTTAGCCAGGAAGCCATACGCTCGCTTCTCATCGGATTTCTCTTGTATGCCATGGCGGAAGATCCGATCTGTCCTTTTCGAACGGCTCTTCTACTTCTTTTAAATGCTGAAGAAGACGGATATCGTTGGAGAATTTATGGGCACTCTGTGCAATACCGGCAAGAACATTTAATACGTGTATCCTGCTTACGGGAATAGGTCTGTCCGGATACCGGATAGCAGCCATCAAAGCCCATCTTCTCTGCGATCATCTGATCTACCTTGCAGCACTTTGCATGATCCCCATCAAAGAGTTCCAGGAAGCTTGCCTGTGTACCGGTTGTTCCCTTGGAACCAAGGAGACGTAAGGATCCAAGTACATAATCCAGATCATCCAGATCCTGCTTGAGCTCCATCATCCACAGGGTTGCACGTTTTCCGACGGTTGTCGGCTGTGCCGGCTGGAAGTGGGTGAAGGCAAGGGTCGGCTGTGCTTTATATTTATCAGCAAATTTAGCCAGCTCATCCAGAACACTGATCAGTTTCTTACGTACCAGCTTCAGGGCTTCTGTCATAATGATGATATCGGTATTGTCGCCTACGTAGCAGCTGGTTGCTCCCAGATGGATGATGCCTTTTGCTTTCGGGCACTGTACGCCATATGCATACACATGGGACATAACGTCGTGGCGCACCAGTTTCTCACGCTCTTTAGCAACATCAAAATTGATTTCATCCTTATGTGCTTTCAATTCATCGATCTGCTCCTGCGTGATCGGAAGGCCAAGCTCCTTCTCCGTCTCTGCCAGCGCAATCCAGAGTCTTCTCCAGGTGCGGAACTTCTTGTCCGGAGAAAAAATATACTGCATCTCCTTGCTTGCATAACGCTCGGAAAGAGGGCTTACATATCTGTCGTACATGGCTAATTTACCTCGCTTTCTTTTTTCAGGGTATGGAAAATAGTCTCTTTCGCAGCCATTTGAAGGCGTCACCGACACATTTTCTCAATATCCTACCTGCAAATTATAATACAGGCACTTTTCAAAATCAATCACTTTTCGCTGTTCCGGCTGCAGCTCTTTCGTTCTTGGTTACTGTTCACGCATACATGGCCAGTGACGGAATTTGCCACAGTAACCGTTTCTGCTCTTCCATTCATCATTCATGCCCGGCCAAACGTTTTTCCTGCCGCAAACAGTCACTCTCTTTCTGATTCCACCCGTTCGTGCAGGATTTCCAGCCTCCGGTCTTCGATGCAGACGGATTTTCGTGGAAGTTCCCGTTTTTCTGTTGCTCCGTATGTTTCCCCGGCATTTTCCGTTCAACTGTTCTCTTCTCTGCCGGTCTGATGGCGCTTCCTCTGCCCCATTCTCTGCTCTTTCCCCCTCCGGCAGCTCATACTCGATCACATCCATCTCTCGGATCGACCAGATCCGTTCCCGCATCTTCCATATACTCGCCAGGTACATGGATACAGCCAGTGCAAGTCCATACAGAAAATACCTCTGCCTCCGCTTCCTCCGCCAGCGGACACGTTTCAGATAGCGGCGAATCTTCCGTTTTTGATATTTAAACAGCTTTCTGCTTTGCGGCATTGATTTTTGTGCATTTCTATGTTTCTCTGACATCTGCATTCCTCCCGCAGGTGCCTCTCCATTTTTACTATAACAAATAGAAAAAAATCTGTAAAGATGATTCGGCTCACAGGCAGGGCTTTTCCGAACTGAAAGTTGTGGTTTTCAGGCAGTTTATTTTTTCTCATGATACGCTTTTTCTGTATTCACACTCCAGATATGCTCCTTATCCGCACTTCCCGCCAAAAGGAGATCCACTGCACAAAATGCTGTCATCATCGAATGATCCATGTTATTGTAGCGATGCTGTCCATTCCGTCCGATACAGAACAGATTTTCGATTTTATTCAACCATGCAGTCAATTTACCCATCCGGTCATAGGTGCCAAAATAAGCTGGTGCTTTTTTTACTTACTCTCGATATGAAAATCAAGAATTTCCAGAAACCAAATCTATAATTTATCACATAAGCCGTCAAAAGCACCCCCAGAAAGCCAGCGCTGATCGCCCAGTCTCTCTTTTTTTCTTTCATGACAACACCCAACCTTCCAGCCATTCCAGCCACTGCTCGGCAAATTCCTGTTTTACCGGATATCCAGACAGCACCGGATAGAAAAGAAGGAACGCGCCGATCACTGCTGCAAGATACAGCAACGCTGCTTCCTGGTTCGTTTCGATCTCTTCCCAGAAAAAACGCAGACAATTTCCCAGCATTAAAATCTGTATCATACTGCACGCAAAATACTGATAGATAAACACGGTTCTGT
>SCPO01000472.1_pt1 | contig 15377 bp, 16 predicted proteins | sample 6106821 | NCBI WGS metagenome assembly SCPO01 (sample SAMN10720448, study PRJNA508395) | human gut metagenome | isolation source: Participant 2 stool, 0 month | host: Homo sapiens | collected 2017 | reverse complement strand
ATAGCCCCTCTTTATGGGGCACGGAACAATCAGCCGGAATCTGGGTAGGAAGGCGGAACCGGAGGACTGCCTGAAGAGGGACAAGGGAAAAATGAGAAAGAAAAGAATGAAAATGAAAATAAAAACTAAAGCAAAATGGAAAACCTGTTGAGCCATGCCGGCATTTTCTTCACAATGGCTGCCGTACTGACATTTGAGGCAATCCTTCTCCGTCTGGCTTCAGAACCGGAAGGCGGGCGGGAAGTGAAGGCACGGAAAGGGGAAACCTGGGGCATTCATACGTGAGAACTGGTACTGGCTGCTGTTGCTGTTTTGTGCGCTAGGAGCGCTTTGCTGTACAATACTGAGATCCTGCATGATATGAATCAACAGGATACCTTCATTGCTTTTTGGTGGCTGACTGTGTGCTTATGGGCTTCTCCGCTTTCTTGCAAACAGTATATGAATACGCGGATTTTATAAAGAGTCAGTAATGTGCATTGTCTTTCTCTCCTTTCTTTTCCTTGAGTATGGAAATGCCACCCGCAATGAACTGCAGCAGATACATTACCGACAGAACGGTTGAGAATAGCTTGAAACGGTTGCACTCCTCATTCAGAAAAAATAAACAAATGAAAAGACTTATCATTACTGAAGAGGAAAGCATCGCCAAAGGGGTATAGAGTATCCTTGGATACTTTACCGGACTTATCGCTGAAAGAAGAATTCCGACCCCCGTATACAAAGCGGAACTGCCCGATGTGAAAAGTACCTGTTCGTATACAGGAAGTTCCCGGAAAAAACAGGTGAAGTGAAAAAAGGTCGGGTACAGCATAAAAGTACACCCCAAGAGGCAAATAAGGATCTTGACATAAGCGGGACCTATTTCAAGATCCTTGAGCAACTGATTGAGATTTGTATTCATAAGCAAACAACTTTAAAATTAGCATACAAAGATATAGAATTGAAACCATGAAACCGAACAGAATTTACATAACAGGACTGTTCCTGTCCGTTTTCCTTTCAGGGAAAGCCCAGAGGATCGAGGAGCTTCCGGCAGTGCCCTTCAGATCGGGTACGAGAAGACCTGCACCTGATATTCCCTACCGAGGTGAAGTATTACAGTATCGGCGGTGACTATGTCATCGGTGAGAAAGTCGGGAACTGCCCGGAGATCATACGCCTGAAAGCGGCCGAGGAGAATTTCCGGGTGAGACTACCCTGTCGGTGGTGACAGCCGAACGAAGTTCTACTCCTATGCCATCAGCTATAACGCCCACCCGGTGGAGAGCTATGTGCGTGTGGACGGCCAGGCACCCGCGCCCCATACACTGCCGGTGGGAAAGGACGAGCAGATGTTCCTCATTTTCCCGGCCGGAATGGAGTACACTAGGTGGGCCGAGACAACATCCTGGCGTTACCAAGTGGAATCTCGGCAGTGGTCGGACACTTTCAATCTCCATTATTGAGCGCAAGGGTGGCCATCCTTGACGAGAGGAACGGTCAAGCGAACAGAAGGAAAGGATCAGGCAGGCAATCTCGAAGAGGATTCCCCTGGACCTGGGACTGAAGGACAAGAACGCCGGCATGGAGTTCGAGGTCGGAAACATCTTCATCGACGGGGACATCCTGCTGCTGCGAATGACGCTGACAAACCGCACACAGATAGGCTATACGACGGATTTCATGCGGTTCTATATCCAGGATGCAAAGATTCACAAGAAGACGGCGGTGCAGCAGATCGAGCAGAACATCCTGTTCGCTTTCGACTACCCGGAGGAGATACCTGCACATGAGAGCCGGACGTTCACGGTGGCCATGAACAAGTTTACCATTCCTGACAAGAAAAGGCTCATCATCGAGATCCAGGAGAGAAGGCGGCCGGCATTTTCTGTACAAACTTAAAAACAAGTCACTTCTGGGAGCGGAGGAAGTGTTCAGAAGCCTGCAGGAGCAGAAAACGGAAGATGAAGCGGACAGGATATTAAGGAGGATATCCAGATGAAACTGCTGATGCTCATATTGTTCTTCCCCTTTTCTTTCGAGGGGGAAAACGGAAGGGAACTGCTCGATACGGCACTGGAAAAATGCAGCCGTCTGGAAAGCCTGGAAGCTTGCCGGGACATACTTTACCGGTACGGGGTGGCAGACAGGCTCCCTCTGTCATGTCCCCTGAAAGACAAGTTCAGGATAAGCAGCCCGTATGGAGGCAGGATTCATCCCATAACGGGAAAACATAGTTTTCATTCGGGAGTCGATATGGCGGTGGAGCTGGCCGCACCGGTCCATGCCACCGCTTCCGGTACGGTCGTTTTCGCAGGAAGGAAGGGAGGCTATGGAAGATGCGTCATCATACGGCATTCCTACGGCTTTGAAACGCTTTACGCACATCTGGCAGCTTACTATACGACGGAGGGCAAAAAGCTCGGGAAAGGGGCTGTTATCGGCTTTGCCGGGAGCACGGGCAGAAGCACAGGCTATCATCTGCATTATGAGATAAGAAAGAACGGTAGAACTATAAAACCATACTGGTATGGATATGACAATTCAGGAAGAGATTGAACAGCTTGTATTAAGATGCATCGCCGCCGACGGGCTGAAGGCATGCCCGAAGGATATTTCCTTTCTTGAGAAATACAGGCTGAAGAACCTGTACTTCCTCTCCGTGAGGTATCGGATGGAAGGAACTGACTGCCCGGAACTTGACCGGAGGGCGGAGGGGCTGATCAGATGGAACATTTATTCCACGGATTTCCCGCTCCTTCGCCGGGTGTATGCCAGGGAGGGAAAGGAGGCGTTGATGAGATGCCTGTACCTGGAGGAGGGGTATTTCCGCAGATTCCTGGAACAGACCGGACTGGAGGAGAGGATATGACGAGCCTTTCCGTTGTCAGCTACATAGAACGGATCAACCGGATGTACAGGCTGATCCGAAAGGAAAGTACCGGCAGCCGTGCGGAACTGGCCGGCAGGATGCGGGTGAGTGAACGGACCGTCAGCAACTACCTGGAGGAACTCCGGCTGATGGGGGCTGACATAAGGTTCAGCAAGACACGCAATACTTATTATTTTTTCAACCGGTTCGTGCTTTATGCGACGTTCGAAGCCCGCATCGATGCCGACGTGCTGGACGATAAGAAAAGAAATGATACATACAATTATAATAAACCTTTAAAAAAGAATGAAGTATGAAACAAGTTAAATTTTTACTGTTGGCGGCGTTCGTGGCCATGTTCACAGGCTGCCAGAATGAGGAGATAATGGAACAGGATTCTGAAAAGGACGAACCGGTCCCTACCGGTGATACACGTATCATCATCGAAGGCGAGGGGATGCTGGAAACCTCAGCCCGCTCTTCAGACGGAAGGGTTGATTTTACCGGGGGGTATGCCACTGGAGCAGGACTGTATGACGGACGCAAAAATGTTCCTGTTGAAGCCCATCCTGATGCAGGATATGAGGTGAACTATTTTTATGGAGGGCCGGCTAATCAACCTAAGAAATACGATTATGCACAATCCGGGACTTCAGAGTTCGATGTTGACTTAGGAGGTCAGGACCATACTTTCCATTGTGGATTCAAGGAAAAAAAACGCACACTGACGATCAATGCAGGTGAAGGCGGAACAACTAATCCGAAAGGAACAATGGAATATCAGGTGGAAAAGCCGATCAGTATTACGGCTACTCCGGAGAGTGAGTATGAATTTACAGGCTGGACAATTATAGGTGGTGATGTAACTATCGAAAATCCAGGCAGTTCAACCACTACCGCCACCCTGCATGGTTCCAACAGTACTATTACAGCCAATTTCAAGCAATCCATAAGAAGTATCACAATTAATTTGGATAGATTTTACAGCTCAACTTCAAGTACGAACAGTGGTAAAAGTTATGAATATTTGACCGTGTCATCCACAGATTGTTCCGGTATAGTATGCAGGATATATGGACAGACCAAAAATGACATGGACAATATGGATGAAGTAAGCTATCCTGTGCAAATAGAGCAGAACCAAAAGGTTATGTATGCATATTCAGAATGGGAAACGATTAACCAGGATGGAGATACACGAGAGAAGAGTGCCACTCCGCAGTCTTTTGATATTATAATAGACAATGCTGTGGTTCTTTCAAACGTCAAATCACCATCAGGCAAGCAAACTCTTGATTTCAGTGAGTTTGATGGTAAGGAAATATCAGGTATTGGATATAAGATAACTTTCCAATTCACTCCCCATTGGGAATAGAAACAATAAAGAGAATGGAACAAAACCGAATATCCGAGAAAGTGAAGGATTATAATAGATAAATATGAAATAGCCCTGTCATTACTCTAAATGAGAGTGTGGCAAGGCTATTCTCATTGCAGACGAAAAGGAGTAAAAATCGGATTGGAAGAACTTTTAGAGATTTTATTGATAAAAACATCTTTAAACTCCTTATGCAAATAAATAACAGAATCTTTTTCTACCAGGCGAGGCACATTATTATAAGATGTTATAATAATACATTTTGATAGTATAACTTTTCTATACTATCATTAATAATCACATATCTTAGCCGATCTGCCATTTCTTTTGGTACAACTGGGCAGTTATGAGCTTTCTACAGAGTCTGCTGATTATTCTCCATAGACTTTCCTGTGCGAAGCTTAGGCGGCAACACTGGCCATAAATCGTACGGTCCTAGCGGTAATTACCGACTTTTCGTTACACTAAGCCATGTCGTAGCAAAAAGCCTTTGATAAGGGATTTCGTCTTGCACAGGTTATCTTGAAGCAGATATACGGAGGAAGTGCTTGCTGGAATCGCCTGTTTACGTGAAGCATATCATCGGAGGAAATACTATTCGGATTCGTTGTAGGGAAATAGGAAAGAGATTCGCTTCAAATGAGAATCGGAGCGGTTTTTTGTAGCAGACAGTGACCGGATATTTTATCCAACTACTGCCACAGTCCGTAAAAAAGAAGTATGGGTGCAATCTTCTGAGGTACTCCATCCCGTAGCTATGCACTATAATTGGGCAGGTACTACTCACAATAACCTTTTTCCTAGGTTCGGTCTGCTAGTGACTCCTTTTCGCACCGACCATTGGCAGAAACAGGGAACAGAAGACTCAGATTAAAAGCGCATGAAGAGCACAAAGAACGGAAGATTATCTCGGATAAATTTCAAGGCTAAGGTAATCTGACGTTCCACGGCTTTTTCTGTTATGGCACACTGTTCTGCTATCTGCTTATTGCTTAGGTGCAGTTCGCGGCTCATGCGGAAAATACGTTGCCGATTAGCAGGTAGTTGGACTACTAGCTTATCAATATACCTCTTTAAATCCCGTGCATCCAGTTCTTCTTCTATACTATAACCTTCTTCCATGCTTTGCAATACAGTCATTTTAAAATTGAGTTCATTAAAATAACGCCTTGAATAATTAAATATGATGTTGCGGGTAATAATAAAGAGATAACCGTCAAAATTCTTGCTGTTGTCAAAGGTTTCTCTTGCCTCCCAAACATGCAGAAAAACGTCTTGCACAGCTTCTGAGATTTCGGAAGAAGAGGTCAAATAGAGCCGAGCAAAATGATAAACCTTTTGCCAATAATGGTTATACAGCCAGGCAAATGCTTCTTCATCACCTGCCTTCATTCTATTTAGTATCACTTTCTCTTTCATTTATTTAGGAATACAACCACAAAGTTATAAAAATTAATTAATTAAAAATGATTAATTAAAAAACTTAAGCCTTTTATTTGACCCTTAATTCCGCAACACTATTATAAATTAAACTTTTTAAGTACCTGAGCAACAAAAAGTTGCTCAGGATTTTGCCATGTCAGAATTTTCACTTATCTTAGAAAAAAAACAAGAGAATCCGACGATAGACATGGCGAAGATACAAATTAAATCTGAGAGACTCACTCCTTTTGGGGGATTATTTTCAATCATGGAGCAATTTGACTCCACATTATCATCTGTAATCGACTCAACCCTCGGTCTAAGGTGTAGATCGTTCGGTTATCAGTACAGCGAAATCATCCGTTCTCTCATGAGTATCTACTTCTGTAGCGGTTCATGTATTGAGGATGTCACTACTCATTTGATGAACCACCTCTCGCTTCATCCGACACTTCGCACTTGTAGCTCTGATACTATCCTCAGGGCGATAAAGGAGTTGACGCAAGAAAACATTTCATACACATCAGATATGGGCAAGACCTACGATTTCAATACGGCTGACACTCTCAATACTTTATTGCTCAATTGTATATTTGCATCTGGCCAACTGAAAGAGGGTGAGATGTATGATGTTGATTTCGACCATCAGTTCATAGAGACAGAGAAGTATGATGCAAAGCCTACATACAAGAAGTTCCTTGGTTATCGCCCTGGCGTGGCGGTTATTGGCGATTTGATAGTCGGTATAGAGAATAGCGATGGTAACACAAATGTTCGTTTCCATCAGAAGGACACGCTGAAGAGGTTCTTTGCGAGATTTGAACAGAATGGGCTCACTATCAATCGCTTCAGAGCTGATTGTGGATCATGTTCCGAGGAAATCGTGGAGGAAATAGAAAAACACTGCAAGTCCTTCTATATCCGTGCTAACCGCTGCAGTTCGATCTACAATGACACCTTTGCTCTCAAAGGCTGGAAAACTGAGGAAATCAATGGCATTGAGTTTGAATTGAACTCTATCCTTGTTGAGAAGTGGAAAGGTAAGGCATATCGACTTGTGATTCAAAGACAGAAACGGATGGATGGTGTGCAGGATTTTTGGGAAGGAGAATACACATACCGTTGTATCCTGACTAACGACTATGATTCTTCCGTAAGAGAAATTGTCGAGTTCTATAACCTTCGTGGAGGAAAGGAACGTATCTTCGATGATATGAACAATGGTTTCGGGTGGGACAGATTGCCCAAATCCTTCATGGCAGAGAACACAGTGTTCCTTCTTCTTACAGCACTTATCCGTAACTTTTACAAGGCCATTATTCAAAGACTTGACGTAAAGAAGTTCGGGCTCAATGCAACAAGTCGCATAAAAGCGTTTGTCTTCAGGTTTATCTCTGTACCAGCCAAGTGGATCAGGACATCAAGGCGGTATGTGCTGAACATCTATACCTGTAATAATGCTTACGCAGATGTTTTCCAGACTGATTTTGGATAATGCCTACAACTTATGGGAATGATATTGTGTATTGCCTCAAGTCACATTGTGGGGTAAGGGGATATTGTAGGCAGAAGTGGGTGCTTCAAGTTCAAATTATCTGCAAATTCAGTAATGAGAGGACGTGTAAACGCAATAAGGACGTTCAAGGGCTTAGTTGCGGATTTGAGGTTGACTAAACGGTAAAAAGGCACGTTTACGTTCTTTTTTCAAGTGGTGTTAAAAACAACTACTTTTTTTTTTTTTATAAGCGCAATGACATATAGATATTTATAAAATTCTAATCAGAAAAATATTTTTTTCAAATCCGATGTGGGGGGAAAAGGGTTTCAGGTGTATTTATTATAGATGCACGTAAAAAGATATTTATAGGTATGAAAATTGATAATAGAAAAACGTTCATAAAAAGATTGCTCTCAGGGACGATGTCCAAAGAGCAACGCAAGATATTTATCCAATTGGATGAGATAGATTTTCAGCTTAGAAAACAATGGGACGAAGCGGGCAATGAGTCCATTGATTGGCAAATGAAAGAGCAAATTTGGAGAAACATCAAAATAAACAAGATAATAAAAACCGAAGATTCTTTCAAATGTTTCCCAAATGGCAAATGATAGCTGCAACGGTGACCCTCTTGTTGATCACGTCTGCTGGATTGTGGTTTGCCAAACAACAAGCCGGTTGTGTGAATGACTTTATTGAAGTGACTGCACAGGAATCCCAACTGTACACATTGCCAGACAGTTCGAAAGTATGGATGCAGAAAGGAAGTAGTCTGCGATATGCCAAGGCATTTCTCAAGGACCGAAAAGTCTGGCTGAAGGGGAATTCATTCTTTGAGGTAATGCGTCAGAATGGGGTTCCATTTCAAGTCTACATTAATCAGGGCATGATAGAAGTAAAAGGAACCAGCTTTGATATTCACCAGAATCAAAACCAGCAGACAAATGAAATTATTTTGTTTTGTGGAAAGGTGGATTTTACAGCGGAAAATCATGAAACCATTGAAATGCAACCATTTCAAAAATTAACATATTATATTAAGAAGGATAATATAACAAAGGAATGGTTGAGAAATATTAAATACAAAAATGGCAGTCTTCAGTTTACGAATCTTCCCTTGAAACAATTGATTGAGACAATCAACAGCAGGTATAACAGTAACATCAAGTTGGAAGGAATCAACCTTAAACAACAGTCTGCCTTTACAGGAAAAATCCGCTTAGAAGAATCACTGAAAGATGTCTTACAGAAAATTTGTTATAGTCTTAGTCTCGAAATGAAAGCAAATGGTAATGAGATAATTATTTATAAAAACAATCATTAAAACAAGTAAACCTAATGTTAAACTTTAAAAAAAACAGAATGAAGAAACACACTTTTTGTCGTTTTTCGATACTGTTAAGTATCATCCTTGTTTTTCTTCTTTATCCCATGTCCAGTATGGGAGCACAGAAATATATTTCTGTAAAAGGAGAAGACATGACCATTAAACAGGCTATTCAGCTGATTGAAAAAAACAGTGAATACACGTTCTTTTATAATGCGTCAGATTTGGAAAACAACACGAAACGCGATTATAACAGCACGGGAAATATTGAAAAAGTTCTAAAAGATGTATTTGAGGGCAGCAACGTAAGCTACGTTATTAAAGGAAAAGAAGTTATTCTAAAAGTGACTAAGACTGAAAATACGCAGCAAGTTAAAAAACGTACCATAATCGGTGTTGTAACTGCCAGCGACATCAAAGAACCGATCATCGGAGCCAGTATCTGGCTTAAGAACAGTTCTATCGGGGTTATTACCGATGTGGATGGTAAATATTCCATCGTTATTGAAGGAGTTGGGGGGGTATTAGAGTTTTCGTACATCGGTTACAAAAAACAGGAAATTGCCCTTGCTAATCAGGAAGTAATCAATGTGGTGTTGGAACCTGACACCGAAGTGCTTGATGAAGTGGTAGTTGTAGGGTACGGTAGTCAGAAGAAAGAAAGTGTGGTAGGAGCAATTTCTACACTTGACATGCGTAAACTCAATGTACCGGGTGCTTCCATTTCTAATGTATTAGCAGGTCAACTTTCTGGTGTAGTAGCCATGAGCCGTTCAGGTGAACGGGTAAAACAGCTCGGCCGATTTCTATATCCGAGGTGTTTCATCATTCAAGGGTACTTCTACGCCGCTGGTGTTAGTTGATGGTATTGAGCGTGATCTGGATTTGGTGGATACAGATGACATTGCTACCTTTTCTATTTTGAAAGATGCCTCTGCTTCAGCCGTATATGGTGTTAGGGGCGCAAATGGTGTTATTTTGATTACTACCAAGAAAGGGCAGGAAGGAAAACCGGCTATCAATGTCCGCACAGAATTCGGCTTTACTGCTCCCACCAAACGACCGGAAATGATTAACTCGGCGCAATGGGCAGAACTTTACAATGAAGCCAGTGGTACCAACTACTACTCCGGAAGTGATTCAGAAATATCGCGACCACAGCGATCCAGATCTTTATCCGGATGTGGATTGGTTTGATGCCCTGTTTGATGACATGGCAGAGAACCAGCGTGTGAACTTGAGTGTGACTGGTGGTGGTGACAACATTAAGTATTATGTGTCCGGTTCGTTCTACAATGAAAGTTCTATCTATAAAAACGCTGGTAATATCTATGGTTACAACTCAGCCATCCGTTATAACAAGTTCAATTTCCGTGCCAATGTCGATTTGAATGTGACTAAGAGTACCACGTTGAATGTCAACCTAGCCAATATCTATGAAAAGTCGTTCGGTCCTGGCTTCGGCGATAATGATAACGATATTTGGAGCTATACCTTTAATGCTTCTCCGAATGCATTTCCGGTACAGTATTCCGATGGTACTTTGTCCGGTCCGTCTACCGACTCCGGCCACAATCCGTGGAATATGCTGGTACACTCAGGTTATCGTGAACAATTTTGGAATTCGGCTCAATCTTTGATTGGCTTGACTCAAGACTTCGGTAAGATTTGGGAACCGCTGGAAGGTCTAACTGCTAATATCAAATTCTCTTGGGATGCTTGGAATACCACGCTGCAACGTCGCTCCAAATCACCCAGCTTCTACCATGCACGCGGACGTGATGCGGAAGGTCGACTGATGTACGATGACAACAACAATGATGGAGAATGGGACCCTGTACACACTGGCAGTGAATCATTAGGTTATAAAATTGGACGCCAAGGTACTATGACCCGTTATCTGGAAGGTTCGTTGAACTATAATCGCTTATTTGGTAACCATCGCGTGGGAGCTCTTTTCCTTTATAATCAGAAAATCCATACCAACACCCAGGCTGCCGACGGCAATGCAGCATTACCTTATAAGAACCAAGGCTTGGCTGGTCGCGTGACGTATGCTTTCGAGATACTTATTTTGCCGAAGTGAACATGGGATACAACGGATCTGAAAACTTTGCCCGCGGACATCGCTTCGGTTTCTTCCCGGCTTTTGCTTTGGGATGGATGGTATCGAACGAAAAATGGTTTGAACCGCTCACCAAGACCATTGATATGTTGAAACTGAAAGGTTCTTATGGTAAAGTAGGTAACGATGATATCGGCGGACAAAGACGTTGGGTTTATGAATCTACAATTGTGGGCACTGGCGATCAAGGCTGGTGGTTCGGCCAAAGCGGTAATCAAGGGGGAGCAGGTATCCGCGTAGGGGAAATAGAAAATTTGTATGCTTCCTGGGAAGAGGCTACCAAACTCAATTTGGGTGTGGAATTCTCTGTTCAATAAGGTAAAGGTGCAGGCTGACTACTTCCGTGAAGAGCGTCAAGGCATTTTCCTGCAACGCGCCGGTTTGCCAGCCATTGTCGGTTTATCCACCATTCCGTATGTTAATATAGGTAGAACACTCAACAAGGGATTTGATGCCAATGTAGAGTACAATCACCAGATTGGAAAAGTATTTCTAACTGCCCGCGGTAACTTTACTTTCAGCCGCAACAAGCTGCTTGATAACGACGAACCCGATTGGGAATACAAATACCAAAATCGCATAGGCAAGCCGTTCGGATCTGACGGTCAGATGCAGCCTTTCGGTCTTGTAGCCCTAGGTCTATTCCAAAGTCAGGAAGAAATTGACAACAGCCCGCGTCAGACTTTCGGTGAATACCGTGTAGGAGATATCAAATATCAGGATATCAATGGCGACGGCATCATCGATACACAAGATGAGGTGGCGATCGGTTATACCAACCTGCCGGAAATCATGTACGGTTTCGGTTTGGGTGCACAATGGAAAAACTGGGATATCAACGCCTTCTTCCAAGGTTCTGCTCATACTTCTTTCTTTCTAGATGGTGTATCGGTAAAGAGTCCGTTCTCCAGTGGTAACATGGAACGTGCGGCTATCAATAAAGACCTGTGGGGCAAAGTGTGGATGTCTACTAATTCGCCTGAACAGAATGCTCATGTCACCTATCCGCGCCTAAGCAATGGTAGCGGGGGTGCCGGCGCTTCCAACAACAACAAGAATTCCACCTGGTGGTTGCGCAATGGCTCCTTTTTACGTCTGAAAAACATTGAAATCGGATATACTTTACCTAAAGAATTTGTCACTAAAACATTTATTAAATCGTTGAGATTTTATGTATCCGGAAACAATTTACTTACATTCAGCTCTTTCAAATTATGGGATCCTGAAAAAGCCAAAGGCTCATCAGATGGCTCAGGCTATCCGCTGAATCGTGTTGTTACTGTCGGATTCAATGCTAACTTTTAAATTATACCAAATATGAAATATAAAAATTACTTCAAATCCATAATATACTTAGCACTTGGAGCTTTTACCTTGGGCTCATGCGAAGATTTTCTTGATAGACAAGAAGACGAAAAACTGACTTTTGATAAAATCTGGGAATCCAGAAACACTACCCAGCAATATTGGCTAAATGCCATGTCTTTCTTGCCCAATGAAAATGGAAGCTTGCAGGGTGATACTGAACCGTATTTAGGAGCATCGGACGAATGTACCATTGCGTATGACCGTCAGTACCGTTGGATAAACTTTGGTACCTGGAACCCCTCACAGGTTCCTTATTATAAGATGGATCACTATTATAAAGGTATCCGCGAATGTAATATTTTCCTGCAAAATGTGTACAAATGCAGCGACCCGTTAGTCACTAAAGATCAGTTGGACGAATGGTACTGGCAGACTCGTTTTGCCCGTGCTTACTATTATTTTCTGATGATGCGTGACTATGGTCCGGTATTTCTGTTAGGCGATGATTTGCTGGATTTCACCGCCAGCACAGAAGAACTGTATCGCCCGCGCAATACCTGGGATCAATGTGTTAACTACGTGGTCAGCGAAATGACGCAGTGTGCTGAAAGTGGCGTTGTTCTTCAACAGTCCGATTTGCCGGCGGCGAAGTGGGGATTGGCTACGGTAGGTACTTGCCATGCCGTGATCTCCCGACTACTGCTATATTCGGCCCGCCCGCTGTTCAATGGTAATAAACTCTATAGCACGGTGAAGAATCCCGATGCACCCGACTTCCCTGAACTGTCAGGTGTTAAGCTCTTCCCTGAGCTTGATAATACCAAATGGCAGAAAGCTGCTGAAGCAGCCAAGAAACTGATTGATAATCCCTGCTACGAACTTTACCGAGCTGGTAACGATAACCCGTATGAAGATTATTATGGAGTGACACACGAAACTTGGAATAAAGAGCTGATTTGGACTGACCGTTATAACGGACTGTTTTCTTGGGGAGTAGGTACTGTGCCCACCGGCGTAGCTGGTACGGCTTATGGGGCAGTTGTCAATAGTATGGATGTAAAAACGTTGCCAACAATTGGGATTCAAGCAAATATGGATATATGCAACAAAGTAGCACTGAAAGGCTTTGTCAGATAAGAGTCAGCACCCACTTGATATCCCTCTTCCTTTCTTGCACAAGGCTCCTTTGAAATCAGCAAAATAATGGGAATATGGCTGGTACGCAAGTCTTCTTTCTTCCGGCACATCACAATGCCGTTCATCACCGGCATCATGATATCACTGACTATAATATCAGGAATGCAGCCCAATGCTTGTTCCAAACCTTGTTCACCATTGGCGGCAGTCCTCACTTCAAAATCGTCCGAGAAAGATTCTACAATATAATCACAGATGTCCCTATTATCTTCCACTATCAGCAGAATACGCTTACCACTATGCACAGGTTCTATATTTTCTTCTTTTTCGTCCTTTTCATCGGAAGTTTTCTCCGTCGAGTCAGCATGCAGCACATGGGGATACGTGTTATCCGTCAGCAGACTGACATAAAAAGTACTTCCCACATTCAAAGAACTTTCAACCCTGATCTCCCCCTCATGCAAAACTACCAGGTTCTTTACCAGAGCCAGACCAATACCTGTTCCTGAAGCCTGATGTTCGCTTCCCTCTTGATAATAACGGTCAAAAATATGAGGCAATGCATCGGGAGCAATACCGAAACCGGTGTCACTCACACTGATTTCCGTATGGTGTATATTATTCCGGACCACCTGATGTAATCCTAAAGTTATAGTTCCTTTCTCTGTATATTTTATAGCATTGGAGATCAAATTATCCAGTATAATCGTTACTACCTCCTTATCAAAAAACAAAGACATATCTTCCTGCTCAATCTCAAGACAGAAATCAATCTCAGGTTTCCGGTTCAATTCCTTATACTTCAGTCCGATCTCGTGTACAAGGGCTGCCAGATTGTCACGACTTACACATAATTTCTTGTTTTGGGTTTCCGTTTTTCTGAACTCCAGTATCTGATTAATCAGGTTCAACAACCGGATGGCACTTTGATGGATAACCGATATTTTCTGTGAATCTTTCCCTGATAAAGAATTACTTTTCTGCATATCTTCCAACGGTCCCAGAATCAACGTCAAAGGAGTACGCAACTCATGTGTGATATTGGTATAGAAACGTAAACGCTCATTATTCAGCTCCTGTTCCTGCTCATGATTTTTCTTCTCCAACTCATAGAGAGACTCCATATCCAGTTTCTTTTTATAGGCATGAAGAATAAAATACAGGACAGAAACACCCGAAAGAATATAAAATAACTTGGCCCACCACGTAAGCCATACAGGCGGGTCAATACGGATATCCAGAGAAGCTATCTCATCCGCCCATTCCTGATTCCGTATTCTTGTCTTTACCTGAAAACAATAATTTCCCGGAGGTATATTACGGAAAGTCACATTATTAGGATCGGTTACTGTATACCATGAATTTTCCAACCCTTTCAACATATAAGCATATTCCACTTGATCGGCCAAGGCATAATTCTGTATATTGAAGGTGACGCTGAAGTTATTTTGCATATAGCTTAAACGTACTGCAGGACATCCATGAAGTTCTATCATCTTTTCCTCACTTTTCTTTCCGATATTGGTACAAATATTCTCAAGCCTGTCATAATAGCTGAAGGAGCTTCACGCTTTGCCAATACCATTTCAGGATTAAAACGACATAATCCATTTAAAGAGCCAAAGTAAATATTGCCATCATAATCATGAGTAACACTACCACTCATAAAACCAACAATAGGAACTCCATCCCATCGCCCATAATTATAAAAGCTATTCTTAACCGCAATATAGCAACTTATCCCTTTATTTGTACTACACCAAATACGCCCGGAAGCATCTTCCATAATAGCACGTATATGGGCATTCTCCAAACCATCTCCTCTTTAAACACCTGGTACTTCATATTGTTTGGAAAAGGAAAGCATACTAACCCTTCACCAGTAGCTACCCATATACGCTTCTTACTATCTCCATAAATACTATTAATTGTATTTGAAGGAATTGCTCTGCCGTATAAAATGTTTAATCATTTTAAAGTCTGGCGAATATACTAAAACTCCACCTCCAAATGTACCTACCCAAAGAAAGCCTTGCTCGTCTTTAAAGAGACAACGTACTTGTTCATTCTCTATATAATGCTCCAAAAAAAGTTGTCCATCCAAGCCTGCTTTATAAACCCCTTCACTAGTACCTATCCATATGGTATGATGATCATCCTCATAAATAGCACGAACATCAATCAAAGCTTTATCTTTAGAGAATACTTGACGAAAATACTTGAGTTCTATTATAGTAACATAGCCCACCATTAAATAGTCCAAACCATAAATTCCCTTTCGTATCACATAAAGATGCTTGAACAGGATTTCCATTCAAATCTCCATCA
>SCPO01000350.1_pt1 | contig 15389 bp, 10 predicted proteins | sample 6106821 | NCBI WGS metagenome assembly SCPO01 (sample SAMN10720448, study PRJNA508395) | human gut metagenome | isolation source: Participant 2 stool, 0 month | host: Homo sapiens | collected 2017 | reverse complement strand
ATCATCCCTCCACAGTTGAGACGATACAGATAATTATATCCTGCCTCTCCTTTCAATATCTTTTTATCATCCTGATAAAGAAGTTCGAAGTTAGGGGCTTGTTCCAGGCCATTTAATAGGATCAGGTCTTCTGCCACCGGTTTACCTTTATAATAGCCTACTGCACGAAGCACGTTATAACGAATATCCCGGTTTTCCCACATAAAATGAGTACCTGTTCCGTTGTTCTTTTTACGTCCGAGGAAGGTTGCCTTTTCATTTGTCAGATCGTTGTATAGCAATACAGAATCACAATTGCTGTAAGCCTCGATAGTGGCACGGCGACGTCCTTTTTCAAAGCGGTTGCCCCATGTATGTGATACCAGGTAAACCATCGGGTCTTTTGCAGCCGGAACATAGTTGGCGCGATACATATAATATACGTCCAACGGTTCTTCCCACGGAGTAACCAATCCTTTATAATTGAACGGACCTACTTTATCTATCTTGCGATACGCTTCATCCGGTTGGCGGCGTCCGGGATTGTCATGACTGCTATATATCCATTGGAATTGTCCGCAAACACTATCTTTAGCCTGTTCTGCCAAACGGATTTTAGTTTCCATCAGCTGACACATACGGTCTTCACTCCACACTCCGTTCACCTGGAAATCTCCCGGCTCCGTATGTAGGTCGATGCTTCTCCACGCTCCATATTCTCCGTTCAACAATTGGTTCGCTTGAGAGAGCTCACGACCGTATTTCGTCACATCTCCTCCATACGTACCACTCCAATTCTGAATCACATTCCAGTCTGTACCTTCACCGCCATTGCAAGTTGTTATGACACGCATTGTCTTTGCAGTCGGATCCATCTCCCGAATAATATCACTGCACTCCTGTGCAAACTCACGAGGTAAAGTGCTTTCATTCTGCAATCCCCATATCACTACTGACGGAGAATTACGTCGTTCCTTCACCCATTGACGAAGCAGCTTTTTAAAGTTCTCTCGAAACTCCGGAGTGTCATACCACACATGGGCGGAAAATTGTGTCCAGAACAAGACGCCTTCCCTCTTCATCCCAATATTTCTGATAATCGAGATGATGGGGCTGATGAGCATCCCGGAACGCATTGAAACCGGCTGCACGTATCTGTTTTACCCTTGCGGCAACCTGTTCATTACCGAACGCATGGCTTTGTCCGAACTGATGCTCATACTCGCATACTCCATTGATAAACACGGGCTTCCCGTTCAGGTAAAAACGTCCGTCTCCATCGTTTCGTTTTACCGGCCAGCTAATGGTACGAATACCGAAGGGTGTCGAAATTTCATCCGTTGTCTTGGTATCACGCTTAATCATACTAGCCAATTTATAGAGATATGGATTTTCCGTATTCCATAAGACAGGATTCTCAACAGGAGCCTGCTGGCGAATCACTTTCATTTCTCCGGAGCTAAAGTTACTTTTTCAACCAAACGGAAAACTTGTTTTCCATCGGCATTGCTTAGTTTATTGACTAACTCTACCGTTTCTGTTGTTTTACTATAATTCTTAACCTCTGTTTCTACAAATACGTTAGCAGCCTTTTCGTCATTCCAAATATGTACACCGAAAGGTTCTATGCGAATCTCATCCGTTACTTCCAATACCACAGGACGGAAGATACCTAACGGTTGGGAACCCTCACTGAATCCCCATTCCGATGAACATCCCCCACATACCCAAGGCATATCGGCAATCATTTCAGGATGCTCGGCTTTCACTTCCAAGCGATTTACTCCCTGTTTTAATTCATCTGTGACATCCAAAGTCAATGTGGTGCGCCCTATGGGGTGGCGTCCGAAGTCCTTTCCGTTCACTGTAATGGTGGCGTATGTACCCACTCCGTCAAAACGAAGGAAATACCGTTTCCCGGATTTTACATCTGCCGTGAAATCTTTCACATACATAGCTGTTCCATGCAGGTTTCCATGTGTCAACTGACGGTATCCATAATAATCGTCCCAATTATGAGGAATATTCACCGTTTTTGCAGGCATCATAAAATTACCTTTCAAGTGAGTTGCCTCTGTAATCCAGGTTTTCCAACCCTCATTCAATGTCATGATTTGCCGGCGATTCTTACTCTCCGGAACCGGGAAACGGACAGCCGAACGTCCCATTGGCTTACTGGTAGCAATGGCAATGCCACGTTGCTCTGCGTTGTTTACTGCACAATAGAAATGATAAACCACTCCGTCATGTTTCACCACATAGCTCTTATGAGCAAACAGTTCATCGTAGTTCTTGGAGGGGATAATCAGGTCGGCTCCTTTCCAATCAGTCCAGTTCACCAAATCATAGCTGGCGGCAAATGTATTGAATGCTTTATATTTACGCGAAGGTTCAAAAGCAGAGAAGTAAAACATCACATACACATCTCCCATCTTTTGGATATGCGCATCTCCTGTAATGGTTCCATCTGCTTCGTGCGCGAAGACCGGATTTCCGGAGTAGCGTTTCCATGTTTTCATATCTTTGGAAAGCGCAATGCCGACACGTTCGCCCTTTAAATCCGTTTCCGGATGACGTCCGCCCGCGTTGTAATACATCACAAACGGAGCTCCCAATGTTTTATCTTTATCCCAATAAACAGTACTTTATATTGAGTCAGTTTTTCCCACCATTGGGCATCTTTATCATGGATGCTCAAAATCGGTTTGTCCAGAGATTCCCATTCATGTGCCGTAGAAATATCTCCTTTCGTCCATGCCAGTCCGACATAAAGCGGGGCTTTTACAGCTTCGTAGCCCGTTCCTTCACCACCGATATAAGTCATCCAATGGCGACCTTTATAAGTCTGAAGCTCATAGCTTCCACCCCATTCCATATCCGGCAATGCAGGAAATCCGCCACGCTGATTGCAGTCCCATTTTCCATCCCGATAAGAAAGAACCCGTCCCAAAGTGCGCCATTCGAGCAAATTATCACTTTCTGCTATCCACGTTTCGTAACCACGACCATCGGTTCCACCTTTACCGTTGTAAACCACATAAGTCATCAGCCACTTGTCTCCCTGGCGAAAAACGGTAGGACAATCAATCTTATGATAATTGTCTGCCGGGGCAACTGCGAGCCCGTACTTGTATGGTGTCTTTACTTCCTCGTAAATCTGCTCCATTCGTTCTTGCGGAACTTCCCGTTGCGCATATAGAGAGAAAGTGGTGGCTATACTAAAAACTGCCAGCAATAACTTCTTCATGATACTTTTTCTAATCGTTTAATACTTAATATTTCACCACAGAGGACACGGAGGACGCAGAGGTTTATTATTTTTATCCACTATAGAGTAACAAAGAGTCTTACGTATTTATAATCGTATGTATCGCTCTGTTTTACTTGCGGAAAAGAGAGAGAAGAACTCTGTGTCCTCCGTGTCCTCTGTGGTGAAATATAAATTCTCATTAATAAAACAACCAATCCATCGTTTCTTCATCCCCGGCAAGCCCAGCATTACGCACTTTCGTTTCCGCAGCCGTGAATCCCAACACTTGCAGATAGCCTTTGGGTAACATCAACGTATGCTTTCCAGCCGGAAAACTATATGCATGCACATTTGCCAAAGGCATTCCATTGATACGGACAGCATTCGTCAATACAGGTTCCGCCTGACCGTAATCATTGGCTGACGCATCGATTTCCAGTTTCGGAGCTTTTGCATACTTTTTCTGGTCGTCTTTGAAATAAGCGACTAACAATTTCACCGGAGCATCCGTTTCGAAAGTGATGCTTGTGCCTTTCTCTCTCTGCTCATTTCCATTAAAGCGGAGCGCCTTCATTCCTTTCAATTCCGGAGCTACTGCTTCTATCTTACCTGGAACATCCACAAATAAAGAAATACCCTCATCCACTTTCACTGTCGGATAATTAGAAATCAGTTTCACGTTTGCAGGAGTCCAGGCAGCAATCTCGACAGTTTCAGTCACCGCATTTCCATTCTGTTTTTCTTTCAACAAAGCGAGGTTGGCTTTGAAATTTTCCAATTCCTTCTCATAGTGTACCAGCAATTCTTTCCAAGTCTTATTCTTTCCATCATCTCCACCGATAGGAATACGACGTTGGGCAGTCTGCATACTGTTGGCATACAAGTAATGTTCGTCCGTCAGTTCCACCAATTTGCGATAGTGTTCCAAGCTTTGTTCCATCAAAGGAATAGCTTCTTCAAGATTCTTAATCTCTTTTCCCCATTGATAATCCAATACCAGTTTGGCAGCTTTCACTTTCAGGTTGAACGCATACGCAAATTCACGATAACAATGCATATCATTCTGCAAACGTGCAAATTCATCCTTATTTGAAGAGACGGAACCTGCTGCTTTATCAATAGCCGCTACTGCTTTATCTCCATGTTCTATTACTTGAGCAACAATATCCAAAGGCATTTCACCTACATGAGGTTGCTTTTTCCATTCTTTTTCTACATACTCTATCAGCTTCTCCCCTTCCGGTCCGCAACTTTCATAGAATCCCGGATAGATCGTATATTTGTACGGATTGACAAGCTGGCTCATAAACATACCCAGTAATAACGTTTGGCGATTTCCCTCTGTAATACCGAAACGACGTAACAACTTCGGAGCAATCTCTCCGCTTTCTTCGTATGCTACACGGATATTACTTGCATTTTCGTCAGAGGTTCCGTAGAACTTGCCCAACTGATGGTCCCAGTAACCCATTTCATCTGTACGGTCGCGATGGCAGTTCCACGCATAGCGTCCCCAGGTCTGATACCAGATCCAATCGCGATCCAACTGGAATTCACGTTCATTGTTTGGTAATTTGTCCGCCGTATAAGGCCAGTCCCAATATGAGGCCTGCGGATAAAGGTGCAACGCATTGGCACCGTGTACATTGTGCATGGCAGTGACCGCCTTTTGTACGAAATCCGGAGAACCCCAGCGGAACGGTTCCAAATTTGCCAGGATATGTACGTTACTGATATGAATGGAACCCAACGAACTCAAATCCGTATGAATTTTCGACCAAGGCCCACGAGGTTCGTAGGTAGTCAACGATTCACCATTGTACTTATGCATCGTATAAAGATTCTTATATATCGGCAATGCCGCATCCATTACCAGTTTGCAGTCCGTGTCGTGCGCACGCAACAAAAGAGGCGGTTCATCCGTACGTCCCAATGCCTGTAATCCGTCTTTCACTCCCGGAATTATTGTTTTGGTAAACCATTCCACATCGTCCTCCACTGTACACATCGCTTCACCCAGACAAACCAGTAATCCTACATTGGGATACTTTTCAATGAAAGCGGCAATACTCTTGCGTGTATAATCGGCAATCAGAGGAGTAATGGGACGGTTACGGTCCTGCGTTTTCAGTCCATAATGCTCTGCAAATGGTTTGGAAAGGATGATATTGTAGAACATCTGTATCACGAAGATACCGCGCTTATCCGCTTCTTCCGTAAGGAAAGAAAACATCTCTTCATTCTTCTTGAACGTCTCTTCGTCTACTTCCAATGCAAACGGATAATCTTCCAGTTTCACCAATGACGCAAACGGATGACCGTTCCAAAGGTACAGTGAATTCATGCGGTTGGCAACCAGCATATCCAAGTATTTAATCCACTGTTCTTTATCATAAAACCAGGGGAAACTTTCCGGCGTATACGGATATTCGTATACACCATGTCCCGGCAGGTAGGTCATCTTCTGTAATCCTACACATGCACCACGCAATACCATTTCAGGACCGTCTTTCAGTTCCTCCGGGAAGTTCAACTTACCATCCGAATCATTCACACGGTCAATCAGTTCACGGCATCCGTAAATGACACCACTCCCATCCCTGCCGGACACTCTGGTCAGATTGCCCGTCGTCGAAATATGAAAGCCTTCTTTCTTGAGCGTCGTGTTTACTTCCGTCAAGAGAATCGTTTTGATTTCGGGATCGGAGAATGTCGTGTCTCCCTGTTGCATCATTACCTGATAACCGGCTTTATCCAAGGTAGTCTGTAACTGCTCCGCACCAAACAAAACACGATTTGACGCATCCGGCGGAGTCATAATCTTCACGGTTTGCCTGCCACACGCTGCCAAAAAAAGTGTGCATGCCGCAAACATGAATAATCTGGTATTTTTCATTCTTCTGATATATATTATAGATTATATAATTCACTTCTTCACTAAGAGAAAGACGAAATAATCCCCTGTTTGTACTCATTTGTCTCTTTTTCCACTTTTCAGCACCAAATTTCCACTTTCATCCTGCTGTGATATGCAAATTCCTCATTATTTAAAAGTTATGCTTATCTTTGCCGGCTAGCTTATAATATAAAACAGAAAACAAGAGCAAACAATATGAAAGAACAAACAAATTATGACTATGAAAAATACGTTCAGATAGCACAAATGGCCAAAATGGGATGGTGGGAGTCAGATTTGAAAAATAAAGAATATATCTGCTCTGACTTTATTGTTGACTTACTCGGCCTTGAAAGTAACCGCATCAGTTTCACCGAATTTCACCAAAGAATACGTGAAGATCACCGGCTGCGTCTTAAAAATGAATATATGTCTCTTTCTTATCTGGAGACATACGAACAAATGTTCCCAATCCGGGCAAAAGACGGGGAAATATGGGTGTACTCTAAGATTAATTTCCAAAAGCCCGATAAAGAGGGATATAGGAATATGACGGGCTTTCTGCAATATATTGACAGACCGATCGATACTACGAATGAAAACATTGATTTCTTTCAAGTGAGCAATCTGCTTTACCAACAAACTAATATTTCATATTCATTGCTTGCTTTTCTGCAATGTGATGATGTCACTCAAGTGGTTAACAAGACATTAGGAGATCTCCTCAACCAGTTTTTGGGCGATCGTATCTATATCTTCGAAATAAACAGAAAAGAACAACGCCAGGATTGCACTTATGAGGTTACCGCCGAAGGAATATCCAAGGAACAGGAATTCTTGAGCAATATTCCCTGGGACCCTTCTACCTGGTGGAACCATCAGATAGCCGAAAGAAGAGCTATCATTCTGAACACGTTGGACGACATGCCCGAAGAAGCTGCGGAATATCGTCAGACATTGGAAATGCAGGATATCAAATCGCTGATGGTAGTTCCGCTAATCTCTAAAGAAGAGGTATGGGGCTATATGGGAATTGATATGGTAAGAACGCAGCGTAGCTGGAGCAATGTGGATTATCAATGCTTCTCCTCTCTTGCTAATATTATCAGTATTTGCATCGAATTGCGAAAGTCGGAATTACAAGCCAAAGAAGATCGTCTTGCTTTGGACAACAGCGAGAAGATATTGAGAAACATCTATAAGAATCTTCCGGCAGGCGTCGAACTTTACGACAAAGACGGTTATCTGGTAGATATTAATGATAAAGAGCTTGAAATATTCGGCTTGTCTGACAAGAATGAGGCATTGGGAGTTAATCTGTTCGATAATCCCAATATTCCTTTAGAGGTTAAAGAGAGATTGAGAGCGAAAGAAGATGTAAACTTCTCCATCAATTATGACTTCTCAAAAATAAATCAATATGTAGATAGCCGGAGAAATGGGATTATTAATCTTACTACTAAGGTTACTGCTCTCTATGATTCTCAAAATCGATTTATCAACTATCTGTTTATCAATATAGATACAACGGAAACGACCAATGCATACACCAAGATACAGGAGTTTGAGAATCTGTTTCTTCTCATCGGTGATTACGCCAAGGTAGGATTTGCTCATTTCAATGTATTGACAAGAGACGGATATGCCCAAGATACATGGTACAGGAATTTGGGTGAAAAAGAAGGTACTCCCATGCCACAGGTTATTGGAGTATATGCACATGTAGTTCCTGAAGATCAGGCTGTTCTGAAAAACTTTGTAGGTGAAGTGAAAACGGGAAAGGCAACCAGTTTGCGTAAAGAAGTTCGTGTATGCAGGGAGAATGGCAAATATACATGGACCAGCATCAATGTGATGGTCAGGGATTACCGTCCGCAAGACGGCATTATTGAGATGTTGTGTATCAATTATGACATCACGCCTTTGAAAGAAACTGAACAGAAATTGATTATTGCCCGCGATAAAGCGGAAGAACTGGATCGTCTGAAGTCGGCTTTCCTAGCTAACATGAGTCATGAGATCCGTACTCCTCTCAATGCTATTGTCGGTTTTTCCAGTCTTCTGGCAGAAACGGACAGCAGAAACGAACGGCAGGAATATATCAAGATTGTGCAAGAGAATAATGAACTTCTCTTGCAACTGATATCGGATATTCTCGATCTTTCGAAAATCGAAGCGGGAACATTTAATTTTGTATATACCAATGTGGATGTAAATGAGACGTGTGCTGAAATCATCAAATCAATGAGTATGAAAGTGAGTAAAGGTGTTGAATTGATTTTTGAGGAACCACTGCCGGAATGTTATCTCTACACTGACAAAAACAGATTCACTCAAGTTATCAGTAACTTTATAAATAACGCATTAAAGTTCACCCAGCAAGGCTGTATCACCCTGGGATATGAACAAGTATCCCATCAGAAAATAAAATTCTATGTGCGCGACACCGGAATGGGAATACCGGAAGAAAAGCAAAAGAGTATATTCGAACGTTTTGTGAAGCTCAATACCTTTGTTCAGGGTACAGGACTTGGACTTTCTATCTGCAAAAGCATTGTTTCCCAAATGGGAGGAGAAATTGGCGTGGATTCGACCGAAGGAATAGGTTCCTGCTTCTGGTTTACACATCCGTACCATGCTGCTGACTAGACTGACCATAAGTGAAGAGGGGATTCAATGAATAATAGTTAATACTTATAATAATGAATAACCTCCAACAAGGAAAAAAGAATTGTATCTTTGCATTCCATTATTATCATTATTATGCAAAAGTATATAGAAACACCCCGTCTGATTCTCCGCGACTGGAAAGAAGAAGACATCCCGTTTTTTGCCCGTATGAATGCCGATCCGAATGTGATGGAGTTTTTTCTTAGTTCATTGTCATCGGAAGAATCATTTGCCTTTTATCAGCGTATTCAAAATGAGTTCCAAACCTGTGGCTTCGGTTTGTATGCTGTAGAACGAAAAGAAGATCATGCTTTTATGGGCTATACCGGACTACATCAGATTGCATTTGATGTAGACTTTGCTCCGGGCATAGAAATAGGCTGGCGGTTAGCACACGAATATTGGGGACAGGGTTATGCTCCTGAAGCTGCAACAGCTTGTTTGGAATATACACGCAATAAAACGGATATAAAAGAACTCTTTTCTTTTACTTCCCTTCTCAACCAACGGTCAGAACGTGTAATGCAGAAAATAGGAATGGAACGAGTGAGGGAATTCGATCATCCGCTTGTCCCTGGTGAGCATCCGTTGTGCAGGCATGTGTTGTATCACATCAAATTTTAAAATGCTATTGACTTTCCTCTTTTAATTTCGTATATTTGCAATAACCAATTAGCTAACATCAAAATGATATATATAAAAATAAATACATAAAAAGGGTTTTCAGAAACATAAATATGTTTCTGAAAGAATAGAAACGGGGTGAAATCTGCATAGATTTCACCCCGTTTTGTTTAATATATTCGTGTCTATTTAGTGAATTATCCCGAATATCGTTTATTATAAATGTAAGACCCGTTTATAATAAACTGTTTCATTATTTATTAAAAATGCAAAATGAGTTTATTAGCATCCTGTATAATAAAAAGAAAACAGTTTAAGAGTAAGAATAGTACGAATGCAATATTCACAAATATATCTATACATTTGAGATAATAAATGAGCTTTACACTAATATTCTTTTCTTCTTATTACTCATAACAACCCAAACTATAACTATCATTGTATTACTCCATATTATCCGTTTTAGGTCTTAAAAAGTAGATTTGTAGCCCTAATGCAAGTGCAACGACAATACTAAGCATAGCAAATCCTTCGCCCAGACTTCCACCGTCCGTCCATTTTCCCAATAATTGAGTTACTGCAGCTCCTGCAAAAACTCCTGTCATATTCATAATACCATATGCCGTCCCCCTATATTTAGCAGAAACGAACTGGCATAGAATAGGCATATTGTTGGCATCGAAAATACCAAAGCCGATGCCGAACAACAATCCTGCACCTATTACGCTAATGAAACCGTGTCCGAAACCTAACAATAACAGTGCGGGGATAGTCATCCCCAGTCCGATTGCCCCTGTGTAGACACGTCCGCGGATATTCTTCAGCACCCATCTATCCGACAAGAATCCTCCCAATATTACTCCGACAAATGAAGATAGAGCAATGGTAATCGTAGATATTGGTCCTGCCTGTGACATCGGAATATCCAGATTCTCCGCAAATAGCGTTGGCAACCAGTTCTTTGTAGCCCACCCCGGTAAACTTGGAGCCGCAAAATAAAATAATATCACCCAAAAAGAAATATTTGAAAATAACAGTAACAGCCCTTTTCCAATTGAATTCCCCTTGCTAATGCCATTAGCAACAACCTTTTCTATTTTCATTCGGACAGGATTCTCATGCAGGAAAAAGATAAGAACCACAGAATAAGCAATACCTACAATGCCAAACCAGTGAAAAGTGCTCTGCCAGGAAAATGCAGCGGCTGCCGTAGCTCCAAACCCACCGATTGCCTGACCGACATACAGTCCGGTCATGTGAACTCCAATTGCCAATGAGCGTGATTTGTCCCGATGCCAATCCGCTATCAAGGACAGAGCGGAAGGAATATACAATGCTTCACTAATCCCCATCACTGCACGCAAACCATATAATTGCTCAAACGTCGTGGCATATCCCATCAGGAATGTTACAGCCGACCAAACAAACAAGCTTCCGACGATTAACCATTTACGACTAAGCCTGTCTGCAATAATTCCGGCAACCGGGCTCATAAAGCCGTAAATCCAAAGAAAGACTGCCATTAATGCACCGAAAGCTTCTGCCTTCGTCAGTTCTACAATATCTATTTTCATTGCTTCCTGCATTGTAGAAAGCATTTGTCATCCATGTAGTTGAGCAACGCTACTACCCAAAGCAACGCAACCACTACCCATGGATAAATATTTTTATTTTTCATGGTAGTTGTATTTAAAAGATTTTTGAGACTGTTTACTTAGACTTTTACTTTAGCTATCAGTTTGCGTATCCAGCCTTTACCGATAGCCGGAGCATGGGGGTCCTCCGGATATACAATGACGAATTGTCCGGGCAAGAGATTGATGAAAGTAGTAGGAACGTCACCATATAGGGCACAATCACTCTTTTTATCATAAGCTTGCCTTTCCACTTTTAATTCTTCCAAGGCTTTCCAGCCAATGGTTTCTTTGCCTTCAAGCAATATGTGCACATCAATATAATCGTGATGCAGTTCTAATAAACGCTTTCCTTCAGGAATACATTCGGGATAGATATTATTGACAATCAGATTATCACCATCCAGTCTGATAGTTCCCAGTTCCTCGTGCAACAGATCGTGCGATTTCACATAATCGAAAAGCTGTTTGAACAACGGGTGAAGTTTCTCCACCCGTTGGCTATTTTGTAAATTGGATACAATCATCTTATTTCTTTTTTTATTTCAGACATTATTTCCTCACAAAGCATATATCCTTTTGTCATCATGCGAGGGATATGAAAAGGTCCTTTAAATAAATTTCCTTTTGCCGGCTGGGCGACTGTTCCATCCCGATGGAGATAGCCATACCACTCTCCGTATTCTTTGTCCGGGAAATGTGTATATGTCCACTCGCTGATTTGTTGATGCATCTTCAGGTATTTCTCTTCTTTCGTCATCAGATAGGCATACAGGGTAGCGATAATTGCTTCTGTTTGCGGCCACCACCAGAATTTCATATCCTGCGCATAGTCCTGCGAAGGAAGATTCCTGCAATCTTTGAAATTGATAATACCGCCGAATTCTTTATCCCAGCCCCACTCCCATGACCAGTCCAGAATCTTCAGCCCCAGTTCTTTTATGTTTTGATCCCTTCCCCGGAGCTTGGATTCTTCCAGCAAAAACCAAGCTGTTTCGATACAATGCCCCGGATTGATGGTACGCCCCATATTGGAGTCTATAAATTCTCCGTTCGGTCCTACGGTTTCCAATAATGCCTTGAACTCCGGATGTAGGAAATCTTTTTCCAGACAGCTAATGGACTCGTCAATCTGCCGTGTCAGACATTCGTCTTGAATAGCTTCCCTGATTCGGGAAGCTACGTTTATCAATATCATGGTGATGGAATGTCCTTTCATGGGGAGCGTATCTGTATATTTGGGAGCAAGCAGTCCGGGAGTTTGCAGGAAATATTGCATACGTTTGAACAGTTCGAGTGCCTTCACCGCATACGTCTTATCCCCCGACGCTATCGAATATTCGGACATCGCTATGGCTGCAAATGACTCGGAGAAAATATAACGGCGCTTACGTAAAGGGCGACCGTCCGCTGTCACTTCAAAATACATACGCCCATCCGAATCAAAGCAATACTTCTCTATAAAGTCTAGTGTGCTTTTTGCGGCTTGCAACCATGCCGGATTCTTTTCTATATGATTATAGGCATAGGAACAAGTAAATGCAAAACGCCCCTGAAACCAAACGGATTTTGTACTATCCATTAATGCACCGTCGCGATCTACACAAGTATATATACCACCATTCACTCTATCCAGTCCATACTTTATCCAAAAGGGCATGATATTATTCTGCATATCATCCTTATAGGTATTAGCCCATTGTTGTATATAGTCAGTAATATTCTTCATACGTCCTCCTGTTAGAATTTATTGCAACGTTCGAAGAAACGGATTTCTTCCAGTTCCGCTTTCATTTGTTTTTCTTCGTCAGCGGTCATGTTTTGGAAAGGAGTACGGTTGCCGCCCAAATCAAGTCCGATAAGCTTCATGATACGTTTGCCACCAACAATATTCCCACGGAAATGGCAGATTACGTTAATCACTTCCTGAGAGAAGTTTTGCAATTCACGGGCTTGCTCCAATTCACCGGCTTTCCAGGCATCAATGATACCTACCAGGTTTATACCGTTATAGTTGGTCGTTCCGCCGATTCCGCCTTGCGCCCCTCCCATTGCGAGACAAGGAAGAATGGTTTCATCCTGCCCGTGAAGCATATCGAACTTGCCGTCTTTATACAAACGACATTGATTGTATTCATACAGGCTTTCGAAGGTATATTTGATTCCCGTAAAATTGGGAATACGGTTTTCAACAGCTTTCAGGAAAGCAAGCATCGATAAGAATGCTCCATTGAATGCAGGAATGTGATAATAATAGAAGGGCAGCTTCGGTGCTCCGGCAGCGATTTCTTCGCAGTACTTTACCAATTCTTCTATTCGTCCTATTTTCGGGAAAGGAGGTGCCATTGCACCAATTCCCCAAGCTCCGATTTTCTGGGCATGTTCCGCCAGCATCCGGCTTGACTTTACGCAGCAACTCCCCACGTGTACAATAACCTTAAAACCATCCGGTGCAACTTCCATCCAACGTTCTGCCAACTTCATTCGTTCTTCATCAGTCAACATATACCCTTCTCCAGAAGAACCGTTGATGAAAACACCTTTCAAGCCATTTTTTACAAGTAGCTTTGCATAGGCTTCGATTGGTTCATAATTTACTTCTCCATTTTCATAAAACGGAGTAAAAGGAGCATTGATTAATCCTATAATCTTTTCCATAATACAGTTTCTTTTTTTAAGTTTAATATATTTAGTTATTTTTCAATTTATCCATGGGGTATCTATACCCTCGTCTGATAGTCCCGGTCCTCCACCGCCGGTATATCCACCACTTTCGCCTGTTTGCCATGCCGAAATCCAAAATGCATAGATATCCGCCTGATTCAGATAAAACTTCAACCGGACTGTTTTCCCCACCAGTGATGTTACGCCTGGATGTTTTTCCCATGAAATCATCTGTTTCGTTTTATCCGATTTTTTCATTGATATGCAGTCTTTCTTTGTAAATCCTTCCATTGGCTGACCGTTATCATCCAACACTTCTACCGCTAAAGTTCCCTTCACATCTGCATTTACAAACAAATAGTTTCCATTTGCCGGAATCTGAGTTTTTATTTCTATATATCCTTCTTTTCTTCCTGCCCGCATCGAAACAAAACCATCACGACGAAGCATCGCAAGTCCTGTGGCAAAATTGGAATCATGTTTCGGCTTGCTGTTATAGCGTCCACTGACATAAAAATAAAGAGAGTCTCCGACTATCAGAGGGCTACCCGCAGTAGACTGTACATTGCCTGCATTCCATGCATGAAAGTCCTCACTGACAGGAAGAAATGGTTTCTTGTTTTCCCGGTTCCAATGAAAACCGTCTTTGCTCCAACCTATCAGGACTTCATTCCTTTTTTGAATGTTCAGACTGTCACAAACATTGTTCTCCGGTCCCTGCCAAACGGTGAAGTAGCCTAATATACAGCCCTCATACGGCATTGCTTCATGATTGTATATCTGTGGACGCAGTTCGGGAAATTGAGGATGACGCGGATCGTCGTCATCGGCATTAAACCAATAACGGATAAACTTATCACTCTTGTTGTCATATATCCTATGTGCCAGGCTAACCAGCATTTCCGGATCTTCATGTTCCAAATAATTGCGTGAACGCCTATACACTCCATTTATGGTTTTCAATGACAGGACATATTTCTTGCGAAACGGGTCGTAATAAGCCGCACAACGGTCGTACAATTCTCCCGAAAGAGCTTTCGGCTCACTCCAATGGATTCCGTCAGAAGAATATTTGAGTTTCATGCTGACTGTGAAGCGATTATTAAATTCTACAACAAACATTTTATAACGCTTCGTCCGGTCTTTCTCAAATTTATCAAGCAACACGGAAACGCAATCATGCTCTAATGTATCTACGATATTGGTTCCCGGAACAACGTCCAGCTCCGGTTTTATCCAGACTTTCCCGTCGAACGACTCTGCATAGCAAGTGACGAGCCCTAATAACTTCCCGCCACCGGCAGAATACCACATCTTGAATTTTTGCTCTTCCTCATCATACCATACGCCACCGCTAAAAGGGGCGGCATAAGGGTCACCATTTATATTCAACTCCCATTTTTTATCAGCCTTCAATACAGGATTGCCTGAATAATAGACGGGGAATGATGTATTCGTTGCAGATTTGTTTTCTCAATGAATGTTGTATCCACAAAAGGATACGTCCTGTTTGCCCGCATACCGAAACATTGCACATTAATAATAAGAAAACTGCCAATAAAGAATATTTCTTCATAATCGTCTACATTTTAAACTACTTACTTTTGCAAACCTGTCCGTTGCGGATTCTGGTAATTTCATCTACTACAATGCAGAAGCTGCATAGGAAGTA
>SCPO01001362.1_pt1 | contig 15464 bp, 9 predicted proteins | sample 6106821 | NCBI WGS metagenome assembly SCPO01 (sample SAMN10720448, study PRJNA508395) | human gut metagenome | isolation source: Participant 2 stool, 0 month | host: Homo sapiens | collected 2017 | reverse complement strand
CAACGATTTGTAATACCGGTTATAATCGCTGATTATTCGGATCGTTCTTTTATTACCCGTATGGATAAGCTGGGATGTCCAGATATCATCTTTATTTTCGGTGCAACGAATGATTGTTGGGCCGGCTCACCGCTTGGGGATTACAAGTATGAAGGGTGGACCAAGGAAGATTTATATACATTCCGTCCGGCTATGGCATATCTGCTTGACCACATGATTGATCGTTATCCTAATGTTGAAATCTACTTTCTGCTGAACTCTGGTTTAAAGGAAGAGTTTAATGAATCAGTCAGAGCTATCTGCAATCACTATAACATTGATTGTATTGAACTGCATGATATTGACAAAAAGAGCGGTCATCCTTCGATAAAGGGGATGGAGCAGATTAGTGAACAGATTAAGATGTTTATGAGGAAGACGAAGTGAAAAACAACGGAAATATAAGAAATAATATTGCCACTTGCTACTCTTTGATTAGGAATACTATTTCAAAGAGTGCCAAGTGGCAATAAGTTTAGTTGTTTATCTTAATATCCCGGATTCTGCATTGCTTTCTTTTCTTCATTGCTTAGTGCAGAACCATTTGAATTGGTGATACCGTCCAAGAAGGCTTGGGGATCGGACGATAGTAATGTTTCTCCGATTTGAATTCGCCAAGACCTCTGCTGGCACCGTCGTTGAATTTATGCCAGCGGGCGTCTAACGTCTTGGTACGTGCCAGATCTTCCCAGCGTTGCAATTCGCCACAAAGCTCACGGGTACGTTCATTTAATAGGAAGCACATCATTTTGTCAGCATTGGATGTACATCCCAGTTCGTTGTAGATAGGAGTGTCGACTGTAGAGTTATAAACGTCTGCCACACTATTTAATTTCATCGTAGTTTTGGTAGAAGCAGTAGTCTCCTGTTCGATATTGTTTGACTCATAATAGGTGTTTTCTTCCCAGTAAATAGCACCTTCGGAGGAGTGACCGCCTCCTTTCCCGGAACAATAAGGATTATTCTTATAAGCTTGTCCACCATCTACGTTCTTACTACGGTCTTCACCAGTTTTATAACCGGCACGTTCACGTAGTTTGTTCATCCATTCGACAGCTTTGTCATAATTGGCTTCACCTTTACGAATATATGCTTCGGCAACCATTAGTACATCATCTGCCGAACGGGCGATGATAGCATCGCGAGTACCGAATTGAGATGCGATGGAAACACGATAACCATCACGGAATTTAGATAAAGCTACTGAACGCTTGTGAGGTATGATATCGTAATAATTACCTGTTTTCTCATTTATATTCCAGCTGTGTTCCTGTCCTTTGAAATAGCGTACATATGTATACGTGTTACACATTTTTCCATCTTTCAAAACAGTATATGCCGGAGCGTTGGGATATTTCTCATAGCGATTGTCTCCCGGGTCATTCACGATGTATTTCATACCGAGTTCACCTCCACTGAAACGTTTGTCACCTTCTTTTACACCTGCCGGAGCGTATGGCATATCTTCTGCTGTCCAGGTGGGAGCACTTTTGGTTTCGTTGGCTCCATAACAGGTGATGAATGATTTCCAGAAACGAGAGTCATTGACACGGTCAAATACCTGCATGGTATACTCTGTAGCACTTACGTATGAGAATTCACGTCCTCCGGAGATGTCACGTTTACATCCACCTATATCATTACCTTGGTATACGGACCGGATAATAAAGATGCATCTGGTTTCCATAACGTCCCCATGTTGATTCATCATTAGAGAATTGAGCTGCTAGAATCACTTCACTTACTTTTTCATTGGCTCCGTTCGGCTGTTCATAGTCCCAAAGTTCTACATAATCATTACACAACGGATGTGCGTCTACAACTTCCGAACCATATTGAATAACAGCATCGAGGTCGGATGCTATATAATTACTATTCCAATCGCTGTACAATTCGGAGGCACGGAATAAATGTGCTTTTGCAAGGAAATGGGCAGCAGCATATTTGTTAATTCGTCCGATTGATTCACCTTTATCCGGAAGTAGTCTGTAGGCTTCTCCAAAATCAGATATAACCTGTGTGTATATTTCTTCAGCAGAATTCCGTGTAAAATATGTTTCCGCGCTTGTAGACGGAACTAATTTCAACGGCACACCACCAAATTGCTTCACTAATTCGAAATAAGCATAGGCTCTTAGAAAGTGTGCTTCTCCCAAGCGTGTGTTATATGTGGGTGAACTTTGGTTATAATATTGAGGTATGTTTTGGATCAATATGTTTGCGGGTTCAACCAGTCCGTAGTAATTGTCCCAGATAGGTTGGTTAGCGGCATTTTCAGATGAATTTAAATCTTGACTATAGTGATTCCATGCTGGAATAACATTATTAGCATCAGTAAATTCATCTACTCCCATGTTGTAGCACTGAATCCCCCATATATAGTTGAATTTGAATTTCAGTTTCTGATAGGCTCCAGTCACTAATTCATCAAGACCTTCTTGTGTCTTAAAGCGGTCGGTACTATATTGAGTTGTTAAATTCTCATCAAGGAAAGATTCACTGCACGAAGTGATCGAGCTTCCTGTTATGCTGGCTATTAAAGCAGCAAATAATATTCTATTTAATTTCATAATGTCTTTACTTTAATTTGTTTATTAGAATCCGATGTTGACACCTATTACAAAACTCTTCAAAGTGGTAGGTGAACCAAATGTTTTGGTATTATTGTCATAATTTACCAAGTCTGTATCCAAAAAGTCACATGCTTTATAGATATTGAATGGGTTCATGGCTTGAACATATAGCTTCAAATTATTGATACCCAAGTTCTTTAATTGTTGTGGGGTAAAGTTATAACCCAATGAGATATTACGAACTTTGATGTATGAGCCATCCTGATAGTTCATTGCGCTGTTAAAGGCATCGGCTCCTTCACCGTTGGAACCGGGTGAATAGTATTTTGCATTCTCATTTGTACCGGCTACCCAATAGTCTATTTTACGCTGCATATAGCGACCGTCAAGAGTAACAGCTCCCTGTGGAACAGTAAATCCCCAACGTGATAAAATAAAGAAGGATAGCTCAAAATTCTTATAGCTGAAAGTGTTACTCCATCCACCTGTCCAGCGTGGACGTGTGTGACCTACAATTTTTTTATCGTCATTGGCATCTATTGTATCATCATTATTTAAATCTTTCACTTTGATTTGTCCCGGTTTACGTCCGTATTTGGCAGCTTCTTCGGCTTCTTCTGTTTTCCAGATGCCATCATATACCCAGTCGTAATAAACACCGATTTCCTCACCGACAAACCATTTATTGTTCACATCTTCTGTTCTACCATTAGACAATTCGTCGATTCTGTTTCTATCCATTGACCATGTTAAAGTAGTGCTCCACGAAAAATCTTTTGTTTGTATAGGTATTGCATTTACTTGTAGGTCAATGCCATATCCGGATGTTTTACCTACATTGGCATAAGTAGAAACATAGCCCGTTAGTGAAGGAATTGACATTTCCAGTAACAAATCATCAGTTTTCGTTTTGTATGCATCGATACTACCAGTAAGTCGGTTATTAAAGAAACCGTAGTCAACACCGACATTGTATTGTGTAGTTCTTTCCCAGCCTAGAGTTGGATTAGCCATTTTGGCGGGTTCCTTCTGTGAAGGATCTGAAGGTACATAGCCCAAAGATGACTCATTCTGTCCCCAGTTATAGTATAAGCCTGTGATAGCGCCTTTAGTTGCATATGCTTTGATTGCCGCATTACCTGTAACACCCATACCTATACGAAGTTTCAACTGATTCAGCCAACTGATGTCTTTCAGGAAACCTTCCTGATCCATTCTCCATGCGATAGCAGCAGAAGGGAAACTTGCCCATTTGTGCCCTTCGGCTAATTGAGAGGCGCCGTCCCAACGCATAGATGCTGTCAATAAGTACTTATCTTTATAACCATAGTTTAGACGAATCATATAAGATGCCATTTGAGTCTCGGTCAGACCTGTGCCAAAAGAGTTTAGTGTACCGGCAGATCCTATATTATACCAGAGCTCATCTGATGAGGCTACATTAGTAGCTCTCATATCTCCCATCTCGTAATGGTAGGCAGAAGCGGATTGCATCAATGTTATGCCTAAATTATGTTGACCCAGGGCTTTGTTATAATAGATCAGGTTATCCAATGTCCATGCACGTTTTTGTTCGTTCTTGTATTGTGCGCCATTGTTACCATCTCCATTAATACCATCTGCTGCATTAGCGACTCCTAAAGTGTAGAATTGGAATTCAGGACCAAACTGAAGACGATAAGATAAGCCTTCCAGTGGTTTCCAGATTTTACCGAAATCAATTTGCGAATACAAACTGGCAGAAGCACGGAAAGTGCGGCGTTGGTTGGTGTTGTAGTCTAATTCACGAATAGGGTTGATGATATTTACATCCCCACTCGGATAACGGACATATTCACCGTTTTCGTCATAAGGTACTGTCCACGGAATCATACTTCTTAATGCGCTATAGAAATCACCCGAACCGGTTACAGACTTGGAGAAACTATATCCATAGTCTTGAGTGGAATAAGATGCATTAATTGAAGATCCCATTTTGAACCAATTGGCAGGAGTCACATCAAATGAGGTTTTTAACGTATAACGTTCATATGCTTGCCCTGGTTGTGTACCTTTCTGATCCAAATAACCGAATGAGGCATAGCCTTGGAATTTGTCAGACCCTCCGGATGCATTTAAGGTATGTTCGTGAGTGATCCCCGTCTGTTTACCGTGCGAAGCCCAGTCATATGATCCTACTAAAGATGGATCGTAGACTCCATTTACCCATGCTTTTTCGATGTTTTTCCATGAAGCAGTTACGCTACCAAATGCAGCTTTATCGGCTTCATAAGTTGGAGTGGCAGAAGCATAAGAACCTGCATTGTATTTGGCTAAGCGGGCATAATCCAACCATTCGCTGGCCGACATCATGTCAGTTACATCGTGTAACGTTTCAAAAGTGACAGTACCGGAATAGTTTAGGGTCACTTTACCTTCTTTTCCTTTTTTGGTAGTTACAAGAATCACACCGTTGGCACCACGTGAACCATAAATGGCGGTAGCGGAAGCATCTTTTAAAATGTCAATAGACTCAATGTCGGAAGGATTGATATTTTCAATGCCTCCATTTTGAATTACCATACCGTCTACCACATACAGTGGACCCTGTTCCGCATTAATAGAGCGTTGTCCACGAATATTAATGTTGCCCACCTCTCCGGGACGCTGACTGGATGTAATATCTACACCGGCTGTTTTACCTTGCATCCCTTCTAGTGCATTTCTTACAGGCATGGCTTTCAGTTCTTTTTCACCTACGCGAGCCATAGCACCGGTTACGTCACTTTTTTTCTGTACTCCATAGCCTACAACTACTACTTCGTCTAAGGTCTCGGTATCTTCTTGAAGAGTAATTTTAAAGTTGGTATTTCCTGCTACGGATACTTCTTGTTTTTTATATCCTATATAAGTGATAGTGATTGTACCTTTGGTTGGTACATTGGAAAGAGAAAACTTGCCATTTAAATCAGTAATTGTACCATTAGTAGTACCATTAACCAACACACTGGCACCAATAACCGGTTCTCCGGTAAAATCTGTAACTGTGCCCGAAATTGTCTTATTCTGGGCATAAGATTCTACTATTAAAAAGGAGAACAAAGTGAGAAGAAATAGCCGTCGGATAGTATCCTTATAGGCATACAGGTGATTACCTTTTTGGTTGCTTTTCATACTTTAATTATTAAGTTATAAATATTGGTTTATAGATCCTTTATTGTTGATTTATCTTTTTATCCTCTAATGAAGACTCTTTGTTTCTTTTTATATGGATATTCCTGTAACGTAGTACTTTATAGAGGTTTAGTAGTATAATATATTGTATGATATTAATATATTTACATAGCGTATTTATTATAGAGTTAAACAAAAGTTAGATTCTCTTTTTAAACATAACTACCTGCGCATCAAACGACTACATACAGCTAGCAATCAATTGAGGATAAGATTTGAACAACAATTAGTACCATTAATATCTTTTTTACCTATTATGAGTTATCCGGTATGCGAATCTTTCTTCGTTCCACTTTAGTTATCTTTGCGTTTGACTATAGTTATCCGCAAGGGTAACTATAGTGTACTTTGCGGATAACTATAGTGGAACGAAAAAAGGATAGCGATCGGAATGAAATCGATTAGCAAAAGAAGGAACTAAAAATAGCAGTGAAAAACTATCTATACTATAGCAATTGGTCAAGTACGGCACGGAACACCTTATCGGCATGTTCTTGCATAATCTTAATATAATTAAAGATAGGACGGTTATTTTTCATACTGTGTCCGATACAGTATTCTATTTTTTCAATTTGAATGCCTAAATCATATCCGTGTTGTGCAAATGTCTTTCGGGCGGAATAGTAAGTAACCTTTTTCTTTACCCCCGAAAGTTCTGTTACCTTATTTATATGTCGGAAGACTAAACTATATATTTGTTTATAAGATGAATATTTACCAAACTGCAAATGCCCATTTCTCGACATATATTTATCTATGAGCACTTTTGCTTCAGGCTGCAAAGTAAATACAATTTCATTTTCTCCCTTCTTGCTATTACGTGTTTTGTGACGCACATAACGCATATCGTTCTTATTTTTAAAATCATATACTAATAAATCTCTCAGGTTGATACCGCCTAAATAATAGGTAAGCATAAAAATATCTCTCACCATGGATAAAGAAGGCTTTAAAAGCCGGACATCACGTATTCTCTTCAGTTCATCTATTGACAAATCAAGTTCCCGCACATTACTTGCCGGCATCTTAAAGAGGACAAAAGGATGAATGGAGTAAGATACATAATTCATCTTACCGGCATAATTTAATATCACCTTTATCAAAGTCAGATATATTCTGATAGTTGTATCTGCCAGATTCTCCTCGTGAAGAACTTTGGCAAATTCTTGGATATGTATAGGTGTCAATTGAATTAAAGGAAAATCCCCTTTCATATATTTGACTAATCTTTCGGAAGCTATCTTATAAAGTTTATAAGATTTCTCCCGCTCTTCTCCTTTCATGAAATTCATGTATTCTTTTGCAACAGCTTGAAAGGTTATACCTTTTTTCTTTTGTTCATAAGTAATTATACGTATAAGCTCGGTACATGAAATTGCTGGTAAATAGCTGATCGATGTAATAATTTCTTCATACTCATTGATTAGTTTCCGAAGACAAGCATTCATATTCGCTGCATTCTCATGCCTTACTACTCGACCATTTTTTAGTTGACTGGCAGAATCCAAAGTAAATTGGGTAGATATATATCTGGTTTGAGAATGATGTGCTACGGCTATCCTTATTCGATGTCTGCCATTTGATAATTTTTTAGTTGGAACAACTACAATTGAAAAATTCGCCATATCATTTTTAGGTTTATAAATTACTATTTTCCATACAATAAAATAGAAACAAAAGGTTCATAGTCATTAGGGACTAATCGAAAATCGCTCCCACAGCATGGAATATCGTGCAAAAGACGGTATTTTCCATGCATTTGTACGATTCTGCATTGCTATATCTTGATTAAGTCGTTATGTTTGCAACACTTTTTCACAGGTAGAGTGTGAAAAGTTATGTTTAAAAAGAGAATCTAACTTTTGTTTAACTTAACAGATATAACTAATGAATATGGAAAACAACAAAAAAAAGGCTTCATTTATTTCAATTGCTGGTTGGAAAAGAATGCAGCCATTGTCTTTTTTACTTTACGACGATTTTACTAATCAACAAAAATATGTTTAACTTTAAAAAACATGGTATGAAAAAAAACTATGTCACAACTGCTGTTGCCTTACTACTTTTAGCAGGATGTAGCAACGATATTAAAGAAACTGATATTCAGTTTACCGGTGATACGGGAGCGAAAGTTTCTTTTAGTGCAGTAATAAACAATCAGGAGGCTAGCAATCTTGTTACAAGAGCTACGGAAACAAACTGGGAGGCAGAAGACTCGGTAGGAATCACTTGTGGTACGGAACAAGTGAATATTCATTACAAATACAAGGGCAATGGTCTTTTTGCGGCAAAAGGAGGAAATGCAGAAGAGATTTGGGTATTAGGTTCCGGAGAGTATGATGTAGTGGCATACGCTCCATTTTCTGGTACATCAGGTGAAGAACAACCTGTATTGGAAGTGACTACAGCCAGTGACAATCAAGCTACAGCAGAAGAACGTGCGAAGATAGATTTTCTTTTTGCCAAAGGGAAGGCTACATCACAAACCCCGAACGTGACATTAGCATTCAATCATGTGATGAGTCGTATTAGATTGGAGTTTCAAGCTGGCGAAGGTGTGGACTTAGCAGATATAACTTGCTATCTTATTGGGCTTAAGAATAATGGTACATTTAATCCTAAAACAGGGGAGACAACAGTCAGTGAAGACCCTGTTACGGACGAAGATGATATATATTGGGATAAAATAGGAGAGCAGGATAATTATACAGTACAAGCTATTTTACTGCCACAGAAGGTGCAAGGCAAAGTAACTATCCAAGCTAGAATGAACGGTTATCTTTATGAAGCCGAGTTTGCTAACTTGACAGAACTGAAATCAGGATTTTCTTATAATTACATCATCAAGACAAATAAATACGAGGACAATAATTATGTGTTGACAATTACAGAACAAACGCAAATAATAGGATGGGAGGATGAAAACCACGATCCTATAACATCCGACCCGAGTATAGCTGAAACTGGAACAGAGATAACCAATCCTAGTTGGAATATTACAGAAGAAACCGTAACTCCACAGCCTGTTGTGAAGTGATCTGTTTACCAATCTAATATAGATAAAAATGCTAAAAATATAAACATGAGATTTATGAAAATATATAATTATATATCAATGCTTTTTCTGGCTGGCGCAGCCGTAGTTGCGTCTTGCTCGCAAAATGAAGAACTGACCGGAGAAACCCCGGATTCTTTGCAGGGATTTCAGATTAGTGTGTCTGATGAAGGATTTATGGACGAAAGTGGTAAGACACGTGCTACAGAGAATGGATATACTACCCGATTTTCTAACGGAGATGCTATCGGTATATTTGCGGTAAGAGGAGAAACGGTGGTAGAGGATATCAAGAATCGGAAATTCACACTGACAGATGGCTATTGGGAATTGACTGATGGAGGGGATCCTATTGAATACAAAAGGTTCACAATTTCAGCGGATGACTTTTTATGCATACTATCCGTATAATGCGAATGTGACTTTTGATCCGACGAGAGGTGGATCCTTTTGAAACATACGTCAACAATTGGAAAATAGGCAGTGAACAAAATGAAGGAAATTATACACAATATGATTTGATGACCAGTACGGGTAGTGTTCAGGGGGATCGTTTGAAAGGGCAGATCGCTTTTACTATGCAACATCGGATGGCTCTTGCGGTAGTAAAGATGCCTAATTTGACCTATAGCTTTACAAATGGCGGTATAGATGATTATCTGTTACCTTTGGCTGCCGGTTCGTTTACAGTGAACAATACTCAAGCAACTCCTTATTATCAGGAAAGTACGGATACATACCGCTTTTTGGTTAACCCGAATAAGGAATTCTCCATAAAGGGTACTTATACAGGAGTAAGTGAAATGGAATACGAAGCTAAAGGTACTTTGGAAGGAGGAACGGCGAAGATGTATACCATCGAAGATAAGAGTAAGATTAACCATACTTTGCAGGTAGGGGATTATTTTTGTGCGGACGGAAAAATAGTTTCAGTAGATGCGGAAACGGTGCCGGAGAATGTGATTGGTATTGTATGTTATGTAGGAAATTCACAACCCAGTGTAACACATACTGAACTCTATTCAGCAGAAGTTGATGCTTTGCGTCGCGATTTCCCTGCATGTACGCACGGGATAGTGCTATCTATTAAGAATTCTGTGGTAAAAGATAGTGAACAAAATGATGTTGCTTTGAAAATGTTCCATTCAAGTAAGTCCGGTTATTATTCAGACTGGTTTACTTCAGATGAGAATTGGGCAAACAAGTTTGTAGGTTGTAACACAGAGAAGGATGTTAACAAGAATGATGCTTCATTGGTTTTCCCAGCACTAATGGGATACAATAATACACAGTTACTTACTATGTGTTACGAAGGTATGGGTAGTCCTTCTACTTGCGACCATGCTTATGCGTATATCAAGGCTTATCGTGAAGCGGAAGCTATTCCGGCAAATGTGACTCCTTGGTATTTGCCCTCTATAATGTGCTGGGATACAGTCGCTAAGAATTTGAGTGTTATTAACCGTTGTCTCAAGAATGTAAATGGTGATGAGATGACCTCTGTCGAGTCAGGAACTAACAGTGGACACTATTGGAGTAGCACACAGCGTTCTCCAGCCAACCAATGGACACACGGTATGGCTGGTGGAAGATATCACATAATTTGTGAACGTGATTCGCGTGCCGGTTATTTCCGTATGATGCTTGCATTCTAAAATAATGACGGTATATAAAGTCCGTTAAAATTATACTTATATCATGAACATATACATATATGAATAAGAAAAACTTTATAAAGGGGACAACCTTACCTGTCGCTCTGTTTTTCACTATAGCAACTTTTGCACCTGCATGGGGATTGCAAACAGCTTCGGCAGCCATCGAAGTTGTACAGCAGCAAAGTACTATAAAAGGAACAGTAGTAGATAGCCAAGGCGAACCGATAATTGGAGCAAGTGTACTTGCGGAAGGAACATCTAACGGTACAATTACCGACATTGACGGTGTATTTAGAATAAATGTACGTCCCGGTACTAAACTGAAAGTATCTTTTATAGGTTATACTGATAAAACAGTTGTAGCAAAAAATGATATGAAAATCATCCTAGTAGAGGATGTGACTGCTCTTGAAGAGGTGGAGATTGTAGCTTATGGCACGCAGAAGAAAGTGACTATGACAGGAGCTATCGCCAGTGTGAAGGGAGAAGAATTGACCCGTGTATCTGTAGGTTCGGTTTCCAATGTATTAGGAGGGCAGATGACAGGTTTGACTACCGTACAATATTCAGGTGAGCCGGGAGCGGATGCCGCTGAAATTTTTATTCGTGGTAAAGCTACTTGGGAAAATTCTTCACCGTTAATTCAGGTAGACGGTGTGGATCGTGAAAGTATGAGTGATATCGACCCGAATGAAATTGAATCCATTTCTATCTTGAAAGATGCTTCGGCAACAGCCGTATTTGGTATTCGTGGAGCAAACGGGGTCATTTTGATTACAACTAAACGAGGAAAGGAAGGAAAGGCGAAAATTTCGTTTACTACTTCTGCTTCTGTATTGATGCCTACAAAAATGGTAGAACAGGCAAGTTCCTATGACTATGCCCGTTTTCATAATCAAATGATGTCCGGTGATGGTAAATCTGCCTTATTTAGTGATGGAGTGATTCAAAAATTTGCAGATGGTTCCGATCCTATTCGTTTCCCAAATATACAATGGGCTGACTATATTATGAAAAGCTCTACGCTTCAGAGCCAGCATAATCTGAACATCTCGGGAGGAACAGATAAAGTACGTTATTTCATCTCTGCAGGTGCTTATACGCAAGGAGGACTTTTTAGTGAGTTTGATCTTCCTTATAATTTAAGCTATCAGTACCGTCGGTTTAACTATCGTACAAACTTGGATATGGATGTCACTAAAACGACTACTTTGTCATTCAATATTAGTGGTAATGTGAATAATTCAGATCAACCGCGTACGAGTCAGGGATCTTCCGGATTGATTAAAAATATGTATTATGCTACTCCTTTCTCCAGTCCGGGAATCATAGACGGAAAATTAGTAAATTCGAGCGATGAGACTTATTCGGACGGGCTGAAATTACCATTTACTGGAGGTACAGGTATGGGATATTATGGAAATGGATTCAGCCAGACCAGTAACAATTCGCTGAATGTAGATGTGATTCTGGATCAAAAAATGGACTTCTTGACTAAAGGACTTTCTTTTAAAGTGAAAGGATCTTATAACAGCTCATTTACAGTTAATAAAGTAGGTTCTGGTGGGTCTATTGCTACATACACTCCTGTATTGATGGATGACGGTAGTATTGCTTATCGTAAGTTTGGAGAGAATACAGATGTGAAGTATTCGTATACTACAGGCAAAGCGCGTAATTGGTATATGGAAGCCAGCTTTAATTATAATCGTACTTTTGGTGATCATACAGTGACAGCTTTATTCTTATATAATCAACAGAAAGAATATTATCCGAAAGTATATTCGGACATTCCTCATGGATATGTCGGATTAGTCGGACGTGTCACTTATGATTGGAAGAGCCGCTATATGGCAGAGTTTAATGTGGGTTATAACGGTTCGGAAAACTTTGCGTCCGATTTGCGCTTTTCTTATTTCCCGGCTGGTTCTATAGGTTGGGTGATGAGTGAAGAGAAGTTTTTCCGTCCTTTGAAGTCGGTAGTTAGCTTTTTGAAATTACGTGCCAGTGTCGGTTTAGTAGGTAACGATAATATTGGGGGATCGCGATTTATGTATATGGCTGATCCATATAATGTCGGTTTAGGTGATTTGGCGAATCGTGTAACAGCAAGTGGAGGAGCGACTAACGCTTGGGGATATGGATTCGGTACAGATAATGGTACTGTTAGTCTAGGGGCACGTGAGGTAGCTAAGAATAATGCTGCTGTGACATGGGAAAAAGCTCTGAAACGGAACTATGGTGTTGATATTAACTTCCTTGATGACCGTCTGAAAACAACCTTTGAATATTATAAAGAACGTCGTAATGACATCCTTTTGCGTGACGGTACAGCTCCGGGAATGTTAGGGTTCATTACTCCCTATTCAAATTTAGGAAGTGTAGACAGTTGGGGCTGGGAACTTTCTTTAAAATGGAACGATAAGATTGGCGATAATTTCCGTTATTGGGCGGGTATTAACCTTTCTTATAATCAGAATGAGATTCTTGAAAAGAAGGAAGCCCCGCAGAATAATTTATATCAATATCAGAAGGGACACCGTATCGGTTCGCGTAGTCAATATGTTTTCTGGCGCTTCTATGATGAGGATACACCTGCGCTATATGAGCAGACATTTAATCGTCCGTTCCCCACTCACGAGAGTATTCTTCAAAATGGAGATGCAGTATATGTTGACTTGAATGGTGACCGTAAGATTGATGCAAATGATGCAAGTTATGACTATGGCTTTACAGACGATCCTGAATATATGCTAGGTATTAATTTAGGATTCAGTTGGAAGAATTTGGAAATAAGTACTCAATGGACAGGGGCCTGGAATGTAAGTCGTATGATTTCGGATGTATTTCGTCAACCGTTTTATTCATCTTCCAATAGCGAGCAGGGAGGATTGTTGGCATACCATTTAGATCATACATGGACACCGGAAAATCCGTCACAATCTTCGGAGTATCCGAGAGCTACCATTGATAATGCAAAGAATAATTATGCTACTTCCACTTTATATGAGAAAGATGCCAAATACTTGCGTTTGAAAACTCTTCAGGTGGCATACAATTTTCACTTCCCATTAATGAAGAAACTTGGACTGAATACATGTCAGTTGGCTTTTGCAGGATATAATTTGTGGACTATTACACCTTATTTGTGGGGTGATCCGGAGGCAAGAGCTACTAATGCACCTTCTTATCCATTGTCCAAGACTTATACGTTGAGCTTGAAATTAGGATTCTAAAATAGATAAAGGAAAGATACAATGAAATTACAAAATAAATGGTTCATCGGTGCAATGTTGGGAGCGGCGGTTTGTTTGGTTTCCACTTCATGTGTGGACGAAATTAAATTCGGAAACTCTTTTTTGGATAAGGCACCGGGCGGAAATGCTACTATTGACACAGTGTTCAATAGTGCGGAATATACGCGCCAATTTTTGAATACCTGTTACAGTAGACAGTATTACGGGTTACCTTATAATACGGATAGTAACGGTAATATTCCTGATTCTTCCAGTCCTTATTTAGGAAAGAAGGATGCGCTAACAGACTGCTGGTCACTTTATTTTAGTGATGCGACTGTATATCAGCAGTATTATTTGGGTTCTCTCAATGCCAACTATGGCACGCGTGGTAATATTTTCCCATATACACGGGAAATGGTATGGGAAGTAGTGCGTTGGTGCTGGTTGCTAATGGAAAATATAGATAGAGTGCCGGGTATGGATAATGCTGAAAAAACTCAGTTGGTGGCAGAAGCTAAATGCTTGATTGCGGCGCGCTATTTTGATATGTTCCGTCATTATGGAGGTCTTCCATTGTTATATGCTTCATTCACCGGTACGGAGTCAGGTTATGAAATACCCCGTGCTACGGTAGAGGAGACTGTTAACTACATGATAAAGATGTTGGATGATGCTATCAATTCCGGCGGATTGGTGTGGGCTTATGCTGATGCCGATCTTGCTAGCAAGGCCGGACACTGGACAAAGGCTGGTGCGATGGCATTGAAATGCAAAATCTGGCAATTTGCCGCTTCTCCGTTGTTTAACGATGTCAACGGATATGCAGGAGGAAACTCAGAGGCTGAACAGCAACGTCTGGTATGGTACGGCGGCTATCGTGCGGAGCTTTGGGATAACTGTTTGAAGGCTTGTGAAGCATTCTTTAAAGAGCTGGAGAGTCAAGGCGGGTATAGCCTGAATAAGGCTTCGGAAGAAACACCGGAACAGTATCGTCAGGCATATCGTATGGGGTATATTCGTCAGAACAGCAAGGAAGTCTTACATTCTGTTCGCACGAATATGTCGGACGCTTTCAACTCAAGTTCTTATATGTGGCATTCTTGGGCTGTTCCGTCACTTTGCCGTACTGAATATCCGCCTACACAGGAATATGTGGAGATGTTCCCATGGGCTGACGGCACTCCGTTTGACTGGAAAAAGGCGGAAACAGAAGGTAAGTTGGATGAAATGTTCTTGACCGGAACATTTAAAAATGGAGAACAACTATTGTCGGAAATCGTATTAACTCGTGACCCTCGTCTGTATGAGCATTGCATGGTGAATGGACTACCGAAGATGTTAGACTGGAGTGCCGGAACGATGTCCGGTTTACCTTATGAATTGTGGGTAGGAGGATACGATGAAGGACAAAATGCGGCACTTGAATCTGGTAACTATGCGACCGGTTATAAAAATATGAAATATTATTTGGGAACTGAGTACCAACGTCAGTATACGCAGTGGGTTTATCTTCGCTTGTCTGATATTTATTTGACTTATGCGGAGGCTTTGCTTCAAGCTAAGAACGATCACCGGGGCTATTAACCAAATGAATATAGTACGTGCCCGCGTGGGATTGAAGAAAGATTTGGCGGAGTGTGTTACAGATAAGAATTTACTTTCTGACAAAGCTGCCTTATTGGAAGAA
>SCPO01000098.1_pt1 | contig 15486 bp, 11 predicted proteins | sample 6106821 | NCBI WGS metagenome assembly SCPO01 (sample SAMN10720448, study PRJNA508395) | human gut metagenome | isolation source: Participant 2 stool, 0 month | host: Homo sapiens | collected 2017 | reverse complement strand
TGCAGCCCCTCCCTTATCCCAAAAGCCAAAGCTCCCGTAAGCCCGGATGTGATCCAGAGCGCCAATTTAAACCCAAAGTATACCTTTGATACCTTTGTAGTCGGCTCCAACAACAATCTGGCCCACGCGGCAGCCCTTGCGGTAGCGGAATCTCCGGGCGAAATCTACAATCCGCTGTTTATCTACGGAGGCGTAGGACTTGGAAAACCCATTTGATGCATGCAATCGCTCATTTTATACTGAAAAACAACCCGAAATCCAAGATTCTTTACGTCAGTTCCGAGACCTTTACCAATGAGCTGATCGACGCGATCCGAAACAAAAATAATATTACCACCACAGAGTTTCGGGAAAAATACGCAAAACAACGACGTTCTCCTGATCGATGATATCCAGTTTATTATAGGAAAGGAGAGTACCCAGGAGGAATTTTTCCATACCTTCAACACCCTGTACGAATCGAAAAAACAGATCATCATCTCCTCTGATAAACCGCCCAAGGAGATCGAAACTCTGGAGGAACGGCTGCGTTCCCGTTTTGAATGGGGCCTGACCGTGGACATCCAGTCCCCGGACTACGAAACCCGAATGGCCATTCTCCGAAAAAAAGAGGAGATGGAAGGCTACAATATTGATAATGAAGTCATCAAATACATTGCAACTAATATCAAATCCAATATCCGTGAACTGGAAGGCGCTCTTACAAAAATCGTAGCGCTTTCCCGCTTAAATAAATGTGATATTACTCTGGAACTGGCAGAGGAAGCATTAAAGGATATCATTTCTCCCAATGCCCAGAGAGAAGTGACTCCGGAGCTGATCATTCAGGTAGTATCCGATCATTTCGGCATCACTCCCGCTGATGTTATTTCCCAGAAGCGGACCAAGGATATCGTATATCCAAGACAGATCATCATGTACCTCTGCCGAACCATGACGGAAACCTCCTTACAGATCATCGGCCGCAGCCTTGGAAAAAGGGATCATACCACTGTTCTCCACGGTGCTGATAAGATTACCAGCGACATGCAGAAGGATGAGACCTTACGAAATACGATCGATATATTAAAGAAGAAGATCAATCCACAATAAGACGTGGAATCACTGTGGATAAATGGTTGATAACCTTTGGGTATTTTTGAGGCTCAAATTCATTTTTAACCGCCTGTGGATAAATCTTAACTTACTCCCAGGTTTTGTGGATTCTTTCCACAGTCTCTTCCACAGTGATTTATCCCCATTTTTACGGGATTTACACACTTTTACACAAACCCACAGCCCCTACTACGATTACGGCGGAAATTAACTATATCTTTATCTATTTAGGTTCCGCCTTTTTTACTTCATTCAGAAAGGAAGTTATCAACAATCATGAAGCTGCAATTCCAGAAGGACGCCATTGTAAATGGTATCAACATCGTTATGAAAGCCGTTCCATCCAAGACAACCATGTCTATTTTAGAGTGTATCCTGATCGACGCTTCTTCCAACGAAATCCGTCTGACAGGAAACGATATGGAACTAGGTATCGAAACAAAGGTAGAAGGCCAGATCCTGGAACACGGTAAAATTGCTTTGGATGCCAAGCTTTTTTCTGAAATCACCCGTCGTTTATCCAGCCAGAATTCAACCATTACCATTGAATCCGATCAAAAGCTGAATACCACTATCCGATGTGAAAATTCTGTTTTTAATATTCAGGGACGGGACGGGGAGGAATTTACCTATATTCCCTATATTGAACGTGATAAATATATCACCCTTTCTCAATTCACCTTAAAGGAAGTGATCCAGCAGACTATTTTCTCCATTTCTCCCAATGACAGCAATAAAATGATGGGAGGAGAGCTTTTTGAGGTAAATGAAAACCAACTGAAAGTGGTTTCACTGGACGGCCACCGTATTTCCATCCGAAATGTTACCTTAAAGGATCACTATGAACCCACTAAGGTCATCGTTCCCGGAAAAACCTTAAGCGAGATCAGCAAGATCCTTGGGGGAGACAATGAAAAAGAGGTTCGGATTTTCTTCAGCTCCAACCATATTTTATTTGAATTCGACGATACGATCGTGGTTTCCCGCCTCATTGAAGGCGAGTATTTCCGTATTAATCAGATGCTTTCCAGTGATTACGAGACGAAATTTTCTGTAAACCGGAGAGAATTTTTGGATTGTATTGAGCGGGCAACGATCCTGATCCGTGAAAATGATAAAAAGCCCCTGATCCTTCAGGTAAATGACAATACCATGGAATTAAAGTTAAATTCCAGCTTTGGCTCCATGAATGCGGAGCTTTTGATCCACAAGACTGGAAAGGATATTATGATCGGCTTTAATCCCAAGTTCCTTATTGACGCTCTCCGCGCCATTGAGGATGAGGAAATCAATATTTATATGATGAATCCCAAGTCCCCCTGCTTTATCAAGGATGAGGAAGAGACATATATTTATCTGATCCTTCCTGTAAACTTTAACGCAGCTTCTGTTTAAATGCATAAATATACATCAGCATGTGCGCCGGTGAAAGACATTTCTCTGGTGCTCCTGTGCTTGGAAAGGAAAACAATGGAAACAATTAAATTAAGAGAAGATTATATCAAGCTGGGACAGGCCTTAAAGGCAGCGGGCTTTGTAGAATCCGGTGTAGATGCCAAATATGCGATTGAGGATGGTTTGGTATCTGTAAACGGTGAAACTGCTTATCAGAGGGTAAAGAAACTGGTAGACGGAGATGTGGTTGCCTATCAGGGCCAGACCATAAAGATCATAAAATAATCATGAAGAGAGAACATCCATGGTCATTGAGTCCATAGAGCTTAAGAATTACCGTAATTATGAAGAACTGCATATGGAACTGAATCAGGGAACCAACATTCTCTATGGTGACAATGCCCAGGGAAAGACAAATATTCTGGAATCTGCCTATGTTTGCTGCACATCCAAGTCCCACCGGGGGGCAAAGGACAGGGATATCATCCGTTTTGGACAGGATGAATCCCATATAAAGCTGCAGATCCGGAAAAATGACGTTCCCTGGCGCATTGATATGCATTTAAAGAAAAATAAACCAAAGGGCATAGCCATCAACGGGATTCCCATCCGGCGGGCCAGCGAGCTGTTTGGATTGGCGAATATGGTATTCTTTTCCCCGGAGGACTTAAATATTATCAAAAACGGTCCGGCAGAACGGAGGCGGTTTATTGATATGGAGCTTTGCCAGCTGGATAAGCTGTATGTCCACTCCCTGGTTCAGTATAACCGGGTGCTGCTGCAGAGAAACCGCCTTTTAAAAGAACTGGCCTTTAAACCGGAATATGAAACAACGCTGGACATTTGGGATTAACAGCTGGTAAAATACGGGGTAGAGGTGATTACTTCCCGCCGTTTGTTTATTGAGCAGCTGGGAGGGATCATAAGCGGTATCCACGCCCGTTTATCAGGGGGAAAGGAAGAAATATCGGTTCTCTATGATCCGGATATCCGGGAGGAGGATTTTAAAGCCGCACTGGAAAAGAACCGTTCTCAGGATATCCGTCAGAAGACCACGCTTGCAGGTCCCCACAGGGATGATATTAATTTTATTGTAAATGGAATCGATATCCGCCGGTTCGGCTCTCAGGGCCAGCAGCGTACGGCAGCCCTGTCTTTAAAGCTTTCAGAGCTTGAGCTGGTAAAGCTTGTGAGCAGGGATGCACCGGTTCTTTTGCTGGATGACGTTCTCTCAGAGCTTGATGGCAGCCGGCAGACCCAGCTTCTGTCCGCAATACAGGATATTCAGACTATGATCACCTGTACAGGGCTGGAAGATTTTGTTAATCACAGGTTCCCCATTGACAAAATCTTCAAAGTAGTGGACGGAAAGGTATACAGCCAGAATTAGACGAACACCTGAAAAGAAAGGAAGATATAGAACATGGCAGAGCAGCAATACGGAGCAGATCAGATCCAGATCCTGGAAGGACTTGAGGCAGTAAGAAAGCGTCCCGGTATGTATATCGGCAGCACCTCTGCCAGGGGCCTTCATCATCTGGTATATGAGATTGTAGACAATGCGGTAGATGAGGCATTGGCTGGATATTGTGATTCCATCGAGGTTTTTATTAATGAGGACAACTCCATTACCGTGGTTGATGACGGCCGCGGTATTCCCGTAGATATACAGAAAAGCAGGGATTCCTGCGGTAGAGGTTGTATTTACCATCCTTCATGCAGGGGGAAATTTGGAAACGGCGGTTATAAGGTATCCGGCGGCCTTCACGGAGTGGGTGCATCCGTTGTAAATGCGCTTTCTGAATGGCTGGAGGTACAGGTATACAGAGATGGAAACGTATACCAGCAGCGTTACGAACGGGGCAGAACCATGTATCCCTTAAAGATTGTGGGAACATGCAGTCCTGATCAGCATGGAACCCGTGTTTCCTTCCTTCCTGATAAGGAGATTTTTGTTTTTTTTTTTATTTGACTATGACACATTAAAAATGCGCCTGCGGGAGACTGCATTCCTTACAAAAAATCTGAAAATCGTTCTCCATGATGAGAGGGAGGAGAAGCATGAGCATACCTTCCACTATGAGGGCGGTATCAAGGAGTTTGTATCCTATCTGAATAAAGGCAAAACGCCGCTGTATGAAAATGTCCTTTACTGCGAAGGTACAAAGGACGGCGTATATGTGGAAGTGTCCATGCAGCACAATGACTCCTATACAGAAAATATTTACACCTTTGTAAATAACATCAATACTCCTGAGGGCGGTACTCATCTGACAGGATTTAAAAATGCCCTTACAAAGACCTTTAATGATTATGCAAGAAAGAATAAGCTTTTAAAGGAAAATGAGGACAGTCTTTCCGGTGAGGATATCCGAGAGGGGCTTACGGCGATCGTAAGCGTAAAAGTAGAGGAGCCTCAGTTTGAGGGACAGACCAAGCAGAAGCTGGGAAACAGTGAGGCCAGAGGTGCGGTTGACAATATTGTGAGCGAGCAGCTGACTTATTATTTAGAACAGAACCCCACAGCAGCAAAAGCCATGTGCGAGAAGTCCATTATGGCTCAGAGAGCCCGTGCGGCAGCCAGAAAGGCCAGAGATTTAACCCGCCGCAAATCTGCCCTGGAGGGGATGGCTCTTCCGGGAAAGCTGGCAGATTGTTCCGATAAGAATCCTGAAAATTGTGAAATTTATATCGTAGAGGGAGATTCCGCAGGCGGTTCTGCAAAGACGGCCCGTTCCAGAGCCACCCAGGCCATTCTGCCCCTGCGAGGAAAAATCTTAAATGTTGAAAAGGCCAGGATGGATAAGGTTTATGCCAATGCAGAGATTAAGGCCATGATCACAGCCTTTGGTACGGGTATTCACGATGACTTTGATATCAGCAAGCTGCGTTACCACAAGATCATTATCATGACTGATGCGGATGTGGACGGCGCCCATATCAGCACCCTCCTTTTAACTTTTATTTACCGGTTTATGCCTGAGCTGATCAAGCAGGGATATGTATATCTGGCACAGCCGCCTCTGTATAAAATCGAAAAAAATAAGCGTGTATGGTATGCGTACAGCGATGAGGAGCTGAATTCCATTCTTATGGACATTGGCCGCGACAACAGCAATAAGATCCAGCGCTACAAGGGACTTGGAGAGATGGATGCAGAGCAACTCTGGGAGACAACCATGGATCCGGAACGCCGTATCCTTCTGCGTGTAACCATGGATGAGGAAACCACCTCAGAAGTGGATCTGACCTTTACCACTCTCATGGGCGACCAGGTAGAGCCGAGAAGGGAATTTATTGAAAATAATGCCAAAAAGGTGAAAAATCTGGATATTTAAGCTGCAAATGAGATCGAACATAAAGGAGATATACTATGGAACCAAATGTATTTGACAAGGTCCATGACGTAGACCTGAAAAAGACCATGGAACAGTCCTATATTGACTATGCCATGAGCGTTATCAGCGCCCGGGCTCTTCCGGACGCCAGAGACGGTTTAAAACCCGTTCAGCGCCGTGTGCTTTTTTCCATGATAGAGTTAAACAACGGACCGGATAAGCCACACAGAAAATGTGCCCGTATCGTAGGTGATACCATGGGTAAATACCATCCTCACGGCGACAGCTCCATCTACGGAGCTCTGGTAAATATGGCCCAGGACTGGTCCACCCGTTATCCGCTGGTAGACGGCCATGGAAATTTTGGTTCCGTGGACGGAGACGGAGCAGCAGCCATGCGATATACAGAGGCCCGTTTAAGCCGTATTTCCATGGAAATGCTGGCTGATATCAATAAGGACACCGTAGACTTTGCTCCCAACTTTGACGAGACGGAGAAGGAGCCAATGGTTCTTCCGGCACGTTTCCCAAATCTTCTGGTAAACGGTACCTCCGGTATCGCCGTAGGTATGGCAACTAACATTCCGCCTCACAATCTCAGAGAGGTCATAGGGGCTGTTTCCCTGATGATTGACAATCGGGTCAATGAGGATCGTGATACCTCCATAGAGGAGCTTATGGAAGTCATCAAGGGGCCGGATTTTCCTACAGGAGCTACTATTTTAGGCCGCAGAGGCATTGAGGAGGCTTACCGTACAGGCCGTGCCAAGATCAAGGTGAGAGCTGTTACCAATATCGAGACTATGGCAAACGGTAAATCCCGGATTATTGTCACCGAGCTGCCTTATATGGTAAATAAGGCCCGTCTCATTGAGAAGATTGCGGATCTTGTGAAAGAAAAGAAGATTGACGGAATCACTTATATTGGAGATGAGTCCAACCGTGAAGGTATGCGCATCAATATCGAACTGCGCCGTGATGTGAATGCGAACGTAATTTTAAACCAGCTTCTTAAGCATACCCAGCTTCAGGATACCTTTGGTGTCATTATGCTGGCATTAGTGAATAATCAGCCAAAGATCCTGAACCTTCATCAGATGCTGGAGGTTTATATTTCCCATCAGGAAGAGGTAGTAAGAAGAAGAACTCAGTATGATTTGAATAAGGCAGAGGAGCGGGCTCATATTTTGCAGGGTCTGCTGATCGCATTGGATCATATTGATGAAGTCATCCGTATTATCCGCGGTTCTGCCAACGTGGCAGAGGCCAAGACACAGTTGATGGAGCGGTTCGGGCTTTCGGATGCCCAGTCTCAGGCAATTGTAGATATGAGACTGCGTGCTCTTACCGGTCTGGAACGGGAAAAGCTGGAAAATGAATTTAAGGAGCTGCAGGCTAAAATTGCCCAGTTAAAGGCAATTCTGGCAGATGAAGAAGCTTCTTATGGTAATCAGAGGAAATCAATATCATTGCGGCCAAATACGGGGATGACCGCCGTACTGCTATTGGCTTTGATGATGATATGTCTATGGAAGATCTGATCCCGGATGAGGATACAGTGGTAGCCATGACTCATTTAGGCTATATTAAACGCATGGATGCAGATAATTTCAAGAGCCAGAACCGGGGCGGAAAAGGTATTAAGGGAATGCAGACCATTGAGGAGGACTATATTGAAGACCTTCTTATGACAACCAACCACCATCACATGATGTTCTTTACAAATACAGGCCGCGTATACCGCTTAAAGGCATATGAGATTCCGGAGGCAGGCCGCACTGCTCGAGGAACCGCTATTGTAAACCTTCTGCAGCTTCAGCCGGGAGAAAAGATTACTGCCATTATTCCCATGAGGGAGTTTAATGAGGATCAGTATCTCTTTATGGCAACCAAAGAGGGTATGGTAAAGAAAACCCCTATGGTAGAGTACGGCAATGTACGCAAAAACGGACTTCAGGCTATTGTACTGAAAGAGGGAGACGAACTCATTGAAGTAAAGGCTACAGACGATAAGCAGGATATTTTCCTGGTAACCAAGAAGGGAATGTGCATCCGCTTTAAGGAAAAGGATGTAAGAACCACTGGCCGTGTATCCATGGGCGTGATCGGTATGCGCTTTGATGAGGATGACGAGGTTATTGGCATGCAGATGGAAAGCCAGGGAGAGGAGCTTCTTGTAGTATCTGAAAACGGTATGGGCAAGCGTACGCCGATTGAGGAGTTTAAGCCTCAGTTCAGAGGCGGAAAGGGTGTGCTCTGCTATAAGATAACGGAAAAGACAGGGAACCTGGTAGGCGCCAAGCTGGTAAATGACGGAAGGGAAATCATGCTGATTACCACAGAAGGCATTATTATCCGTATGTCTGTAGATGATATTTCAGTAATCGGAAGAAATACTTCTGGTGTAAAACTTATGTCTATTGATCAAAATTCAGATATTAAGGTAGCAAGCATTGCCAAGGTACGCGAAAGCGAAGCCAAGGACAGCAATGTTTATGATGAAGAGTATTATGAAGAAGATACGGAAAATGAGTCCGAATAAATTCCAATAAGAAAAACCGGTTCAGTCAGAGTTTCGACTGGGCCGGTTTTTCGTTTAGGTTTTTCGTTTATAAAAAATTATGTAAAAAAATTGAAAAATAGCTCTTGACATAATAAGAACCCTTTAGTATAATACCCTATGCGTCTGGCGGGCAGATATACCTGTCAGGAGCAATTATATGGAAATTTGAATTCGGAGAAATACTCAAGAGGCCGAAGAGGCGCCCCTGCTAAGGGTGTAGGTCGGGAAACCGGCGCGAGGGTTCAAATCCCTCTTTCTCCGCTCCATTTTCCTAAAAAAGTTTTTGAAAATTGTTAAAAAAGTGGTTGACATGAGCGCTTAAGTGTGATATCATTGATACTCGCTGAGGCAATCGGCAAAAACGAAAAAATAAAAATAAAAAAAGTTGTTGACAAATGCGAGCGACTGTGATAAGATATAAAAGTTGCTGCTGAGAAAACAACAGCAAAGATCCTTGAAAATTGAAGATTAAACAGTATGTAAAACCCTGAAAATTCTAACAATTCAAAAGGTTTGGTTTAGACCTTAGGATTTGAGAAAATTCAGAACAAAAACCAAGTAAAACGGTTTAAGATAACATTAGCCAAGCTAAGTAATCTTGAATAAGAATCAACTTTAAACATGAGAGTTTGATCCTGGCTCAGGATGAACGCTGGCGGCGTGCTAACATACGCAAGTCGAGCGAAGCGGTTTTAAAGAGGTTTTCGGATGGAATTAAAACTGACTGAGCGGCGGACGGGTGAGTAACGCGTGGGTAACCTGCCTCATACAGGGGGATAACAGTTAGAAATGGCTGCTAATACCGCATAAGCACACAGCTTCGCATGGAGCAGTGTGAAAAACTCTGGTGGTATGAGATGGACCCGCGTCTGATTAGCTAGTTGGTAAGGTAACGGCTTACCAAGGCGACGATCAGTAGCCGACCTGAGAGGGTGACCGGCCACATTGGAACTGAGACACGGCCCAAACTCCTACGGGAGGCAGCAGTGGGGAATATTGCACAATGGGGGAAACACTGATGCAGCGACGCCGCGTGAGTGAAGAAGTATCTCGGTATGTAAAGCTCTATCAGCAGGGAAGAAAATGACGGTACCTGACTAAGAAGCCCCGGCTAACTACGTGCCAGCAGCCGCGGTAATACGTAGGGGGCTAGCGTTATCCGGATTTACTGTGTAAAGGAGCGTAGACGGCGGAGCAAGTCTGAGAGGAAAGCTGGGGCTCAACCCCGGGACTGCTTTGGAAACTGTTCTGCTAGAGTGCTGGAGAGGTAAGTGGAATTCCTAGTGTAGCGGTGAAATGCGTAGATATTAGAGGAACACCAGTGGCGAAGGCGGCTTACTGGACGGTAACTGACGTTGAGGCTCGAAAGCGTGGGGAGCAAACAGGATTAGATACCCTGGTAGTCCACGCCGTAAACGATGACTGCTAGGTGTGGAGGGCAAAGCCATTCGGTGCCGCAGCTAACGCAATAAGCATTCCACCTGGGGAGTACGTTCGCAAGAATGAAACTCAAAGGAATTGACGGGGACCCGCACAAGCGGTGGAGCATGTGGTTTAATTCGAAGCAACGCGAAGAACCTTACCAAGTCTTGACATCCCCCTGACCGGACAGTAATGTGTCCTTTCCTCCGACAGGAGACAGGTGGTGCATGGTTGTCGTCAGCTCGTGTCGTGAGATGCTGGGTTATCCCGCAACGAGCGCAACCCTTATCCTAGTAGCCAGCAGTAAGATGGGCACTCTGGGGAGACTGCCAGGGATAACCTGGAGGAAGGTGGGGATGACGTCAAATCATCATGCCCCTTATGATTTGGGCTACACACGTGCTACAATGGCGTAAACAAAGGGAAGCGAGAGTGTGAGCTTAAGCAAATCTCAAAAATAACGTCTCAGTTCGGATTGTAGTCTGCAACTCGTCTGCACGAAGCTGGAATCGCTAGTAATCGCGGATCAGAATGCCGCGGTGAATACGTTCCGGGTCTTGTACACACCGCCCGTCACACCATGGGAGTCAGCAACGCCCGAAGTCAGTGACTCAACCGCAAGGAGAGCTGCCGAAGGCGGGCAGGTAACTGGGGTGAAGTCGTAACAAGGTAGCCGTATCGGAAGGTGCGGCTGGATCACCTCCTTTCTAAGGAAGAACAAGTAAGGGTTTTATATACTGTTTAGTTTTCAATCAAGGAAACAAAACAAAATTTCCGGTGGCGATGCGCTTGGGGGTCACACCCGTTCCCATCCCGAACACGATGGTTAAGACCTAAGCGGCCGATGGTACTGCACTGGAGACGGTGTGGGAGAGCAGGTGGCTGCCAGATCTCTTCAAGAGCAGAGCAGGAGTCCAGGTTTCCAGGGAAGTAAGAGTCAAGTCAGAACCTGTTCAAGCATAGAGTTCGTTCCATCTGATTGAATTCAAATGAGAATGACGCATACGTACCTTGAAAACCGCATATTGAATAGAAATGATTGAATATTCAATTGAATATCAAGACATCCGAGGCCATGTGATCAAGTGATTGATCATGGAAACAATACAACAAATTTTGTAAACAACCCAGACCAAAGATGCAACGCTATGCATCTGAGATAAGTAGCCCGCACCCGCTGAAAATCGTTTGGTCAAGCTAAAAAGAGCGCAGGGTGGATGCCTTGGCACTGAGAGCCGATGAAGGACGTGATAAGCTGCGAAAAGCTTCGGGGAGGAGCAAATATCCATTGATCCGGAGATATCCGAATGGGGAAACCCGCTTGAGCAAACCTCAGTCACCGTACATGAATCCATAGGGTACGGAGGGAACCCGGTGAACTGAAACATCCAAGTAGCTGCAGGAAGAGAAAGAAACATCGATTCCGAAAGTAGCGGCGAGCGAAATGGGAGGAGCCCAAACCAGCGTGCGTGCATGCTGGGGTTATGGACCGCGTAAGTGAGCCGATCTGTTAATGGAACTGCCTGGGAAGGCAGGCCAGAGGGTGAAAGCCCCGTACATGAAAACGGCAAGCAGCGGCAGGATCCAGAGTACCACGAGACACGAGAAACCTTGTGGGAAGTCGGAGGGACCACCCTCAAGGCTAAATACTCCTTAGTGACCGATAGCGCATAGTACTGTGAAGGAAAGGTGAAAAGGACCCCGGGAGGGGAGTGAAAGAGAACCTGAAACCCTGTGTTTACAAGCTGTGGGAGCACGTTAAGGTGCGACCGCGTACTTTTTGTAGAACGGTCCGGCGAGTTGCCGGTGCTGGCAAGGTTAAATGGTACAGCCATGGAGCCGAAGGGAAACCAAGTCTCAAATGGGCGTAAAGTCAGCGCAGGCAGACCCGAAACCGGGTGACCTATCCATGTCCAGGTTGAAGCGGAAGTAAAATTCCGTGGAGGACCGGATCCACATCCGTTGAAAAGGGTGGGAATGAGGTGTGGATAGGGGAGAAATTCCAATCGAACCCGGAGATAGCTGGTTCTCCTCGAAATAGCTTTAGGGCTAGCCCCGTATTAGTTTAGCGGAGGTAGAGCACTGAATTCCTAAGGGGGCGTCAAAGCTTACCAAGGGATATCAAACTCCGAATGCCGCATAAATGATGTACGGGAGTCAGACTGCACGAGATAAGTTGGGCAGTCGAAAAGGGAAAGAGCCCAGACCTACAGCTAAGGTCCCAAAGTGTGTGTTAAGTGGAAAAGGATGTGGGATTTCAGAGACAACTAGGATGTTGGCTTAGAAGCAGCCACACATTCAAAGAGTGCGTAATAGCTCACTGGTCGAGAGGTCCTGCGCCGAAAATGTCCGGGGCTGAAACACAACACCGAAGCTTAGGAATGTAGAAATACATTGGTAGAGGAGCATTCTTAAAGGAATGAAGCAGTACCGGTAAGGAGCTGTGGACTTTTAAGAAGAGAGAATGCCGGAATGAGTAGCGAGATGGAGGTGGGAATCCTCCAGGCCGAATATCCAAGGTTTCCAGAGTAAAGCTGATCTGCTCTGGGTAAGTCGGGACCTAAGGAGAGGCAGAAAGGCGTATCCGATGGACAGCAGGTTGAAATTCCTGTACCGTGTATCATCAGAACTGTGGGGACACAGAAGGACAGCACATCCCGAATGGAAAGACCGGGGCAAGCAGGGTAGGAGTTAAGCTGGCAAATCCGCTTAACAATCCGAAGCTGTGATGCGGAGCGAATTTAAGTAGCGAAGTGTGCGATTCCAGCTGTCAAGAAAAGCCGCTATTGTGTGATACGTGCCCGTACCGTAAACCGACACAGGTGGATGAGGAGAGAATCCTAAGGCCGGCGGAAGAAGTATTGTCAAGGAACTCGGCAAAATGACCCTGTAACTTCGGGAGAAAGGGTGCCTGGGAAACCAGGCCGCAGAGAATAGGCTCAAGCAACTGTTTAGCAAAAACACAGGTCTATGCAAAACCGTAAGGTGAGGTATATGGGCTGACGCCTGCCCGGTGCTGGAAGGTTAAGAGGAGGGTTAGCGCAAGCGAAGCTTTGAATTGAAGCCCCAGTAAACGGCGGCCGTAACTATAACGGTCCTAAGGTAGCGAAATTCCTTGTCGGGTAAGTTCCGACCCGCACGAAAGGCGTAATGATTTGAGCGCTGTCTCGACAATGCACCCGGTGAAATTGAAATACCAGTGAAGATGCTGGTTACCTGCGCCAGGACGGAAAGACCCCATGGAGCTTTACTCCAGCTTGATACTGGGATTCGGTACTGCACGTACAGGATAGGTGGGAGACTTTGAGAACTATGAACGCCAGTTTGAGTGGAGTCGCTGTTGGGATACTACCCCTGCGGTATTGGATTTCTAACCTGCAGCCGTGAACCGGCTGGGGGACAATGTCAGGCGGGGAGTTTGACTGGGGCGGTCGCCTCCGAAAGGGTATCGGAGGCGCTCAAAGGTTCCCTCATAATGGTTGGAAACCATTAGAAGAGTGCAAAGGCATAAGGGAGCTTGACTGCGACACCGACGGGTGGAGCAGGTAGGAAACTAGGACTTAGTGATCCGGTGGTATGAAAGTGGGATTGCCATCGCTCAACGGATAAAAGCTACCCTGGGGATAACAGGCTTATCACTCCCAAGAGTTCACATCGACGGAGTGGTTTGGCACCTCGATGTCGGCTCATCGCATCCTGGGGCTGTAGCAGGTCCCAAGGGTTGGGCTGTTCGCCCATTAAAGTGGTACGCGAGCTGGGTTCAGAACGTCGTGAGACAGTTCGGTCCCTATCCGGCGTGGGCGTAGGATATTTGAGAGGAGCTGTCCTTAGTACGAGAGGACCGGGATGGACGGGCCGCTGGTGTACCTGTTGGAGTGCCAAGTCCATGGCAGGGTAGCCAAGCCCGGACGGGATAAACGCTGAAGGCATCTAAGCGTGAAGCCCCCCTCAAGATGAGATATCTCATACGCAAGTAGTAAGACCCCTTGAAGACGACGAGGTAGATAGGGCAGGGGTGGAAGTGCCGTAAGGCATGGAGCTGACTGTTACTAATCGGTCGAGGGCTTGACCAATAAGGTTTAGGAAAACAAAGGTTGTAAGTATTCGGAAGATCAACAGTTCAATATGTGGTTTTGAAGGTATGTAAATGCCTTTAATGGCCCGATGGCTCAGCGGTTAGAGCGCCGCCCTGTCACGGCGGAGGTCGACGGTTCGATCCGTTCCGGTCGTTTCTTTTCAATTTGATAAAGAATACAGTTGGGGTCTTAGCTCAGCTGGGAGAGCATCTGCCTTACAAGCAGAGGGTCACAGGTTCGAGCCCTGTAGGCCCCATTCTAAGTATAATTTATCAGAAAAAGTATATAATGGTTATATGGGCGAATTCCCGAGTGGCCAAGGGGACAGACTGTAAATCTGCTGGCACTGCCTTCGGTGGTTCGAATCCACCTTCGCCCAGTTAAATACTTATTGACAAATGAAACGTAAGTATTTATAATAATTTAGGTAACGGGGTGGAGCAGTCTGGAAGCTCGTCGGGCTCATAACCCGAAGGTCGTAGGTTCAAATCCTACTCCCCGCAATTTTGCCTGGTTAGCTCAGTTGGTAGAGCAGAGGACTGAAAATCCTCGTGTCTCTGGTTCGATTCCGACTTTGGGCATTTAAGTAATTTAATAAGGGCGTGTAGCTCAGTCGGTAGAGCACTTGACTTTTAATCAAGTTGTCCGGGGTTCGAATCCCGCACGCTCATCTTTGAAAAGTGGCGGAAAATCTTAGAAATTGAGATTTTCCGCTTTTTTTGTTTTATTTATTTTATCATATCACGAAGTTATTATGAATAAGAGGATGGAATGAGATGAGAAGAAGAAAGAAGGACTCTGGTTTAAAAACAGCGCTGTTGCTGATCGTGGCCATTATTTTTATGATCATGGCCATCAGTGTTATAGTGATCGTTTTTGGAAAGATCCATTCAGATTATGAAAAATTGGATATGACCAGGGCAAGTGAAAAACAGACACTGGAAATATCGGCAGCTGAGACAAAAGAAACGGATCAGCTGGGCTGGGAGGAAACAGAGGACGGCTGGAAGTATAAGATCGATGAAAAGACCTATGCCGTGGATCAGTGGCTGGAAATAAAAGGATTTTTGTATCATTTTGATGACAAGGGGATCATGGCAACTGGTCAGTGGAAAGGAGATGGCCAGATCTTTACCTGCCATGATGTAAAAGGATACCTGAAAAATATTGAGCCGGATCCCAACTATGTACCGGAAGATACAGGGGAAGACCTGGACAGTTTTATCAGGACCAATGCTTTCTGGTGCTATCTGGACAGTGAAGATACAGGACTTTTTAAGACCATTCTGTATAAGAAAACGGTAGACAATAAGGTAAAACCACTTGGCAATGAAAAGAACCCGGAGAAAGCCACGAAAAACTCTTTAAGAGCTTATGGAGACTATGTGTATTATCTCCCAAAGGTGGCAGAAAGCAAACGATCTTCTCTTTCAGAAGAGGAGAAGGAACGGTGTGATGTGCTGGTTCGTATGATACCGGGACAGAATACAAAAGAGATCATTGCTGAAAATGTAGACGGATATCTTGTATTGGATGAAACTATTTATTATGCCCAGGAGGAAGATCCATACAACCACTTCCGGTACGGAGACAGAAC
>SCPO01000667.1_pt1 | contig 15496 bp, 24 predicted proteins | sample 6106821 | NCBI WGS metagenome assembly SCPO01 (sample SAMN10720448, study PRJNA508395) | human gut metagenome | isolation source: Participant 2 stool, 0 month | host: Homo sapiens | collected 2017 | reverse complement strand
CGGCGGCGGGCATCTACAACTGACTTGTCAGGGCCTGCCCTTCATGCAGGCGGGCGAGGAATGGGGCCGTACCAAGCATGGCGACCACAACAGCTACAAAGGCCCGCTGGACACGAACAAGTTAGACTGGACCCGCGCCCACAGGCCGGAATTTTGCCGCCCTGACGGCGCGTTTTACCGCGGGATGCTGGCCATCCGCCGCGCCTCACCCGGAGCGGCGCGGCAGGAGCCAGAGCCGTTTATTCTGATGCTGCCCGGCTGGCTCATCGGCTTTGTGCCGGAGAACGACGGCATGGCCACGGCAGGCCAGCTGGCCTCTACTACAATCCCGAGCACCCGCCAGTGGGCCAGCCTGCCCGCCGGTACCTGGCGCAAGCTCAGCGAGCGTCCACGCCGGGGTAACACCCTTTGGCCCCTCCGTGATGCGTTGGAGCTGGCCCCACGAGCGTGACAGTGCTGGTAGCGGAATGAGATTTGGGAGAGGGTTGACCTCTCCTTTTTTATCCCGGCGCCCCAACCATCATAAATCCATGCCGAGGGCCGGGCCCCTACCGTGTGGTTTGTTCACAATTTATCCATTTGACAGATTGTTCGATTTTCCGTATAATTATTCTTATACGATTTGTAAAGAATTCTGCACCTACTACGATTTGTTTACCCGCAGCGGACAAAAAGGGAGGTCATCTGCCATGAGCGATTACGCAGCCATCGAAAAGGAAGCCGCATTCACCGAGGAATGTGTCACCAACAACCGCATTGACCCTGCACTTGCCCAGTATGATATCAAGCGCGGTCTGCGCGACAAAACGGTAAGGGTGTGCTGGCCGGTATCACCAACATCTCCCGCATCGATGCTTTTGAGGAACGCGACGGCCAGAAGATCCCTGCGATGGCAAGCTCTGGTACCGTGGCTACAACGTCTATGACCTGATCCGCGGTCTGCGCAGCAAGCGCTACGCCTTTGAGGGTGCAGCCTACCTGCTTCTGTTGGGTGACCTGCCGAACCAGGGAGCAGCTGGAAACCTTCACGGCCTGCCTGTCGAAATGCCGCGCCCTGCCGACAAACTTTGCGCGATGTCATCATGAAAGCCCCAGCCATGACCTGATGAACTCCCCTGACCCGCAGCGTGCTGACGCTGGCCAGCTATGACGACGACATCGGAAAGACCGACCTGCAGACCCAGCTGGAACAGTGCATCAAGCTCATCAGCGTATTCCCGATGCTGGCCGTTTACGGCTACCACGCTTACAATTATTATGAGTGCGGCGGCAGTATGTACATCCACCGCCCGGATCCGAACCTGTCCACTGCGGAAAACCTGCTGAAATGCTGCGCCCCCGACCAGAAATACACCGACCTTGAGGCCCACGTTCTCGATATCGCGCTGCTTTTGCACATGGAGCACGGCGGCGGCAACAACTCCACCTTCACGACCCGCGTCGTCACGTCCTCCGGATCGGACACCTACTCGGTCATTGCGGCGGCGCTTTCCAGCCTGAAAGGCCCCAAGCACGGCGGCGCGAACATCAAGGTCATGAAGATGATGGACGACATCCGCGCCCATGTCGCCGACCCGCTGGATGAGGCCGCCATGGCTGACTACCTCGGCCGCATCGTGGATCGGCAGGCCTTTGACCAGAAGGGCCTCATCTACTGTATGGGACATGCCGTCTACTCCCTCAGCGACCCCGCGCTGTGGTGTTCAAGAACTTTGTCCACCAGCTGGCCGATGCCAAGGGCCGCAGCCGCGACTTTGAGTATTACAACACCATCGAGCGGCTGGCCCCAAGGTCATTGCCGAAAAGCGCCACATCTACAAGGGCGTTTCGACGAATGTAGACTTCTACTCCGGCTTTGTCTATGATATGCTGGGCATTCCGGTGGAACTGTACACGCCGATCTTTGCCATTGCGCGAATCGTCGGCTGGTCCGCCCACCGCATGGAGGAACTGGTCAACATGGACAAAATCATCCGCCCGCCTACCAGAGATCATGCAGCCGCGTGACTATGTCCCGCTGGAAGAACGCTGATAGAACCGGAAGCGCCGTTTGACGCTTCCCGGTTTTGCTTATCGGTGGATATACATATGGGTCATCTCATCCTCACCGTCGCCCTGCACCATGCACAAAACTCCCAGCCATATCGCTCATAAAAGCCCTTCCATAGAAAAAGAGAAGCACTTTCCCATTTTGGAAACCGCGCTTCTCTTTCTGCTCTCTTAGTAGTTGCTGCTCTTCAGCTCAAAATAGCTCTGCGGATGGGCGCAGACCGGGCACTTGACCGGCGCGTGCTGGCCGATATAGACGAAACCGCAGTTGTGGCACTGCCAGACCTGCTCGGTCTCGCGGGCGTAGACCTTGCCAGCTTCGATGTTGGCGGCCAGGGCCTTGTAGCGCTCTTCGTGCTCCTTCTCGATGGCGGCGACCATCGTGAACAGGGCTGCAACCTGATTGAAGCCCTCCTCCTTCGCCTCGGCGGCCATGCGCGGGTACATCGAGGTATGCTCCTCGTTCTCGCCCGCGGCGGCCATCTTCAGGCAGGTCAGCGTGTCGGGGATCTCGCCGTTCTCCATCAGGAGTTTGAACCAAATTTTGGCGTGCTCTTTCTCATTGTTGGCGGTCTCGGTGAAGATGGCGCTGATCTGCTCGTAGCCTTCCTTCTTGGCCTTGGATGCAAAGTAGGTGTACTTGTTGCGGGCCTGGCTCTCCCTGCGAAAGCCTCCCACAGGTTTTTCTCGGTCTTGCTGCCTCTGAGTTCCATAGTGAATACCTCCGTTTTAAATTAGGATTTGTTCTTAATTTTCTTCTATTATACCATAAGAAGTGCGTATGTCAAGTCAAATATCGGAAACAACTCTTGTGTATTTTGCCCAAAACGTTGACAAATCATCCAAAATAGTGTACCATCTGAATAGGAGTTAATCTTAAATCCTTAAAGGAGGTCTGCCCATGACCCGCCAACGCGCCCTGATACTGGACATTATGCGTGAAAAATGCCCCGAGCATATGACCGCTGACGAAATTTTCAGCCACGCGCGGCAGGCCATGCCGCACATTGCCCGCGGCACCGTGTACCGCAACCTAAAGCTTATGGAGTTGGACGGCGAGATCGGCCACCTGGAAATGCCGGATGGCCCCGACCGCTACGACGCCAACCCCAGCCCCCGGCCACCTGCTGTGCGAAAGCTGCGGCGACCTGGCCGACCTGCCGGTGGTGGGGCTGATCCGCGATATTGAGTCCGCCATCGGCACCGAGGTACGCGGTTACACGCTGACGATCCGGTATATCTGCCCAAAATGCCGCGCTAAAACGCGCTGCCGCCCAACCGTGGGCGGTATTTTGTAAAAGCGAGGTTGGTACTTATGGCAAAGCAGCGCGACCCTGTATTAGATAGTATGCGCGGCATCGGCATCGTGCTTATGGTGCTGGGGCACTCGGGCTTTCCCGGCACCGGTTTTATCTATCTTTCCACATGGCACTGTTTTTATGCTCAGCGGGTGGCTTTTCAGCCTGCGGGGCGGGCTGGTACATTTTGCCAAGCGCAAGGTGGTCACGCTCTGGCTGCCCTTTGTGCTGGCCAATACGGCGTTCACGGTGCTGAACAACCTGTTCCTGCGCCTGAATATTTTAACCGGGGATGAGCGCATTCTGGCGCTGCCCGGCAATATCGTCACCACGCCCACAACGCTGAAAGACGTCATCGGCCGCACGGCGCACTGGTGCGTGTTTGACGGCGGCACCCAGCTGGGCGGGGCGCTGTGGTTCATCCAGGCGCTGTTCCAGATTTCGATTTTGTACGCTGTCGTGGAATTTTTGCTGCAGAAGCTACTGCACGGCGATGATACACTGATTGCCCAGGGGCTTGTCTCCGGCGTGCTGCTCTGGGTGGGCTGGCGCTGCGGTCTGGCCGGGTGGAACGTCTGGGGGCTGGGCATTGCGGCCAGCTGTTACAGCCTGTTCTACCTGGGGACTGTGCTACGCTGCACCACCCGCAGCGACGTTAAGCCGCTGCACCGCGCCGGGCTGGCCACTGCCGCGTTTGTGCTGCTGGCCGTGCTGGGGCAGTTGGCTCCGTTGGCCTGGCGGGCAACGGCTACCCCGGCCGATCTTCCTGCTGGCTGCCAGTCTGGCGGGCTGGGTGCTGGTGCGGCAGGCTGCGTGTCTGGCGGCGGCGTGGCCGAAATTCAGCGCCGTGCTGGCCTACCTGGGCCGCGCCACAATGCCCATTGTCATTTTGCATTTCTTGAGCTTCAAACTCGTGACCTGGCTTGGGCTGCTGGCCACCGGTGGCGAGCCGTACCTGCTGGCCGCGTTCCCCACCTATTTCACCGGCGGCTTTTGGTGGCTGGCGTATACTGTGGTTGGCCTGACTTTGCCGCTGGCAGGGATTGGGTTTACAAGAAGTGCGGGAATCCTTCCCCCTGGGGAAGGTGGCCGAAGCCGGATGAGGGCGGCTTTGCCTTGCCGCCCCATAAGGAAACGCGCCCTCAGCAGTCCGCTTCGCGGACAGCTTCCCTCGGGAGAAGCCAAAGCGCCAAAATTTTCGAGCCCTTCGGGGCTCTTTTTGATATATTTCCGCCTCCATCGGCGTTATAAGAGTGAAAGGAGGTCGAGCCTATGCAGACTGAACAGGACCTGGAAAAACTCGTACATGCCCACACTGCCGCCCTGCTGCGCTACTGTACCGGCCTGCTGGGGTGTGAAGCCGATGCCCAGGACGCCGTGCAAAACCTTCATCAAGGCATGGCAGCAGCGTCGCACCCTGCGGGGCGACGGCACCGACAACGAACGCGCGTGGCTCTACCGCATCGCCTACCGCACCGCGCTGGATATGCTGCGGGCAGCCCGCCGCGCGGCCAACTACCCAACGCCGGAACCGCGGGAACAGGACCCCGGCATCAGCGACGAACTGCGTACCGCGCTGGCCGCTCTGCCGCCACTCGACCGGGCTCTGGTGTTGGAGCGCGTGCTGGACGGCCTGGACTATGCCGCGCTGGCACGCATCCACGGGCGGCCCGCCACCTACCTGCGCACACGCTATCACCGGGCCAAAACAGCTGGCCTCACGATTGAGAGAGGGGAGCACCATGACGAATGACCGCGATGAAGAATTTTTGCGCACGAAGCTGACTGACGGCCTGCACCCGGCCGAGTTCGATCTCTGGCCCGCCGTGGCCGAGGCTCTGCCCAACGCCCGCCCGGCATGGCCCTGGCGGCGTATCGCCCTCTGCCTGGCTGCACCGCTGTTGATTGCAGCCGGGGTACTGGCGGGGCAGAATTTACGAACCTGCGAAGGCGAACACCGGGTATGCCATAACGTATGAGCGGCAGTATTTTACGCTGGATAGCGACTTACTGGCGGGGCTGACGGCAAACCACAACGGCGAGGTTTCCGCCGATGGCTGGTTGCCGATGCACTGCGGCATCAACGGATTTTGCACCTTCCTGATGAGGACGAGATGAACCGCTATTCCCGCGCAGTGCGCGGCTACGACAGTTGGGGCGAACTGACCGCTGCGACCGACCTGCCGCTGGCACAGAACGCGCTGCTGGATACCGAAGCCAACAATTTTGCCGCCGTCTCGCTGTATCCGTCGGGCATGATCGAGATACCCGAAGAATACGACGGCCGCCCTACACGCCAGCGCAAGGAATACCCGGCCGGGCTTATCCCCGTTGGGCGCGGTGAAACGCCGGACAAGCTCTACCTGCGCACCGGCGCACACCATGGCATCTACGATGTGGAAATGATGGCTGTCGTCTATCTGGGCGATGCCGCGCCGGAGACCGTGGCCCAGCTCTACCGCCAAAGAGCGCCGGGCTGACCTGGGAATGCGAAAGCTACAATGGCAAACGGCAACACTGCGCTGATTCCGCACTGCACCAGCAACCCGAACTCGATGCCCTATGTGCAGTCCAGCGCCTATTTTGCGCAGGATGGCATTTGTATCAGGTTTGCCGCCACACACGGACGGCCTGGATTACAGCGTCAAGCAGGAGGATATCTGGGCCGAACTGAAGGTGGTGCTGAATGGGTTTACATAATACGCACCTGGAAAACCTTGCAAAACGCTTGACAACTGTGGGGTATCATGCTATATTGTTAGCGTTAGTTAAAGCTAACTGTAGTGAGTTTCCTTTTAGGAACCATAGCCCGCACAGTGCGGTTCTCTCCCCGTGCTGTGCGGTTTTATGGAAGCTTTGGTTAGCATAAGCTAACTATTGCAGAGGATAAGGAGCCGTCTCATGGCAGAACGTACCCGCGTTACCCCAGCCCGCGCAGCTTCGCCTGCGATTTGGCAACCCTGTGTGCCACCACGCTGGCCGGGCTCAAACCCGCCAGCCTCTTCCGCTACCAGCCCGCGCCCGGGCAGGACGCCGCCGACATGGCAGCCGCCTGGCACGCAGCGCTCGCGCCCGCGGCGTCACGGTGCGGGTGCTCAAGCGTGCCCGCGTACCGGGGCCGTGCTGGTCTATGTTTACCGCCCCGCGCGGGTGGCAAGACTGCTGGCAGACCCCGCACGCTGGACTTTCTGGCAGGGGAGGGTACGCCCTCGGCACTGCGGACGCCCTGCTGAATCAGCTGGCCGACCGGCTGTGCTGCGAGGGAGAATTCCCGCACGATCGGCGTTTTCTTAGGCTACCCGCTGGCGGATGTCATCGGTTTTATCGAGAATCGCGGCAAAACTTTACGGCCTGCGGCTACTGGAAGGTCTACACCGACCCCACCGCCGCCAGGCAGAGTTTGACCGCTATAAAATGCGAGCGAATCTACGCCCGCTGTTATCACAACGGCACCCCGATCCGGCGGCTGACTGTGGCCGCCTGACGATGCACCATAAAGAATGTACAAAGGAGTAGTTTACTATGAGCAAGATCGCAGTTATCTATTGGAGCGGCACCGGCAACACCGAGGCCATGGCTGATTTGGTTGCTAATGCAGCAACCGCGCGCAGCTGTTGACAAGTTCACCGCATCTGAGTTCAATGCTGCCTCTCTTAAGCGACTACACCGGCTTTGCGCTGGGCTGCCCGCCATGGGCGCTGAGCAGCTGGAAGAGAGCGAGTTTGAGCCGATGTATCAGGATCTGCGCAGTTCCTGAGTGGCAAGCCTGTCGGCCTGTTCGGCTCCTACGGCTGGGGCGACGGCGAGTGGATCCGCACCTGGGCCGAGGATGCCGAGGTTGCCGGTGCCCGCATGGTCGTTGAGCCTGTCATGGCCAACGGTGCCCCGACGGCGACGCCGAGACTGCCTGCGCAGCCTTGGGCACCGCCCTTGCCAACGCGTGATATTCTCCATATCCATCATACCTGGGAGGGGCAGCAATGCCCCTCTTCTTTTTTATGTAAAGCCTTTTCCCCTGGGAGAAGGTGGCCGAAGGCCGGATGAGGGGCGCATTTGCCATAGCAACCCGTTCATAGGCAATAACGCCGCTCATGTAGGGGCCGGGTATGTCTGGCCCTCGGCTTACCCGCAATATCTTCCTTCCAAGAGGTCTGGCAAGGCCGCCCCTCATCAGCCCGCTTCGCGGGCAGCTTCCCCAAGGAGGAAGCCTTTGCTTGCGGTATCCAAAAGTTCCTGCTTGACAATCTCGCAAAGTTAGGATATCTAAGTTAAATTAGAAAACACTAACCCGGAGGTTATCGTATGGCAAACGTTATTATTGTTTTGATCCTGGTCGTAGCTGTTGTCTACGGCATCTACAACTATGTACATCACCTGAACCATGGCGGCGGCTGCTGCGGTGAGCATGACGCCCCCGCCAGGAAGGTCAAGGCCACCGACACCAACAAAGCCATTACCTGCACCGTCTGGTCATGGGTGTGGACGGCATGACCTGCCAGAACTGCCAGCGCCATGTGGAGAACGCCCTGAACGCCATGACGGACACCCTGGCCGAGGCAGACCTGAGCGCCCAGAAGGTGACGGTCTGGACCAAGGCCGACGCCGACGAAGACGCCATCCGTCAGGCCATCCGCGATGCCGGTTATCTGCCCCTGCGCACGACGGAGAAAGAGTAAACACATTGGGTATGTCCTGTCCGTAGGGGCCGGGCCTGCCCGGTTCTCAACCTGCGGCGGCCCACAGCGTTTCGGGTTGCGGCAGATGCTCGGGCCGGATATGTCTGTCCCCTACAACTCTACTAAAAGGAACCACAAACTATGATGATAAACAAACGCCTGATCGCCATGATGGGCGATTCCAAACGGTATATCGCGCGGAATGTGGCGCTGCAATGGGTGGCGCTGTTGGCCAATATTGCCATGATCTTTGCCGTGTCTGCGTTTTTGGCGGGGCTTGTGTACGGCCAGGGCAGTCTGTCCGCCGCGCTGCTTGTGCTGCTGGGTGCGCTCGTCGTGCGGTTCTTCTGCACCCGGGCGCGGCTTCGACCAGCTACAACGCCAGCCGCACCGTGAAAAGACGCTGCGCGCCGCCATCTATGAAAAACTGCTGCGCCTGGGCGGCAGCTACACCCAGGCCGTGCCCACCGCCGAGGTCCTGCAGCTGGCGGGCGAGGGCGTCGAACAGCTCGAGACCTACTTCGGCGCGTACCTTCCGCAGTTTTCTACGCCATGCTCGCGCCCCTCACACTGTTTATCGCGCTGGCCCCGGTCAGCCTGCGGGCAGCGGTCATTTGATGATCTGCGTGCCGCTGATTCCGGTTTCCATCGTGGCTGTGCAGAAATTTGCCAAAACTGCTGGGCAAATACTGGGGCCAGTACGCCGCGCTGGGTGACAGCTTTCTGGAAAACCTTCAAGGGTTGACCACACTCAAAATCTACCAGGCAGACGAAGCCCGCCATGCGGCCATGAACCGCGATACCGAGCATTTCCGCAAGGTGACGATGAAAGTCCTGACGATGCAGCTGAACTCCATCATCGTTATGGACGTCATCGCCTACGGCGGCGCGGCGCTGGGCATTGCCGTGGCAGCTAAAGAGTTTGCCGCGGGCCGCGTGGGTTTGCAGGGCGCACTCTGCATTTTGCTGTTGTCGGCGGATTTCTTCCTGCCCATGCGCGCTGGGGTCGTATTTCCACGTCGCCATGAATGGCATGGCCGCCAGCGATAAAATTTTTAAGCTGCTGGATCTGCCCGAGGGCGATGCCAGGACCGCCGAGATCGGCACTGGCTGCGCCATTGCCTGCCGTGACCTGAACATTGGCTACACCGTCGAAAAGAGACGCTGCACGGCTTGAATCTCGACTTTCCCAGGGCAGTTTTACGGCGCTGGTGGGCGAGAAGCGGCTGCGGCAAATCGACGATTGCTGCTGTACTGACCGGCGCGCAGCTGGCTACACCGGCGGCGTAACCATCGGCGGGCAGGAACTTTCCACCGTCAACGAAGCAAACCTTTTTGAAAAACGTGACCCTCGTCAGTCTGGGCAGCCACCTGTTCAAGGGTACGGTGGCAGACAACCTGCGGATGGCCGCACCCGACGCCGACGACGGCGCACTGTGGGGCGCGTTGGAACAGGTCAACCTCGCAGATTTCCTGCGCAGGATGGCCTGAACACCCAAGCTGGCCGAAGGCGGCAGCAACCTGTCCGGCGGCCAGCGGCGGCGTCTGGCGCTGGCCCGCGCCCTGCTGCATGACAGCCCCATCTATATCTTTGACGAAGCAACGTCTAATATCGACGTAGAGAGCGAGAACGATATCATGGCGGGCATCCATCGTCTGGCCGGGCGCAAGACGGTCATTTTGATTTCCCATCGCCTGGCCAACGTCACGCAAGCGGACAATATTTACGTGCTGGATCATGGGCACTTGGCCGGACAGGGCACACGAAGCACTGCTGGCCCAGGGCGGGCTGTACGCCGACCTGTGGAACCGCCAGCAGACACTGGAAAACTACGGAAGGGGCGCAGTGATGGAAAACGAACGCACGCGCGGCAATTTCAACGTCATGTGCCGCCTTGTGGGGCTGGTCAAGCCGCTGGCCCCGGTCATGGTATGCGCCGTTCTGCTTGGTGTGGCGGGCTTTCTTTGCGCTATCTTTATCCCGGTTCTGGGCGTCTATGCGCTGCTGGACACGCTGTTGGCCGCCGCGCCTATTGCCCTGGCACCGTATGTATTTTGCTGCCGATTTTGGCCGTAGCCCGCGGCGTGCTGCACTACGCCGAGCAGGGCTGCAACCATTTTATTGCCTTCAAGCTGCTGGCCCTCATCCGAGACAAGGTCTTTGGCGTGCTGCGCCAGCTGGCCCCGCGAAGCTGGAAGGCCGCGACAAGGGCGACCTGATTGCCGTGCTGACCGCCGACATTGAACTGCTGGAAGTTTTCTACGCCCACACGATCTCGCCCATCTGCATTGCGGTCATCGTAAGCATCGTTATGGCGTGCTTTATGGGAAGCTGTATGGGCTGTACGCCGCCCTGGCCTACGCCATGATCGGCATCGGTGTCCCGGTGGCCGCCGCCAGGGTTCGCGCAAGTCTGGCGAGAATTTCCGCGCGGAGTTCGGCGCTCTGAACGGTTTTGTGCTGGACAGCTTGCGCGGCGTGCGGGAAAGCCTGCAATACAACGACGGTGCGCACCGCTTAGCGCAGATCAACCAGCGCACCGACGCGCTGGCCGGGCAGGAGCGCCGCCTGAAAGAGGCTGGCGGCACGGCAGGCCGTAACCGGGGCCATCATCCTGCTGTTGGACGGCGGTATGCTGGCGCTGACGGGATCCTTGTTCGCGTCAGGGGACCATCGGTTTGACGGTGCACTGGCCTGCACCGTGGCACTCATGAGCAGCTTTGGCCCGGTCGTCGCGCTGGCAAACTCGGTACCGGGCTGCAAAGCACCTTGCAGGCAACCGCGTGTTGGACATCCTTGATGAGCAGCCCGCCGTGAAAGAAGTCGTCGGCGCAAGGACATTGTGTTCAGTGGTGCCGACGCCCGCCGCGTGACCTTCGGCTACGGCGACAGCGAGATCTTAAAGGAAGTCACGCTGCACATCCCGCAGAACCAGGTCGTGGGCATCACCGGCCGCAGCGGCAGCGGCAAATCCACGCTGCTCAAGCTGCTCATGCGGTTCTGGGATACCGATTTGGGCAGGTGGAGATTTCCGGCGAAAACATCAAAGGGCATCAACACAGCGTCGCTGCGCGCAGCGGAGAGCTTTGTCGAGCAGGATACCGTGCTGTTCCATGACAGTATTGAGGAAAATGTCAAAATCGCTAACCGGGACGCGACCCATGAGCAGGTCGTGGAGGCCTGCAAAAGGCGTCCATCCACGACTTTATCATGACGCTGCCCCAGGGCTACGACACTTCCGTCGGTGAGCTGGGCGATACCCTCTCGGGCGGCGAGCGGCAGCGCCTTGGCGTGGCGCGGGCATTTTGCATGACGCACCGTTCATTCTGCTGGACGAACCGACAAGCAATCTCGACAGCCTGAACGAGGCGGTCATCCTGCACAGCCTGGCTGAGGAACGCGCAAACAAGACCGTCGTGCTGGTATCCCACCGGGCATCGACGATGCGCATTGCCGACACGACCTACTCGGTCGAGAATGGGAGAATGAGCTGATGGCCGACAAGAACGTTGTAGGGGCGGTGTTCCCTGACACCCCGGAGAAAAAGCGCCGGGAGAAAGAAACGGTCGGCCTGATGATCGAGCTGTACTGCCGCGGCAACCACGGCACGCCGAAAGGCCAGCTCTGCCCCGACTGCGCGGCCCTGCGGGACTACGCCGATGCGCGGGTGGGCCACTGCCCGCACATGGCGACCAAGACGTTTTGCAGCGTCTGCAAGACCCATTGCTACAAGCCCGAAATGCGGGAGCAGATCCGCCAGGTCATGCGTTGAGCGGTCCTCGGATGCTGTTCCACCATCCCGTGCTGGCGATACGGCATCTGGTGGAGACAAGGAAACAGAAGAAGGCGCAATAAATACGCACAGGGCAGGGGAGTACCTTGCCCTGTTTTGTATTGTAGGGGCGGCGTCAAGCGGTCAAGACCCCTCCCTGCAAATCTGTTGGATAATGGGGCTGCCGCCGTAAACGCTGCGGGTCGGGCATGCCCGGCCTACGACTCTATAAATGATGTACACGGCAACACCCGCCGCCAAGCATTTACGATTTATTCAAATTTTACAAAGGTTAGTTACGAATAACTGTGCAATCTTCCAAAAGTGTTCGCCGTGCCTAACTCACATCTTGACACCGGGAGTTAGTGGTGGTAAACTACCGACATAAGCGGTTAGAACGTTCTAACCGCGTGCTTTCATCCAATATGTTAGCATAGGCTAATGTGTTGCAGACTTGCAAAAGGGGAGTGTATGGAATGCCTTTGACGATGTCTAAGGCAGGCGATACCGTTACCATCAGAAAATCACCGGCAAGGACGAAGTCCGCCAGCATCTGGTCGAGCTGGGTTTTGTTGTGGGCGAGACCGTTACCGTTGTCAACGAGATCAGTGGCAACCTCATCATCCAGGTCAAGGAAGCCCGCATTGCGCTGGATAAGACGCTGGCCATGCGTATTATTGTCGGCTGATAAAGGGAATCTCAGCCCTAGGCTGTTTGATTTATTGTACCTTAAGAGGAGGAACAAAGTATGAAGACTCTGAAAGATGCACAGGTTGGCGAGACCGTCACCGTTGCCAAGCTGCATGGCGAAGGCCCTGTCAAGCGCCGCATCATGGACATGGGCCTGACCAGGGCACCAAGGTCTACGTCCGCAAGGTTGCCCCTGGGCGACCCGATGGAACTGCCCGTCCGTAACTACGAGCTCAGCGTCCGCAAGGCTGATGCTGAAATGATCGAGGTTGAGTAAATTTCAGAAAGGGTATAATCAATGGCAATTAAAATTGCTCTGGCAGGCAACCCGAACTGCGGCAAAACCACCCTGTTCAACAGCCTGACCGGTTCTAACCAGTACGTGGGCAACTGGCCCGGCGTAACAGTGGAGAAAAAGGAAGGCAAGCTGAAGGGCCACGACGACGTCGTGATCCAGGACCTGCCCGGTATCTACTCTCTGTCTCCCTACACGCTGGAAGAGGTCGTCGCCCGCGGCTACCTGGTCAACGAAGCCCGACGCCATCCTGAATATCATCGATGGCACCAACATCGAGCGCAACCTCTATCTGACCACCCAGCTGATCGAGCTGGGCATCCCCGTTGTCATGGCAGTCAACATGATCGACCTGGTCCGCAAGAACGGCGACAAGATCGACCTGAACAAGCTGTCCAAGGAGCTGGGCTGCGAGGCCGTCGAGATCTCCGCCCTGAAGAACGAGGGCAGCGAGAAGGCCGCTGAGATGGCCGTTGCCGCCGCCAAGAAGGGCAAGGCCGGTGAGCTGCCTCACGTCTTTACCGGCAGTGTTGAACACGCCATCGCCCACATTGAGGAGTCCATCCAAGGCCGATGACCGCTTTGCGCTGGTACGCCGTCAAGCTGTTCGAGCGTGACGACAGGTTCAGGCCGAGCTGAACCTCAGCAAGGAGCTGCTGGACCACCTCGACGCACACATCGCTGACTGCGAGAAGGAGCTGGACGACGACGCGGAGAGCATCATCACCAACCAGCGGTACGCGTACATCAACGGTGTTGTTGACAAGGCCGTCGAAGAAGCCCCGCACCGAGAACCTGACCGCCTCCGATAAGATCGACCAGATCGTCACGAACCGTATTCTGGCGCTGCCGATTGCAGCCATCATGTGGCTGATGTACGCCATCGCGATGGGCACCTCCATTGCGGACGGCGGCATTGGCATCGGCACCTTTGCCACCGACTGGACGAACGATGTTCTGTTCGGTGAGATCGTCCCGAATGCCCTCGGCGGCCTGCTGGAGAGCATCGGTGTTGCTGGCTGGCTGTACGGCCTGATCATGGACGGCATCATTGCCGGCGTGGGCGCGGTGCTGGGCTTCGTGCCCCAGATGCTCGTTCTGTTCTTCCTGCTGTCCATTCTGGAGGACGTCGGCTACATGGCCCGTGTCGCCTTCATCATGGACCGTATCTTCCGCCGCTTCGGTCTGTCCGGCAAGAGCTTCATCCCCATTCTGGTTGGTACCGGCTGCGGCGTTCCCGGTGTTATGGCTTCCCGTACCATCGAGAACGAGCGTGACCGCCGTATGACGATCATGACCACCTGCTTCATTCCCTGCGGTGCCAAGATGCCCATCATCGGCCTGATCGCCGGCGCCCTGTTCGGCGGCACCAGCTGGGTCGCCACCTCTGCTTACTTCATCGGCTTTGCAGCCATCATCATCTCCGGCATCATCCTGAAAAGACGAAGCTGTTCGCCGGTGATCCTGCCGTTCGTTATGGAGCTGCCCGCTTACCATGTGCCCGCATGGGGCAACGTCCTGCGCGCTACTTGGGAGCGCGGCTGGTCCTTCATCAAGCGTCCGGCACCGTCATTCTGGCTGCCACCATCATCCTGTGGTTCCTGCAGGGCTTCGGCTTCGAGAACGGCGCGTTCACGATGGTCGAGGATCAGGACAACTCCATCCTGGCTATCGTTGCAAGCGCAATTTCCTGGATCTTCATCCCGCAGGGCTTCGGCAACTGGCGTGCAACCGTCGCGTCCATCTCCGGCCTGATTGCCAAGGAGAATGTTGTCGGTACCTTCGGTGTTCTGTATCACTATGCTGACGAGCTGTCTGACAACGGCGACGAGATCTGGCCCGAGGTTGATGCCAGCTTCACCGCCCTCTCCGCTTACAGCTTCATGATCTTCAACCTGCTGTGCGCTCCCCTGCTTCGCCGCTATGTTCCATCAAGCGCGAGATGAACAACGCAAGTGGACTGCCATCGCCATCGGCTATATGCCTGTTTGCCTACTGCGCTTCTCTGGTCGTCTACCAGATCGGCGGTCTGATCACCGGTGAGGTCAGCTCAACTTCTTTCACCATCGTGGCAGTCGCCATCATTGCCATGACGATCTACGCTGTTCCGCCCCAACAAGTACGAGGGCGTCAACGAGGTTCAGTTCAACTCCAAGAAAGCTGTTGCTTCCAAATAATTTTGAGTGTATAATGCTTCCGGAAAGGAGCGATTTCTTATGATGGAATTTCTGGCCACCAACTTTAACCTGTCCACGATCATCGTCTCGATCATCGTCTTCGGCGGTACCGGCTGGCTTCTGTATCATGAACACAAGACCGGCGGCCTTGGCTGCTGCGATGGCTCCTGCGGGGCGGCGGATGCGGCGGTCACGGCGGATGCACAGGAACTGCAAAACCGCGGCGGTGCCTGCCACAGCAACTAAGGCAATACCGCACAATTCCCGCCTGACGGCTTAAGCACCGCTCCGGCAGCTGCGGCACGGCATCTGCGTTGCCAAAATGCTCGATAAGACATCCAGTATTATCTGCGCTTTTGGCTTTGCATCTGCCGCACCTCGCTCGCCGTATCGGCACTTAGAATTATGCGGTATTGCCCTAAACACAATAGTGCCTGAAAGGGGCGCGGGTCCGTTCGTGGCCTGCGTCCCTTTTGACGGTTAAAGGAGCGAAATGCCATGACACTGACCGATTCCAACCTGCGGTATCTGCTGGCCAT
>SCPO01000357.1_pt1 | contig 15528 bp, 30 predicted proteins | sample 6106821 | NCBI WGS metagenome assembly SCPO01 (sample SAMN10720448, study PRJNA508395) | human gut metagenome | isolation source: Participant 2 stool, 0 month | host: Homo sapiens | collected 2017 | reverse complement strand
AAGCTGAGGCTGAAGCAAAAGCTAAAGTCGAAGCTAATGTTCAAGAAAGCAAATTGCCTCAATCCTATGTAGATGCTCGTAACGAGGCATCCACTAAAGGATCTGCTGTAGTAGAAGAGAAAGATATTCTTTCCCAACCAATGGAGCCACCATTGCAAGCCGATGCATCTTCAAAGATTAGCCTTGCCTTCGACGTGAAAATTACGAATCCATGTCTACAACAGTAGATAATAAGGAAATCAAATATCGCGCCTTCGAATATATCCCTTACGTGGCTAATCCTATCGATATCGATCAACAGTACATGAACATTTATGTACCAGACGAATACTTCAACAACGGTACTGTAAATGGTTACAATACACAAACAGCCCCTATCTTCATGCCAAATGCCAGATGGTTACATACCAAGCCAAGCTATGACTCCAAAAGTAGAAAATGGCAAACCTAACAGTGTTGTATATGCATTATCCCGTGGTTACGTAGTAGCCTCCCCAGCTACTCGTGGCCGTACAAACAAAGCATCCGATGGTAACTTCATCGGTAAAGCACCTGGTAATCGTTGACTTACAAGCAGCTACAGCATACTTGCATGCTAACGATTCCGCTATGCCAGGTAATGCAAACCGCATTATCACAAATGGTACAAGTGCAGGCGGTGCGGTTTCCTTTGTTAAGGCGCTGCAGGCAACAGCTCCGACTTCCAACCATATTTACAAGCATTAGGTGCGGCTACAGCGGCAACGAATGTATATGCAGTTTCTGCGTATGCCCCTATCACTAACCTTGATGCGGCAGATATGGCTTATGAATGGAGCTATAATGGTATTACCTCCTCCAACAAAGTATCCATGAGTAATGATGATGTGGCTTATTCCAATCTGCTTAACGAACACTTCCCTGATTACGTAAATAACTTACAATTACATGACTCTGTAGGTCGTGTGTTGAAATTAGATAAGAATGGTAACGGTACTTTCAAAACTATGTGAAAGAATTTATCGTTGCGCCGCTAACAAGGCACAAGCTAGAGGTACTGATCTATCTAAACATACATATCTTGTACGTGATAACAAAACCGGTACAATCAAAGATATTAACTGGGAAGCTTATAACCGCTTTGTAAGTCGTTCTAAAGCTCCAGGTGCATTCGATTCCCGATCTAATGACTCTGGCGAGAACAACTTATTTGGTACAAGTACAACAGATAACAATCACTTTACAATTACTGCGCTTTACACGATACAACCTCTAATCCAGAGGCATATGTACAAAATGCTAAGGTTGTTACTATGATGAACCCAATGAACTATCTCGGTTCTCCAGCAGGCGACAAATGCACAGTTCTATCGTATCCGCTATGGTACAGCTGATAGTAATACATCTGTAGCAATTCCATTAATCGTTGGTACCCGTGCTCAAAACCTTGGGTAAAGTAGATATGGCGACACCATTTGATGTAGACCATTCTGGTGACTACGATCTAGATGAATTGTTCAACTGGATGGACAATATCGTTAAGAACGGTAGATAATTACAATTAAATTCATACCATAACATGAAAGGAGCTACCTAGTAGCTCCTTTTTCTTTATGTTAAATTAAATATCCCTAACATAAACTTCCACTGTATTAAACAAGAAAAAGCCCCTCAAAACGAGGGGCCTTGCTATATTAGAAAAGCATATTCAATGCTTTCACCAATCATATTCTATTACACTTCAGGGAATAAAGCTGTAGACAAGTAGCGTTCGCCTGTATCAGGAAGAATTACTACGATGTTTTTACCTTTATTTTCAGGGCGTTTTGCCAATTCTTGAGCGGCCCAAAGAGCTGCACCAGAGGAAATACCTACCAATACGCCTTCTGTATGACCAAATGCTTGAGATGTAGCGAAAGCATCTTCGTTAGTTACTTGGATTACTTCATCATAAATGTTAGTATCCAAAGTATCAGGAATGAAGCCAGCGCCTAGGCCTTGGATTTTATGAGAGGGCCTGGTTTGCCGTTAGACAATACTGGGGAATCAGTTGGTTCCACCGCCACAACTTTAATATCAGGGTTTTGTTCTTTTAAATAACGACCGGCACCTGTTAAAGTACCACCTGTACCAACACCTGCTACATAGATATCTACTGCACCATCTGTATCTTGCCAGATTTCAGGACCAGTTGTTTTATAGTGAATTGCTGGGTTTGCTTGATTTACGAATTGACCCGCTCGATGGCACCAGCTGTAGCTGTTACAATTTCTTTAGCTTTTGCAATAGCACCTTTCATGCCAAGAGAGCCATCAGTCAACACGAGTTGAGCACCATAGCCAAGCATCAATTTACGGCGTTCGATGGACATTGTTTCTGGCATTACGATTACAACTTTATAGCCAAGAGCAGCACCAACAGCGGATAAACCGATACCAGTGTTACCAGATGTAGCTTCTACGATTGTACCACCTGGTTGTAATTCACCAGACTCAACAGCTGCTTGAATGATTGCTGCTGCAATACGATCTTTTACAGAACCACCTGGATTAAAGTATTCCAATTTAGCGAAGATATTAGCGTCTGCACCAAATTTAGCACCAAAACGTGTAGCCGCTAATAGCGGTGTTTTACCAATCAATTCAACGAAAGATTTTGCAATTTTAGACATAGTAGTTACTCCTTATTAAATCGAACCATCCCAATTATCATATTTTGTATCAAGTTTAGCGTAAGTTCCGTCAATTACATCTTGAAGAGTTACGTTTTCTAAATAATCATGAATATAGTTTTGTAATCCTGCCCAGAAACCAACAGTGCGTTCGTTGATTACCGTATCAGTACTCACCCCTTCATCAAGGGTGGAAATGATAGCCATAGACTCCTCTGTAGCAAGCAAAATTTCAATAATTGTGTACTCTTTAGGGCTTTTAGACAATCGATAGCCGCCGTATTTACCACGAATGCTATCCACTAGGTTTGCAGCACCCAAACGAGCTACAATACCTTCTAGGTATTTTTCAGAAATGCCTTGTCGCTCTGCCACAGATCGCAAAGACACTGGTTTATCTTGACCTTGCTCTGCTAAATCGATGAGAACCATCAATGCATAGCGACCCTTTGTGGAAATCCTCATATATGTTGCCTCTCTTTGTAAAAGTTAGTGCGCTAACACACCCCATGTTATAAAGCACTTGTTATATTATTTTTATAAAACCTTGTATATTACTAGGAATTAATTTCATTATAGAAAAACAAAAAAGCAAGAACTTATTTCCTACTTTTACAAAGGGATATAGATAACACAAAAGGACTAGCCCGAAGGCCAGTCCTTTTGCGTATAGTTTGTAGTTTGTTATATGAGGTTTACCATGATGAATTGGAGAGGGTTCATCTGGTATTGGGACTTACCGTATCGTCAGGAAAACGATGCGCGCCCGTGTTCTTGTCATTTGAGGAGTTATCTAGATTACTCTAGCACTTAAGTATAGGTTTCTAAATTAGATTTTACCTACAAGATCAAGACCTGGTTTTAAAGTGTCTTTACCTGGTTTCCAACGTGCAGGGCACACTTGGTCGCCATGTTTTGCTACGAATTGAGCAGCTTGTACTTTACGAACCAATTCTTCAGCGGAACGACCGATACCCATGTCATGGATTTCAGCTGTACGTACGAAGCCTTCTGGATCTACTACGAAAGTACCACGGTAAGCCATAGCGGATTCTTCTTGGAATACATCGAAGAAGTCAGCTAATTCATGTTTTTTGTCAGCTAACATGTAGTACTCGATTTTATTGATAGTTGGAGAAGCATCAGACCATGCTTTGTGAACGAATTCGGAGTCACAAGATACGGAGTAAACTTCGCAACCCAATTCTTTCAACTCTGCATAGGAGTTTTGTACGTCTTCCAATTCAGTAGGGCACACAAATGTGAAATCTGCTGGATAGAATACGAATACAGACCATTTACCCAACACGTCTGCAGTGCTAACTTTTACCAATTCAGGTTTTTTGAAAGCATCAAGTGTAAATTCAGGAAGTTGTTTACCAATAATAGACATGTTATGTCCTCCTTGTGTGAGTTTCAAATTGTAATGATTATATTTGTATTGGTGCACTTAGCACCATCGGTATATCTATCTTTGTCTATATAATAACAAATATCATTCAATATTGCAAGTGTTATTTTTAAATTTATCGATATATTTTTTAATATTTTTCGATATGAATAAAGAAGAAAGATGCTCATTTCTGAGCATCTTTCTTCTTTTTACGTACTACAACAGATTTACTACTAATAGTAGAATGATCAAATGCAATTAAGCCTGCAATAGTAGCAATCCCACGCCGTGCTACATGTCCCGTTGTAGATTGTTTTTTGCCCGATTTACCATATACAAACTGCTCTAATTTGAGTGCAGCTAATATAAAGATACCTATAATAGATAAAATAGATCCCATTGCTTTACTTTATTTTTTCAGTTCTAAAATGGCATCTACTAAACCGCGGAATAATGGATGTGCATTATTTGGACGGGATTTAAGTTCTGGATGCGCTTGTGTACCGATGAAGAATGGATGATTTTTCACTTCCACACTTTCCACAAGTCGACCATCTGGAGATGTACCAGAGATAACAAGACCAGCATCAGTCAATTGTTGACGATATTCATTGTTGAACTCATAACGGTGACGATGACGATCATAGATAAGGTCTTCCCATACACTTCACGAGTTTTTTACCCGCTTCTACTTTACATGGGTAAACACCAAGGCGCATTGTACCGCCTTTTTTATCTACATCAACTTGGTCACTCATCAAATCGATCACTTTATATTTAGCATTTTCATCGAATTCGCTAGAAGTGGCACCTTCCATACCGCATACATTACGAGCAAATTCCATTACAGCAGATTGCATGCCAAGGCATAGGCCAAGATATGGAATATTGTTTTCACGAGCGTATTGGATTGTGCGGGTTTTACCTTCTACACCACGGGAACCAAATCCACCAGGTACGATGATACCTTCAACACCATCAAATACCTCTTTAGGATCTACAGATGTATCATCAAGTTCTTCAGAGTCAATCCAACGAATATTCACTTTAGTACCCGTAGCAATACCAGCATGATCTAGAGCTTCAACTACGGATAAATACGCATCATGTAATGCTACATATTTACCAACGATAGCAACTGTAATATCTTTGCTTGGATTCAAGATTTTGTGAACCATTTCTTTCCATGCAGTCATATCGCAAGGACGTTCTTCAAGGCCCAATTTCTTAATGACGATATCATCAAGACCTTGGTCTTGCATCATCAACGGTACTTCATAGATGGAGCTGCAAGTTTTGTTTTCAATAACTGCTTCTGGTTCTACGTCGCAGAACAAAGCAAGTTTTTCTTTCATTTCATCAGAAATATGTTTTTCACTGCGGCACACCAAAATATCTGGTTGAATACCAATGCTGCGCAATTCTTTTACGCTGTGTTGTGTAGGTTTAGTTTTCAACTCGCCTGCTGCATTGATGTATGGTACCAATGTAACGTGAATGTATAGTACGTCGTTACGACCTACTTCTTTTTTCACTTGGCGGATAGCTTCCATGAACGGCAAGCTTTCAATATCGCCTACTGTACCACCGATTTCAGTGATAACTACATCAGCGTTATCCTCTTTACCTACGCGGTATACATTTTGTTTAATTTCATTTGTAATATGTGGAATTACTTGTACAGTACTGCCCAAGTAATCACCTTTACGTTCTTTATTAATTACAGACCAGTACACTTTACCAGCTGTAATATTGGAACGTTTACTAAGGTTAATATCGATGAAGCGTTCATAATGGCCTAAATCAAGGTCAGTTTCAGCGCCGTCATCTGTTACGAATACTTCACCATGTTGGTAAGGGCTCATCGTACCAGGGTCAATATTAATGTATGGGTCAAATTTTTGAATCGTTACATTGAAACCGCGGTTTTTAAGCAAGCGACCCAAGGATGCTGCTGTAATCCCTTTACCAAGAGAAGAAACAACGCCGCCAGTTACGAAAATATACTTAGTTGCCATGATGCCTCCCACCTATTACATTTTTTCCGGAGCGGAAATACCTAAAATACCCAAGCCTTGACGAAGTACGAGGGCAATTGCTGTGATTAATCCTAGACGAGCTTGTTGCAATGCTGGATCTACGCCAATGATACGACCTTGACGATAGAAGGAGTGGAACATGCTTGCTAAATCGTATAAGTAACGAGCAATACGATGAGGCGCGCGATGTTCAGCAGATTGAACTACCTCTTCTGGATATTCAGCTAATTTCTTAATTAATTCTAATTCCATTTCGCTTGTAAGCGTTGTGAAATCAGTTTCACTATAATCGCCAAATGCGATGCCAGCTTCACGCACTTGGTTGTAAATGCTGTGAATACGAGCATGAGCATATTGGATATAATACACAGGGTTATCATTGCTACGAGATTTCGCCAAGTTAATATCGAAATCAAGTTGGCTATCTAAGGAACGCATCAAGAAGAAATAACGAGATGCATCTACGCCTACTTCATCAATCAACTCATCTAATGTAACGCTATCGCCACTACGTTTAGATAATTTAACGAGTTCCCCATCGCGGAACAATGCTACCATTTGTAATAACAATACAGTTAATTGGTCTGGATCATAACCAAAAGCGGCCATAGCAGCTTTTACACGGCACACATAACCATGATGGTCAGCGCCCCAAATATCAATCATTTCTTTGAATCCACGATCATATTTGCTGCGGTGATATGCAATATCTGCCGCCAAGTATGTAGGAACGCCATTATCACGAATAACAACGCGGTCTTTATCGTCACCATAATCAGTGGATTTCAACCACAAAGCGCCGTCTTTTTCATATACTTTGCCAAGAACCTTCAACGCCTCTATAGAGTGATGAATTTCCTCAGTTTCGTGAACAGTACGCTCAGAGAACCAATTATCAAAAGTAACGCGGAAGTTTCTCAATGTCTCCTCTAGGCGAGCTAGTTTTTCTTTAAGACCTTCCTCTTTGAACAAGGCAATACGATCTGCTTCGTTCATAGCATTCAATTTATCAAAGCCTTCGCGTTCAGCAATAGCTTTTGCAGTCTCGATAATATCAGGACCACGGTAGCCATTTTCAGGGAACACGAGAGTCCCTTCTGGAATATCGAATTCAGGCATGGAACCATCTTCGTTGCGCTTAGGTGGGAACACTAATGTCGCACCTTGCAACTCTTGGAAACGGTACTCAATGGAGATAGCCATATTATCGATTTGGTTACCCGCATCATTGATATAGTACTCAGACTGTACATTGTAACCTGCTGCACGCAACAAGTTTACAAGTGCACTACCATACGCAGCACCACGACCATGACCTACATGCAAAGGGCCTGTTGGGTTAGCACTTACGTACTCTACTTGAATCGTATCGCGTGCACGCAATGGCTGAATACCATACTGATCGCCAGCATTTAAAATAGCTTTCAACGTATCGTACACCATATCAGATTTCAAGAAGAAGTTGATGAAACCTGCACCAGCAACCTCAGCACGTTCGAGCCAATCAAAATTCATATGGCTAATCAAAGCCTCTGCAATAGCACGAGGGTTTTGACGAGCTACACGAGCGGATTGCATAGCGATATTTGTAGAAAAATCACCGAACTCTTTTTGAGGTGGCACTTCGAGAACGATTTCTGGATATTCCCCAGCTGGTAAACCACCGCTGTTAATCGTATCTTGTAATGCCTGTTCAATCCCCGATTTCAGGATTTCCTTCATTTCCATGCTCTGTATCCTCCCGCACGTCTATATCTAACTGATTATAAAATTGCCATTCACCTTCAACGGAAATGTCATATCCTAAATGAACATGACCTACGCCTTCGTGAAAGTCTACTGTTAATTCATGAGTGTTCACGGCCATGTGTAAATCACCATACGGTGTTTCATACACGGACTCGCGCTCTTCACCACGGACGTATTGATGACGCATATTCACAGCCCCTGTTCGGAGCAATACAATTGAGTCATCATGGATTTTAATGGTCGTCTTTACCCCATCTAAACCAGTCACACTGGATTCTTCGTAACGCACATACTGAGCATTGCCCTTTTCATGTGATGTACCTGGGGAAATCAGTTCCACTACGGTATCCTTGCCGTCCATATCTCGTTGTACACTCTTTTACGGACACTAGAACCCGCTTCATTTTCAACCTCCATGGTAGTAATCAATCATCATATTATACCATAATTAAGGACTATTTTGCACCCTTAATGAGCCTCAACTTCTTAGTCTTAGTCATCTGTTTAATGGCATATTCCCTACGTTGAGCCTCATGTTTATGGTGAAAGCTTTCAGCATACACCAAGGTCACAGGGCGACGACCCCTTGTATACTTGGCACCACCTGGAATATGTCCATTGTGCGCATCAATACGGCGCTTAAGATCTGTAGTCCACCCACAGTACAAGGAATCATCAGAGCACAACGCACTAAATACACATAGTGTTGCTCTTCAGACTTAGCCTCCTTATTTGCCATTTTTCGCATCATCAGTAATCGGTTCCAATGTAATTGTATTAATGATTACTGGTTCTACCGGTTTATCGTTGCGGCCAGTTTTTACTTTACCGATTTTTTCAACAACGTCCATACCTTGTACTACAGTGCCAAAGATAGTATGTTTATTATCTAGCCAATCTGTAGGACCTAAGGTAATGAAGAATTGGGAGCCCCCAGTGTTCGGCCCACGGTTAGCCATGGCAAGAACGCCCATTTTGTTGAAATGCAAGTCATTAGAAAATTCATCAGGAATTGTATAGCCTGGACCGCCAGCACCTGTACCATCTGGATCCCCGCCTTGAATCATAAAACCTTCGATAACGCGGTGGAATGTAACACCGTTATAGAAGCCTATTTTTTTACTAAGTAATCAAAATTCTTAACCGTAATCGGTGATTTAGAACCTAATAAACGAACTTTGAATTGACCATAATTTGTATCAAAAATAGCATATTCATCAGCAATTGGCGCATTAGAGAAGTTAGGCATAGATACCGTTTCTGCTTTCACAGTATTCCCTTGTGGTTGTTCCCCACTTTTTGTACCACATGCCGCTGTACCAAGCATTGTAACCCCTAACAGTTGCGCATAAAGCCAAGCGTTTCCAGTTCATAGTTCCCCCAAAAATGTATCATTTATACTAACATGTATGTAAAATTCACATAGAAAAGCCGCTCAACCCGTGAGCGGCTCTTTTTTAGTATATCATATTACACTCGTATTGAAAGCCAAAATATTCTAAAAAATCATTAAATTTTACTAGAATATTTTGACCTATAAATTCTCTCTACTATATAAATTAATAACATACTTAGTTAATAAAGCATTTCAATACATAGCGAAGCAACATACATTCAATATTTATTTAATAAGATTTTTGCGTTCTTTACTACCTTTAGGTTTTACCTTTAACTTGATAGTCTTGCCAGTTTCATCATAAGTAGCTTCAATGATTTTGTCGCTTTCCAAGCCGCCGCCCTCAGAGTCGATTTGATTTACAAAGTAGAGGAATTTTTGGCTTTTCGGACCCCCAACCCATACCGGCTTTTGTAATGAAACCTGTATAAGTATCTTTCAACTCAGGATTGGATTGACCTTCTTTTTTAAAGGATTCAATAACTGTTGCCATCATATCTGGATTTAGATTATCTATGGAGTAGAATGTCTGAGCAATATCATTCTTGCCAGGACCGACTACGTCAACAGGCGCGCCATCAGACCAAGTTTGCTTTTCAAAATCATATTGGTAACGTAACAACTCTGTAGTCCCTGGTTTTACTACGTCAATCTTAAAGGTCTTTTGATCAAAAGTCATGTCCCCAGAGACTTGAATTGGGGCAGTTTTAATTCGCCTCGTTCTTTCAACTTATTAATTGCAGTTTTCCAAGTATCTGCTTTAGATATTTTATCTGTAAGAGCCACATTATTGGAACGGTCCTGTGCCAACGCCTCTTGTTGCGCCTTTTCAAATCTAGCCTGTTTATCCTCTTTAGACTCACCACAGCCAGCTACAACGAATAAACTCATAGATAATACACCGGCCATCAAGCAACGAGCCCACAATTTCTTATTCATAATTATCTCCTTAGCAAACAAAAATAATGCTTAGTTGTAAATTGAAATTGAACACATAAAAATCCATATTAGTACAAATTGATAAGATTAGAGTATCAAATTCGCAATCAATCACGAGGTACTAATATGGACTGCTCTATCTTATCACATCATTGCGCACAAACAAACCTTAAATTTAGAGGCGCTTTTATCTTGAAAAACGCCTTCTTGCTGGTGATCCTATCAATACTATTGCCAAGGCATTAGGACGCTCTAGAACTACGATTTATGCTGAAAAGCGTGGAACAGTGGTTCAAATTAAACAAAACAAGGCTGTTCTTTGTATATAGCAGATTGCGGTCAGCTTGCCTATGAAAGAACCCGCCAAGGTTCTTTCAACACTTTGAAAGCAGGTTCTATTGAGCCCTTTTTATCTTGGGTTGAAAACAAGGTAAGAGTCGATAAATGGTCCTTAGATGTGCTGTTGGCTACGCCTTACGTAATGGTTTGTTTGTACGCAATGAAATGGTGTGTACTAAAACTTTATATAACTACCTTTACCAAGGCATTTTAGGTCTTAAACCAATGGATTTGCCTTGTGTTATTCGCCATTCTCATAAGAAGCGACATAACAGGCAACACAAACGCAAGTTAGGTAAATCCATTGATCTGCGTGATGAATCTGTTGCTACCCGCAGAATTTGGTCATTGGGAGCTAGATACGGTCCGAGGAATAAAGAATAAAAGCGATGAAGTAATTGTTTCATTGTTAGAACGCAAGTCTCGCCTATATGTAGCCTTACGTTGTCTATCCGCTAAAGCTGTGGATGTAAAAATGACATTAGAAAATTGGTTGGAGTCTCTTAAGGCCGTTTCCGATGTATCCATGTTATATGTAAACTATTACGGCTGATAATGGCCGTGAATTTGCAGACATAAGTACATTAGAAACAGAGGTTTATCTATTTTCTTTGCTCACCCGTACTCATGCCGAGAACGCGGTTCAAATGAACGACATAACGGACTATTACGCCGCTTTATCCCAAAAGGAACGCCCATAAAGGCTGTGTCAGAAGAAACGATTCAGCGGGCGTTACATTGGTGCAACAATTTACCCGAAAGCTGTTGAATTACAAAACGCCTCAAGAAGTCTTCATTGAAGAAGTTAATAAAGTTATGGATTTACAGGTGCCATTTCATTTCGCAATTTAAGAAACAAAAATAATTGTACTCATAACATACAAATAGATAATAAATAAACTACTTATTTAAACAGCTTATTCTCCTAAATATTCTTTATATAATTTAGGATACGCTTCTTTAAATTCCATTGGTCGATAAATTTTCCCAAATACCAATGCATCGGGATTTCCCTTCTCATTAGGATCCCGTTCATTGACATAGACCACTTCCTCAAAAGGCTCATCAAGACCATAACGGAATGGATATTTCCCGACGAGCGATATAGATATCAGAACGAGTCGTCATAGGACCATATACATCATTCCCAATAGATGTAGTTTACTTCACCATGTTGAACGTTGCCAACCTTGCCTTCCCATATTGAACATACCAAATAGCATATGTCGTTTCCGTCGGATTCAAAATGGACTTCATATCATATTGAGAAACCGTAAAGGTTTTGTTTCACCTTTGGCGTAACGAGTGTATGAGCCCCTCTTTCAAGTCGATTTCCTTCACGCTATGGGCATCCACAGTATAACTTGTGCCATCCAATGTGAAAGTAACACTAGCATCGGTAGGATTATCTACATAGGTAGTGCCTTTATAAATAATTTCATCTAACACGGATTTAAAAGCTTTATATCTACCGCAACCGGTAATGAGCAACAAAGACATTAATAACGTAAAAATACCAAATAATTTTACGAACCGTTTCATGGGCTCTCCTTATATTCAATTCAGTTTTATAGTTTGCAAGCTATAATCACAGTGAAATCTATACTATGATTAAAGGCACATATTTCATATTACAAAGAGTCTCTCGTATGAGAGGCTCTCTTGTAAAAAATATTATTTTTTCTTACCATCCAAATCATCTGGTTTAGTGCGGTTATAAGAATCAATGTAACTATTATATTGTTGAATCATACGATTAAGGTTACGATCTTGGTATTTATCATTAGGATCAACCATTACTTGACGAATAGCACCAACAGTATCATTAAAGTTACGAACTAAAGATTCTTTATGGGAGTCTTTTGTGTCTATACCATTAAGCAACGCTTGAATTTCGCCAATTTCTTTTCGATAGCAGCTTTATCAGGGTTAGTGTACGTTGCTTGTACTTTTTCAACTAATTCAGTCAAACGAAGAGTTGCTTCCATAACGGCAGCATAGTTTTTGTAACCATCTTTCTTCATTTGTTCCATTTTCTTTTATTTTTCTCTTTGTTTGTTGTATTGATAACTTCACCTAGCTTATCATAGGCAGCATTGATTTCTCTACCGCTGCTACGTATTTAGCTGCTCTCATTACCTTTAGCCTTGCCATCGTTTAGATATGCTTTAGAATCAGTATAGGATTTAAGCTCTTTATAAACAGGCATTAGTTCATCCAATACAGCTAATACATTGTCGCGCTCAGTATCAACTTCTTTATATGTATTTCCTATTTCTTTACTTTTCTGCAACCCTTTGTAAGCTTTCAAATTTAGGTTGAGTATTAATAGCATACTCATCGTAACCAGCTTTCAATTTAGCAAGGTTTTCAGCATGTTGTTGGCCCCAAGTTACGTTGTTTCCATTAAAATCATTTGTTGTTTTAATCAGTTCATCAAAAGCCTTATTTAGTTTTTCGTCAGACTTAGAGTCTGTAACAGAAGATACTGCAGAGGACACTTTATCAGCTGCCTTATCACTGCCGCAACCAGAAACGAATAAACCTGCTGTTAAAGCACCTACACACAATAAGGTGGAAATTAACTTACGTTTAGAGCTCATAATCATTCTCCTATACAAACATAACAGTATAATCATCTTTTATTATACCAACTTATAAAACGATTTCCCATGAATTAAGGGTGAATTTCATTACGCCTCCATGCAAAATGCAAATAAACATATTTTAATATGATAATATTCCAATTTTGCAAATTATAGCCAATATACTTGACCGCAACTCTCAAAACAATGTATATAATTCGTTATGTACTTATTTTTATGCGGCCATATATGAGAGAATACTTTATTACTGATAATCATTATGCTGCTATAGTTATTGTTAAAGGAAAGAAACTATGGACGATTTTCTATTGACCTTTATTTTCTTCTACACCATTTTTAGTTGTATTTTTACGTTCTTCTTAATCTTAATGGTTCGTGCCATTATGCGTCGTTCTCTACGTCGTGAACAAACTACAGAAAAGGTACTACGTAATACATTTAATGCAGTAAAACAATGTATTTTGTTATTTTCCTACTCTTTAGTGGCATTCCTGGCGCTATTATGTACTGGTTGAAATTCCGTACGCCTATGATGGAAGAAGTTCGTCAAAACATGATCCAACGCGGTTACAATGTAAGCGATTTAAAATAGAATAACCAAAACAGAGCTCCCAAAGGAGCTCTGTTTTTACTACCACTCGTTAGCTATTTGATTATTTAGCGTCGAATTGGTCTGGAGTTGTGCTGTTATACGTATCAATATAACCATTGAAACCTTCAATCATGTTGTTAAGGTTGTTGTCGCTTGGATCACTTGACGTCACCGACTACGGAATTGTAACGATCAGCAAGCACTTGACCACGGTCGTTGTTTATGCTCTTAAGCAATGCTTCGATTTCGGAAAGTTCTTTTCTACAGCTGCTTTATCAGCATTTTCTTTTCCAATTTATCCACAAGCTCAGTTAAGCGAAGCGTAGATTCCATTGCGCCGCCTTTTACCGTCTTTTTTCAATTTTTCGATTTGTTTTTGCTTTGTTCCGCATTAACTTTATTTAGAGTTTCGTTGAACTTCGCATAAGCAGCATCGATTTTTCTACTGCTGCTACGTATTTAGCAGCAAGTTCTTTACCTTTAGCGCCCCAATCGTTCATGTAAGCTTTAGAGTCATCATAAGCAGTCAAATCTTTATATACTGGCACTAATTCATTAAGAATGTTCAATACGTTGTCGCGTTCTGCATCAACTTCTTTGAATGTAGAACCTTCTTTTTAGCTTTTTCTAAATCTGCTTGTAGTCTGTCAAAGTGAGGTTGGTTAGTAATAGCACCTTCTGCGAAGCCACCTTTTAATTTAGCCAAACCTTCTGCGGAATTGAGCAAATGATGCATTGTCACTGTTGAAGCGGTTAGTTGCATCGATAAGTGTATTAAGCTTTGCAGCTTCACTTTCATCACCATCAACTACGGAGGATACTACGGAAATGCCGCCCGCTTTATCGCTACCGCAACCAGATACAAATAAGCCTGCAGTCAAAGCGGCTACACAAAGTACAGTGGAAAATAATCTACGTTTGTTGTTCATGACTTCTCTCTCCCTATTTACACAAGTAGAGACTAAATGCATTATACTAATTATGCTACACTAATTCCGTAGCTAAAGCTACTTTAATTAAACATTTATGTAAATCTCACTTTAATTAAGGGAATTAACTATACATCAGTCGATCCACTTAAAATGTTTACACGCATTATAAATGCCGTCCTTATCACAGTCTGTAGTAATATAGTCCGCTTTTGCTTTTAATTCAGGGCGCGCATTCCCCATGGCAATATTAAGCCATTCAGGTCTAAACATGGACAAATCATTATAACCATCGCCAAACACAACAGCTTGATTTGGTTTCATGCCAAAGTGCTCAAGCATATTGCGAATACCTAAGGCCTTTTCCATTGGTTCATACAAAACACAGCCGTCGCCATAGCGAATCAGCTTGTGTGTCATATGTTCAATATCTTTCTCCTCTTCTTCCCCTTCTTTAAAAAACACATAAATCTTATAAAATTCTTCAACACTATGAAAGTCAAAATCAGGATCTACGGTCGTTTTAAATACATCCCAATTTGGATTCCACTCCAAGATTTCCTTGTACGGTGTAATGCGACCTAATTTATTGCGGTCCGTAACAGCCCAAGGAATATTATGAGACTCTAAGTACTCTAAATATTAATACACGCATCGCGATCCATACCAATCATGGACACAATTCATTATTGACAGTAATACTATGACCACCATCCGCTACAAAATCGGTAAGCCCTGCTTGTTCCGCAAAGCGTTTAGCATCTACTTGGATACGTCCGTCGCTAAGGCTACGCGACCACGTCGCTTTAATTCATCCAAGCGGTATTGAGCACTATCAGAATTTTACCTTCAGGCCATACAGCTAGGGTGTTATCAATATCGAAAAGAAAAACTTC
>SCPO01001301.1_pt1 | contig 15729 bp, 21 predicted proteins | sample 6106821 | NCBI WGS metagenome assembly SCPO01 (sample SAMN10720448, study PRJNA508395) | human gut metagenome | isolation source: Participant 2 stool, 0 month | host: Homo sapiens | collected 2017 | reverse complement strand
GCAGCCTCCACATGAGTGGCATTGTTATTATATTCATCCTGCGGATACATCCAGCGATAAGGCAGACTAACTCCTGCGGCACGGCGGAAATCGGGATACCCCGTACGAAGCGCCTCATAGTAGGGTAGCCATACACTTCCCTGCAAAAATGTCGGCAAATACTTTTGCATAATAATACGCTCTATCTTCTCATCAGTAGAAAGGGAAGAGGAATAAGCCACCTTGTCATTTCGAAGGTATTCTGCCGCTGCATCCTGAGTGAGATAATCAGCTACCGACACAGCATATTTCTGATAAAACTCAAAAGACGCCTTGACGGCCGATTCATAATAAATCTTGTCATCTCCCTGAATCCATCCTCTTACTACAGCCTCAGCCAATATAAGCTGCTGTTCAACGTAACCTAACAAGACCATAGGCTCATTGGTCGGAGTCTGGTAATAACGGGGAGCAGGCTTGGAACAGTTTCCAGCCACCGCCTTATCATTAACCAAACTATAAGGAACAGCCGGATCACCCCCGTCATAAGAGCTGAAATCATTAATCGCTTTTCCGGCTTTTTCAGCATTCGGAGTTTGCGTGGCAACAGCAAATAAACGCGGATCCTGCCGTAGCCAATGCAGCAATATAAGTGGAATCCATAAAACGCCCCGAACCGAAATCGCTGTCATTAAAATACGGATAACGGTTATCCTGCTGGTCAAGATAGATCAACTGCCCGTTATCCGACAAGCTTTCCATTAAAGGTCCGTCGGCTACAATCTTTGAAAACCTGATTTAACATCTATATCACCTACCTTCTCTTTCCCGACAAAGACATCAAAATACGTAAGCGGTAAGCATTAATCAATTTTCTCCAATTAACCAAGTTGCCATTGTAGATAATATCTCCCGAAATAATCTCATCACTGCCTTCAAGCATTTTATCGGCCTCTTCCAGTTCCTTCAAAATGCCGGCCAGCACAACTTCCTGCGAATCGTATGCCGGCTGGTAATTCGCATCTGTTTCTGCCTTAAGCGCATCCGTATAGGGAATACTTCCAAAGTCCAGAGTCAACTGATAGAAATAATTGGCACGGAAGAAATGAGCCAAAGCCTGATAAGCACTTCCTTCTCCGGCCTCTTCTGACATTTTGGTCACATCACGCAAATTGCTATAATAATCAAAATCCCCACGCGTCCATTTATAAACCTGATACTTGCTTTCTCCCGAAGTCAGAATCAGCATCTTGGCTGCATGGCAAGCATCCGAACTGGTTTGATTGAAAGCACTATAAGCAACTCCGGTCAACAACAGGGAAGGATTGGTAGTAGTGGCATTATTAGGATCCACATTCATCTCTTCCAAATCAATGCAAGCACTCATTGCAAAGGATACGGCAAGAAGAGATGCCATGTATTTGATATACTTCTTCATCATATTTTGAATAAACGTTAAAATTTAATGTTAGCACTCACTCCTACATAACGGGCCGACGGATCCTGCAAATCTCCATCACTGGCACCAAAGTCCGGATCCAAATAAGGAGTCTTTTTCAGCACGGCCAGATTGTTTCCAAACACTGTGACATCCAGCCCTTTTATAAACTGTGACTGAATGAACTTAGTCAAATCATACGTCACTGCAACACGTCTCAGTTTTAGGAAAGAACGGCTGAACGTATTAGCAAACAACTCGCTTTCTTCTGTACGCACCACGGCACGATAAGGATAATTCTGGGCCCAAGTCTGTATGTTTACCGCTGTTTCATTCTTTTTATAGACACGGGTATCGGAAACAATATTCCCATTCACGTCATAAGTCACCTCACCGCTTACTATATTGACACCTTCGGGCACATAAACAGGCTTGCCACCATTATCATATTCTTCCTGACGATACATGGTAGATTTGGGATGCTTTCCTCCCCACCACATTTCTGCGTGGTAGTAGATATCAACGTTCCTCCGATAGCTCCGTCCATATCTATATTGACAGTAAAATCCTTTATCTTGAAAGTATTCTGCAATCCGAAACGAACATCAGGAGACTGGTTTCCTACTTTGGTCTTAAAAGCGCTCTGAGTGGGCAAACCCGTATTCGCATCCAATATCAACCGGCCATCCGGTGTCTTTTCCCACTCGGTAGCATACATAGCATCAGCCCGGTCACCTTTTTTCAAATCGCCGAACTTCTCCTGGTCTCCATAAATCCCGGTCAGCTTACGAATATTACTACTCCAATTGGTAGCTACATTCCAGGTAAAGTTTTTGTTTTTTACCGGAGTGGCGGAAACAATCAGCTCGAAACCGTTTGTTGTGTATTCGTTACCATTCACATAACGTTTGGTAAATGCCGAGGCAGATGATATGGGCAGTTCTATAATACTGTTCTCATCCAGCATATGATAGTAGGTCAGATCAATTCCAATGCGATTATGCAAAAACGAAGTAGAAACCCCCACCTCATACGAGGTTGTTTTTTGCGGCAATATATTCGCATTGAGTAACGTACCCAAGTCACGGACGGAATACTGCCATACAGTGTGCCATTGGAATAAGTAGCATACAAAGAATAAGGATCAAGGTCACTGGAAACTTGCGCCCATGCACCATTTACTTTCAGATAATCCATCCATGAAGGCAGTTTCACATATTCATTAACCAATGTACTTAATGACACAGAAGGATAGAAATAGGAGTTATTCCCTTTGCCAAAGTAGAAGACCAGTCATTACGCCCGGTAAATGTAAGAAACAAAGACTCAAACAAATCTACATTCACAGAACCATAAACACTCGATAGCTTTTCGTTCATCGAGTTGGTAGCTCTTACAGGATTCAGGCTATTACCCAAATTGTATACTTTCGCCACGATCAGTCCGTCTGTAGACTGGCTTTGCTTCCGAATCTGACGGTAATACAGTGAAGTACCGGCATTGACAGTCAACGTAAAATTCCTGCTGAAAGCACGTGTGTAAGTAGCAAGAAAATCCGCATTGATGTCCAGCTGATCAGTATTCCACGTTTTGTAGTCGCCATTCCGCGAATCACCATAGTTCATATAAGACTTAGGAACAGACATATCTTCAAATGTGCTTTCCAAACGTCCCGCAGCCCGTCCTTGCAAACTCAGCCCCGGTATTACATCCCAGTTCAGTTTCAGTTGTCCATTCATTGTATTACGGTCATGCTTTTGCGTCAGTTCATTGGCAGCAAAGTAAGGATTATTATACCACGCATAGTTGTAGTTGGCCTGACGTGTACCTTCAGAGTCCGGACGATAATAATGCTCGGCCAACTCCTTTCCATTTACATCATTTCCCATCCATAACAAAATGGTATACATATGATTTTTCGGTCCATATCCATAACGTGGATAATTGGGAGAATATACCTTGTTATAAGAAAGATTGGCTGATAAAGTAACCGAGTTACTAAGGTTATACATACTGTTAAAGTTCAATCCCCCCGTATAAACCGAAGTATTGGGAACCTGTCCGCGCTGATTGGAGAAATCACCGTTAAAATTATAGTTAGCTTTTTTACTTTTGCTTGCCACTGAAAAAGTCGCTTTTGTAATAATTCCGGTACGTAAAAAGTCCCTCAGGTTATCATGAGGCTCCCATGCGATGGGCACCCGTTCGTACTTAGACTGGTCATCATAAATCGTACCGGAAACATCCCCCCACCAAGGAATCGTTTCTCCTGTTTCTTTATTACGGATAGGACTATTCCACTGTGCTATTTTCTGCCCGGCAAAACGAGGTCCCCAGGTCATGTCTCCATCCGAGATACCACCATCTGCTCCATCCCAAAAGGCATACTGACCATTAGAGCCCGAACCAAACTCTGTCTGAGTTTCAGGAAAGACCGTAAATCCGGCAGAAACCATACTGGACAATCCGGCCGTAACAGTCAATCCATCCTCTTTCGCCAGTTTGGTAGTGATCAAAATAGCACCGTCTTTACCCCGCGAACCATACAAAGCAGCGGCGGCAGTTCCCTTCAAAACATTAATACTTTCTATATTTTCGGGAGATACGTCAAAAAGATCCGACTCCACAGGCACACCGTCAATCACCATCAACGGAGTCTTTCCACGTAAGGAAAACGAAGGAGCCTGAAAAATACCGGTAGGATTATTTACCGTCAAACCGGCTACCTGACCCGACAAGGCATTACCAACATTCACCGTACCCGGCTGGTCTAAAGCCTCGGTATTGACTTGTTGGGTAGTATATCCCAACTTCTTTTTCTGCTGCTTGATACCGATAGCAGTTACCACTACTTCGTCAATGGCCTGCACATCGTCATTCATCGTCACGTTAATCACCGTTTGTCCATCTACTTGTTTCTCTACCGGAGTATATCCGATATAAGAAAAAATCAATACACCATTGGCGGGCACTTCCACTGAATAACGCCCATCCATATCTGTCACCGTACCCACTGTTGAGTTTTTAACCATTACGCTGGCACCGATAATCACATCCGACTTATCCCGCACCACACCGGTCACTCTGAGATTCTGCGCCTTCACGCAAAGGCATAGCAAGGTCATAACAATGACCAAGCACTGTTTAGTTTTCATTTATATATAATTGTTAGTTTATCCTGAAAAGAAAGAATTCAATAGATACTTTTAAGGCTGACACGGCGGAATACACCCAACAAATGAGATACGTCCTTTTATTCTCTTGTAAAGCAGTCTCAAAAGACTCCGTATCCGAGTCGATAGCGGCCAACGCCACTTTCAGCACCCCTGTAAACTCCTGCTCCGCCTTATCGGCAGCAGGTCTTTCCTTACCTGACGGTTCAGTTCTTTTTCAATGGTACGTACTGCATTGTAGATTTCCGGCTTACGAATCACCGTACGACGCGTCGGATCTCCGGGTACCACCTCTTCCTTCACCACATAAGTATCTTTAAATGAATCATACAGGAAGGCTACCTTCTTACCTAATTTATGATTAGAAACCAATGCAGCCAGCTCTTCGGAAGAAGGGGTTTCAACAGTAGAGTAAAACTCCCATGTTTCCACCTTAGCCGAAGATGCATCCGTTTTCACATTCTCTTTTTTATCACGTACCGGATAAAACGGCATAGCCCACATCTGTTGGGCAAACTGATACTCAAAAAGCAACGGTTAAAATGAACTTCTTTTTCATAACTTTAAGTTTATTGTTTTCTGCCGCAAAGAAACGAACTGCACATTTCAATCCAAATACAAAAAGATGAAACTCACATAACAATTCAAAAAACAGAAAGGAGATAAAAAAAGTGTGTGGATATGCCCTGCACATCCACACACCACCTATGCTTTTATTACAAAAGAATTACGCTTAGAAAGCCTTCTTGTAAAGTTCCAGAATAATTTCTTCCGTCACTTCACGAGGATTGCCCGGCGTACACATCGGCAATAGCCGAAGCGGCCAGACGGGGCAAGTCTTCTTCCTTAATACCCAGTTCAGACAAATGCTGAGGGATACCCACCTTGACAGACAATGCCTTCACCGCCTCAACAGCCTTCGCAGCCTCTTCCCGGCTCATGCCATCCTTGTACACATTCATTGCCTTGGCGATATCTACATATTTGGACAAAGCAGCCGGAGCATTGAACTCCATGATGACAGGCAGCAACAGTGCATTAGCCACACCGTGAGGAATATCGAAGATAGCTCCCAACGGATGAGCCATACCGTGAACCACGCCCAAGCCTACATTAGAGAACGCCATACCTGCAATGTACTGTGCCACGGCCATACCGTTACGGGCTTCCGCATTGGTAGGCTCGAAGACAGCGGTTTCCAGATAACGGGCAATCATTTCGATCGCCTTGATCTCGAACATATCGCTCATTTCCCAAGCGCCTTTGGTTATCAACCCTTCGATGGCGTGGGTCAGTGCGTCCAAACCGGTAGAAGCAGTCAGCCCTTTAGGCAGAGTGTACATCAGTTCCGCATCCACAATAGCGATGGCGGGAATATCGTTCGGGAAACCATCTTCGGCATCCGTGATGACAGTTGATAGTCACGGCAGTATGAGTCGCATTGTGACGCTTTGAACATTACATTACTGGATTTTGATATCGTAGACGAACCGCCGCCGATAGCCAGAATAAAGTCCGCTCCTGATTTTGCAAAAGCTTCAACTCCCGCCTTTACATTGCTTACGGTAGGATTCGGTTTGATTTCACTGAATATTTCATAAGGAATACCTGCATTTCCAAGACTTTCAACACTTTATCAGCCACACCGAACTTAATCAAGTCCTTGTCTGTAGCAACAAACGCTTTATGCAAGCCCAAAGGTTTAATCTCTTGTGGAAGCACTTCACGCGCACCCGGACCGAAGTAAGATACTTCGTTCAATACAAATCTGTTAATCATAGTTTTTTTTAATTATGTAGTTTGGTTGCAAACTTAGTACAAATTCTTGAGAAAACGGCTCTTTAAAAAGATTCTTATAGTATGTTTTTTGGCATTCATGCACCCCGCCTTCAGTCCATTCAGCACGGTTAACACGCTGTCACACAAAAATAAGACTGACAGAAGCCCCTTCAGCCTCCTGTCAGTCCTTTCAGCCGGCCTGATGGACGGGAATTATGCCGCCAGCACCACCTTGTACAGATTTCTCCGTATGCATCCGTTCCCCCCCATGGCGCTCATCATCTTGCCGAAACGCACCACCGTCATGCCGCGCATAGCCGCAGGATAACGGCTCTGCAAAATGGTGAAAATGACCGAGGCCGAATAGAGTTTGAACTCCTCCCGCCTCAGGCAGGCGAAAACAACGGTAGAACACCTCCTGCTCTACGGGCATGGCATAGAACTCGCGGTTGCGCAATTGCAGTTCCGCTTCCTCTTCGGCCGAAAACCAATAACGCTCGCCACCCTCCAGCTCCGCCTTCAATTGGGCAAACAATTGCTTGTGCTCCAGTGGCGTGCAGTCTATTTTCTCTTTCACCTCGGCACAAAGATAACGGCGACTGCCCGGGTCGGTCAGCAAATCCTTATGATTACTGGTTCCTATAAACGAAGCCATGCGGGGCAGGTGACTGTAGGATGAACGGTGCGACTTACGGAAATCCAACTTCTTCATCTGCATCAGTGTCTTGAGCAACGGCAGTTTTTGAGGAGAAAGACGGTCGTACTCATCCAGATTAATCAGCCCGAACTGCGCCAGTTTCTGTTCGCAGCCCGACTGCCCCGTCAACTCAAAACTGTCCGTGTAATAATCTCTCAACCCGTCGGGCATCAACAACTGACAAAAGATTTTACACTTGCCCTGCATACGGCTCACCAACATAGGGGCCACTGCATTGGCGCAACGGTCCATGCGTCCTGCCCACTGGGCGGCCATTCCCAGCATCCAGCGGTGGAAGCCGTTTATCCAGAAGGCTTTTTTCGAGATGCGCTGCGCCAGCGGAGTGACGCGGTCCACCCCGTCCCATTGGGGCAGTGTATCCATATAAGTAAGGAAAGGGTGATAGTCTTCCAAGCGTTCCGAATGGAGCAGGCGGCTCACATCCTTATCCCAGCAATTGATGCGATGACGGTGCGCTTCCAGGCACAAGGTGTTCAAGGTACGCTGAGTCACTATCTTATAAGGTGTGTCCGTCCCTTGCCCCTTCGCGCAATATTCGGGTTGTTCCGTCAACACGTTGAAACGGAACTCATAGTGTTTCCACAAGTAGTTCTCCAGACGGTCTTGCACCTCCCGGTTATCCGCAGCCTGTTCTTTTTCCCTTTTATCCGAAGAAGGGTCCGCCTGTTTCGCCGTTGCAGTTTCACCGTTCCATAACTTGCACCATTCCATCACCTTCCGAATCATTTCTTTCATCATGATTTTATTTTTTAGTTGTTGTTTCCACAAAGATAGCACATTGAAAAGCCTTTGTCAAGGGATTTCCGGCGTTTCGGGATGAAAAGTGACTAAGCGTAAACATCCTTATGTAAAGGGTTTTCATCAGGACAAGTTCGTGTTCTCCTCGTAAGCATTCGGCCTCGTGCGTGTTTCTCCATAGTCAAAGCCAGACGAAGCATGTCTGGCTTTGACTTTATTATAGCTTTCCTGTTTATCCTTTCCAATTAAATGGCAGTAAATCGGTGTAATCGTTTTTCTCTCTTTCTCTCCTGTACCCTAATCAGCACGTCCTGCATCCATAGTTTTGGGTTCACCTTATTTTCCCTACAGCATCCCATCAGTGAAAAGAAAATTGCCGCTGCATGTGCTGCCTCATGTGATCCGGAGAAGAGCGTATTTTTCTGTTTAAAGTCAACGGCCTTATAGAACGCTCCACCGGATTATTGTCAATGCAGAACTGTGCGTCATTGACATATCCGGACAGTTGTTCAAAGCGTGTGTACATATAGAACATGGCCTTGGCAATAGGCGATTTATCGACCGTATGTCCATATTCCTCCTTGCACCATTTTTCCAGTTCTTTGATAATAGGTACGATTTTTCCCGGCGAAGCTTTACCACCGCCTCCCCTTCCAGATGTTCCATTCTGATTTTCTCCTCCACGGCATACAGTCCGCCTATTTTCCAAGTGCATGCCTTGCTCTGGGAGGGTCATTTCCTTCCGCTTCCACAAAGTTGCGCCTGACGTGCGCCCAGCAGCACAGATGCAACTTTCCGGGTAGCGTGTCGAACTTGTCATATACTGCAAAGCCGTCACTCTGTACCACCCGGACCTGTCCTGCCAGCAGTGTGTCTATTCCGCTGCTGCCACGGCCCTTGTGATATTCAAAGAAGGGGTATGGAACCGGGGCAGATAGAAGTTCCACATATACCCGCGGTGAAGAGCACCGGGCCGGTCGCTTTCAAGTACGGGATGGGGTGTCTCATCGGCCATGACGTAATAGCTGTCCTTGACCAGTTCACGAAGTTCATTATAGATTGGTTCCAGACGCTGTGCGGCAGCCATCATCCAGTTACTTACGGTGGAAGGACTCAGATGGATTCCTTCACGCTCAAAGATATCCAGCTGTCTGTGCAGAGGCAGGTGGTCGTATTTGGCGGTAGCAATGTGGGCCAGTACACTTTCCGAGGCATTGCTGTGGGGATGTGCCATTACGGGCATGGGAGCGGTTATGATACGACCGTCGGCGAGCCGGTATTTAGGACGGATGATGCGTTTCACATAGAATCGGGCGGGACTGACAGCATACTGTTCGCTCACTTCCTCTCCCAGCTTCGTCGCCCTCCAACGAAAGGCCTTCCGGCATGGGAATGATAATCTCCTCACGGGGAAGGGACGGGTCGATGGGCTTACGGGCGTGGGGAGTGATCTTTTTCGTGAAGCTTTTACGGAAACGATTGTAGCCATTCTCCGATGTGACGGATTTCCCAGCGGTTTTCTGTTCTTCCGCTACCGGGTCATTGACATCGGACGGAGACTCGAAACAGATGCTCAGCTGGCCGGCATCTTCGGGAAGATGACGTTTTTCACTGGATTTACCCCATAAACGGCGTGTCAAGTCAGCCAATTTCCATCTCAGATCGGCAATGACGGCTGTACAGGCCGAGATTTCTTCGACCTGGCGGGAATACTCCTGCAAAGAGGCTTCGTATTTTCTCTGAAGTTCCGCATGCCCTTTCAAGGCATTCATGTTCCTTGCGCAACTCTTCGTACTCTTCCAAAGTAAGGGTAATAACCGGTTCTTTCACTGTACATCCACTTTTTATTATGTGGCAAAGTTATCAAAATAAAACTGCACGGCTTATAGAATGGGGAATTACTTTTCAACTGTTTTCCGATACTTTTTAACAGTAAGCAGCTCATTCAGGCGATTCCAGGAAATTTGAAGAAAATCCTTCTTCCGTTCCTCCTTTTTCAAGAGGAAAGAACCGCGATTCAGACGACGGCATTCCAGACGGTATTCGTCGTCGCACCGATAAAGGATATGCAACCTGCTACGGAGCGGTCGGGAAAAATATGACAGCTCTGCTCTGACACGCAGGAACCCGTGTCGGATGACCTCGCCACAAAGACCGTCAATACCTTTATGGAAATTACAACCTTGGGGATAAAGGTAATAAGACCAAAAAGGACTGCTGCGGAAAAGGCCAAGACCTAAAGGGAGAAGTAGGTCCTGAGGGGAATGGATACCAAGGCTGGAAGACGAAACTTTATAACGACGGCCGCCATCAAATATGAAAAGAACAGAATCAAAATGGTTAGACTCGGAAAAGAGAGTACGTAGTTTATCACTTTCGCTAGAAAATTCTAATACTGAACACATAATGGATTAAGATTATAATGAAGCCACAAAGGTAGGAAGGAAAAGAGGGGAAAAAAACACGCACGAGGCCGAATGCTTACATTTCACTTTAGTGAACAGCCATTTTCACTAGGGTGGAATAGTTGCTTCACTTAGGTGGAATATCAAACGGAACGGAGTGAAGATACGATAGAAACAGGTTCTTATTACATACGCAACAAGGTTCAATAGCCGAAACAAACAGTATCCTGTCAGATATGAACTATGATGCCCACGAGTAGCCGGGAGGCAGTGAGGGGCTGACTCTACATCTTGTCCGCTGGTATTCCCGAATGCGAGCATTCCCAAAAACGGATTTGTTTCCCCACCGACATACCAATTGAAGGGGATTTGAGAGACTTTTACACCGGAAGTGATTAGTAATGTGCATTTTACTGTGACAGAGCGTTTTTGTGCTTTATGTATATCCTTATGCTAAAACCGAAATTTAAGTAAGAATAATCTATCAGAGGCTTTGTTTCTTCTTATTACGAATAACAGACATATCACTTTTATCAGTTCGAAGGAATCCCTGTCCTGTTTCTGTTAAGGAAAGCTGCCAATGTATTCCTGCTCACTTTCAATTTCCTCGCCATCTCCGCCTTACTGGTTCCCGCCTCCAGCATAGCCTTAATTTTTTCTTCTTTTCCCGTAAGTTTATATTTCGAGTTATGTCCTCCCATGGGACGTCCCAACTTTTTCCGAGGCGATTCTGCGTGCAAGTCCCTCACGGGTACGTTGGGAAATCAAGTCGCGTTCTATTTGTGCGGAAAGGGAAAAAGCGAATGCCAATATTTGAGATTGTATATTATTTCCCAGCTCATATTTCTCTTCACCGTGAGCAGGATGACATTTTTCAACATACATGCATTCAGTATACTCATTACTTCCATCAATCTTCTTCCCAAACGAGAGATCTCCGACACAATCAATGTATCCCCTTTCTTTATTCTTTTCAATAGTACGCCAAGCTTTCTGTCTTTGGCTGACCGTGTTCCTGAAACCGTTTCTTCCACCCACACATCAATTTGGAAATCCCTTTGTTTGGCAAAACGATTTATCTCGAACCGCTGGTTCTCTACAGTCTGTTTATCAGTTGAAACCCGAATATACGCATATATCATAGCTGCATCATTAAGTTTTTTATTGAAAGGAACGCCAATCTAATTTATATTATCAGAGGAGGAAAGTTTCACCGGATCTTATTGAGGTTTTCTAAGAAGAATTAAGTATCTCCAACTATTCAAGCTCAAAAAACAGACAAATCTGCTTAATCCTTGTCTTTACAAGATAAAACGATTGTCCAATAGAATGAAAAAATTGTCTATAACAATAGTATAAAATACTGATAATCAATATTATTATGTTAAAAATGGATTGATCATCTTTAAGACGATTTTCGCAGTATAATAGATTTTTCTTTTATCTACTTAATGGTTTGTTCACTTACTTTGCATCTGTTGACATAGTTGATACTGCAATAAAACACAGATATAGTATGAAAAACAAATTGCAAATAGTATGGAGCAGCATTGCTATAATAAGTGTATGCGCATGTAGCACACCTTATACACAACCTGATGCTCCTATCAAAGAAGTTCCTTTCACCCAAGTTCATTTAGATGATAATTTCTGGTCACCGCGGATTGAAACCAACCGCACCGTTTCCATCCCATCCGCTTTCAAAGAATGTGAAAAGAACGGCCGATTCGATAACTTTGCCATTGCGGGTGGTCTGATGAAAGGCGAGCATCGCGGTGACTTTTCTTTCGACGATACCGATCCCTATAAAATTATAGAAGGAGCTTCCTACTCGCTGGCCGTAAAATATGACGGGAAACTGGATCATTATCTGGACAGTGTAATCCATATCATAGCTACCGCACAGGAACCGGATGGTTATCTTACTACTTGTGTAACCAATCAATGTACCCGTTTATCCGGTTGGTGGGGCACGCACCGTTGGGAAAAAATCAACAGCCACGAACTTTATAACAGCGGCCATTTGTACGAAGCCGCCGTTGCTCATTATCGCGCCACCGGAAAACGTACATTATTGGATGTGGCTATCAAAAATGCCGATCTGGTATGTCAGGTCTTCGGACCCGGCGAAGGGCAGATCCATCGTCCCAGCGGATCATCCCAGGTTGATAGACGGCAGAGACGGACATAAACTGAGCGAATATAGTCAGGATCACAAGCCCATCCTGCAACAAGACGAGATAGTAGGTCATGCCGTCCGTGCCGGATATCTCTACTCCGGAGTGGCAGATGTAGCCGCTTTGACTCATGATACCGCCTATTTCAATGCCTTAACCCGTATTTGGGAAAATATGGCCGGCAAAAAACTCTTTATCACAGGCGGAATCGGTTCCCGCCCACAAGGTGAAGGATTCGGTCCGAACTATGAACTGAATAATCACACAGCCTATTGCGAAACCTGCGCCTCTATAGCCAATGTGTATTGGAATCATCGTATGTTTCTCGCTACGGAGATGCCAAATATGCGGATGTGCTGGAACGAGCGTTGTATAACGGGTCATTTCGGGCGTATCACTCAGCGGTGACAAGTTCTTCTATGACAATCCGGTGGAATCCATGGGGCAGCATGAGCGCCAGCACTGGTCGGATGTGCCTGCTGTCCGGGCAACATAACCCGTTTCATGGCTTCAGTACCTTATTATATGTATGCCACTCAAGGCAATGATGTGTATGTCAATCTCTTTATCCAAAGCAAGGCGGATATTGAAACGGAAAGTAATAAAATAAATGTGGAACAAACTACAGGCTATCCGTGGGACGGAAAGATAAGTATTGCCGTCACTCCCGAAAAAGAACAGGAGTTTGCTTTGCGTGTGCGTATCCCCGGATGGGCGCAAGACGCCCCGTACCCACAGATCTCTACTCATTTACAGACAAGGCTCAGGCTTACAGCATTTCTGTGAACGGTTCCAAAGTCAATGCGAAGCAATATGATGGTTATGCCACCCTTGTACGCAACTGGAAAGCGGGTGATGTGGTTGAAATCAATCTTCCTATGGAGGTACGTCGTGTGAAAGCAAATGACCAAGTAGAGGATGACCGTGGCAAACTGGCTATAGAACGGGTCCTATTATGTTCTGTCTGGAAGGACAAGACCAAGCCGACAGTACTGTATTCAACAAATTCATCCCCGACGGTACTCCGATGGAGGCTTCTTACGATGCCGGTTTGTTGAATGGCGTAATGGTGCTGAGCGGTACAGCTAAAGAAATTGACAGGAATGGTAAGGTAAAAGATGTTCCCTTCAAAGCAATTCCTTATTCTACATGGAACAACCGCGGTGCCGACCAGATGGCTGTATGGATTCCCGAAGCGGCCGAGTATGCCCGCCCCACTCCGGAAGCTACTATTGCCAGCAAAGCACGTACTCTGATGATACAGGCTCCTATACAGAAAGATGCTCCCGAATCGGCTTCGGTGGAAACATGGGCATGGGGTAAATGACCAATGGGAACCTAAACGCTCATCGGATATCTCGAAACCTTACCACTATTGGTGGCTGAAGAACGGTACTGTCGAAACACTGGCTTATGAATTCGACCAGCCTTATACCGTATCGAACGTACAAGTGTATTGGTTGGATTTTGACCATTATGACGGAGATTTCCGTGTGCCGGAAAGCTGGAAACTATATTATAAAGAAGGCGAAAGTTGGAAAGAGGTAGAGGCGTTGACTGAATATACTGTAAAAAGATTGCTATAATAGTTTGATTTCAAACCTGTCAAAACAAAGGGGCTTAAAATTGCAGCACAATTGCAGAAAGGAGCTTCGAGGGGTGATTGAATGGAAAGTGAACTGAATGAACATATAAACTTTTAAATAAAACTGTATGATGAAAACACATGAGAACCTTGTTCAGAAGGGGCTTGCTGAAGGCTACCACCTGTCTTTTCCTTACTGCGGGTGCAGGAGTCAGTAGTGTATGGGCAACACCGGAAACAACAGAATCTATGAGAACCGAAATGGTACAACAGCAAACTGTAACCGTAAGCGGTGGTGAAAGACAGAAAGGGGAGCCGATCATTGGTGCCAATATCATGGAAAAAGGAACGACCAACGGTACCATTACCGATTTTGACGGTAAATATACGCTGAAGGTAAAAAATGCCAAATCCATATTGGTTGTTTCTTATATCGGTTATCAGACTCAGGAAATTCCAGTCGGAAATGGTGGTAAGAAAGATATTACCATGCAAGACGATTCCGAACTGATGGATGAAGTGGTTGTGATCGGTTATGGTACGCAGCGAAAGGTTGATGTGACCAGTGCTATCAAGTGTAAAATCAAGTTTTGTGAAGGCAACCGATGCAGGCCAGCTGATACAAGGTAAGGTAGCAGGGCTGAATATTTCTTTACCTTCAGGAGATCCTACCGGCAACACACAAATTATGCTACGTGGTATTTCATCTTTAAAAGGTGGAACTTCACCATTAGTATTAGTTGACGGAGTGCCAGGAAGTCTGAATACAGTGCAGCCCCTGAAGATGTTGAGTCCATCGATGCATTAAACGACGGTTCGGCTACTGCCACTTATGGTACACGATACAAATGGCGTAATTATTATTACAACCAAACAAAGTCGTAAAGAAATGGCTCCCACCATTGATTATAATGGATATGTTTCTGTATCAAACATTTTAAACAGACCTGATTTCATGGATGCTGATGACCTTCGTCAGAAATGGAATGAAGGATATACTTTCAACGGAGCTAACTTGAAAGATTTCGGAGCCAATACCGATTGGCTGGGTGAACTGACCCGCACAGCTGTTTCTCATTCACACAACTTATCCTTAAGAGGTGGTAGTAAAAATACCAATTATACAGCCTCCATCAACTATACCAACCGGCAAGGTACTTTATAAAGACTGACTTTGAAGCTATAAACGGTCGTATGGACATCACTCACTCTATGTATGACAATAAATTGACAGCCAATGTCAGTACATTCGTCAGCCAACATACCATGCCTCGCAGTTGGAATACATTATCGACAGGCTTTGATTCACAATCCCAGAACCTGTAAAAGATGAGAACGGTGACTGGTTTGCGCGACTTGTATTTTTTATGATAATCCTGTAAGTTATATCCGCGAAACAATTGGTGAAATGAAACGTAAAAACATCCGTTTCAATGGTAGCCTGACTTTCCGCCCTATTGAATCTTTGACCTTGAAAGCCATGTATGCCCGCCGGAGATACGACTTCTACCGATGGATATTACCAAACCAAGAAACATGTATCTACAACCAAGTGGCCGTAACGGCTATGCATATCGTTATGATTCTGATTTTGATAATAATCTGATAGAATTGACGGCCAACTTTCAGAAAGCATTCGGCAAGCACAATGTCAGTGTATTGATAGGTTATAACTATGAAGACAACACCAACTCTAACCTGTCCATGTCCAACTACGATTTTCCTACCGATGCTTAT
>SCPO01000476.1_pt1 | contig 15755 bp, 22 predicted proteins | sample 6106821 | NCBI WGS metagenome assembly SCPO01 (sample SAMN10720448, study PRJNA508395) | human gut metagenome | isolation source: Participant 2 stool, 0 month | host: Homo sapiens | collected 2017 | reverse complement strand
CCGCTGTATGGTGTTGGGGTTGATGGACAGTTCCGTTGCCAGAGATCGGACAGAAGGCATCTGGCCGTCCTCTTCCAGAACACCGAGGATCATCAGCTCCTTTAAACGGTCTGCCACCTGTTCATAAATCGGTCGGCTGTCTTTATAGTCCAGATGAATCATGTCCCTGATGCGTCCTCCTTCCTGTATAAGTATATTAATTATCTTAATACACTTATATCATGTTTTTCCCTGTAATGCAACCATATCTCACAAAAGTTTCCATATTTAAGATTTCGTCAGAATTTCCCGCACCACTATCTGTGCAGAATCGCAGATGTCAGAACGTTTAAAATCCTGTGCGCGCCAGATCCCGGTAAAGGGCCTGATCACAGCTTAAATCCACATAGCCTTCCCGGTCTGAGAGCAGCCCCGGCTCAAACTTCCGGCCAAAATCCAGATCATACACGTAGTAGGAAATCTCACCGCCCCAGTCCCGCATCAGAAGCCCCAGCAGATGAACAATGAGATCCTGCGCAGGCGCAGAGATTCCCTCCCCGCTCTTTAAGGTCTCCATGATGGTGACAAATTCACTTTAATCCACCGGAGGCTCAAAGGCATCCGCCCGACGGTAAACCGTCTCCGCCGGTTCTAGGCCGCAGTAAATGGTCATGGTATCCCGCAGATCACATAGCAGTAGCTTTCCGGCTCCAGCCAGAATGTGGCTGCTCCCAACAGAACCTCCCGCACCAGTTCCTCCTCAATCTCCACTTTCCTCTCCTCATACAGCCTGGCAAACCGCCCCGCAAAACAGAGAAATTCCTCCGCCGACCGCAATCCTCCATAACGGAACGTATTTACAATGTGCATACCACATCCGCTCCGCACTGGACGCATATCGCAAATCAACATCCGTGTAACAAGCTTCTTTCCACTTTCATCCACATAAATCATTCGTCCTTTATCCATAAAAATCCTCCGTGTCATCTTTTTGGTTATGACAAGAGGATAAAACAAATCGAATTCGTCATTGGACAAATAGTCCATCGAAACTGCACATCCATTCACGACGCCCGGCTTAACTGTCTCAGATAAGAAAACAGATACCGCTTCTCTCCAAAAGCTTCCCGGTAAAGCGGACTTTCCTGAGGTCCGGCCAGAAGTTCTTCCATGTGCACGCCCAGCAGGCGGCTTAAGGCATACAGATGATCCACAGAAGGAAGCGTTTTCCCCTGAAACCACCGGTAAACCGGCTGCGGGCAGGAAAGCACCAGATAGTTCTGAATGTCCTGCACACTATAACCAGACTTTCGCGATCTGATAGCGCAGAAGATTTCCGCTCTGCTTCAGATCCAGCTTCGGGTAACCTTCCCGTCTCTCCATATCAGTTCACCTTCCTTACCTTTTATACCCTTTTGGTACATTTTCTTCCAGGATCCGAAGCAGCTCTGCTGCCTCCACCGGCTTTGCGATATAGCCGTTCATTCCAGCCTGCTCACACTGGTGAATGCTGTCGGCAGAAGACTGGGCTGTCATAGCAAGAATCGTGACTGTCCCTGCATCCGGATGCTCCAGCGCACGGATTCTTCTAGTTGCCTCCAGGCCGTCCATGACCGGCATCATAACATCCATCAGAATCACATCAAACTTCCTGTTTCGGATTCCGCAAATTTCTGAACTGCCTCGGCTCCATTCCATGCTTTTTCCGTTTTCGCCCCTGCTTCCGTCAGATAAAATTCGGCAATTTCCATATTAATTTCGTTGTCCTCCACCACCAGGATCTTCATTCCGGCTGCATCAGTCTCTTCCGTCTTCTCCCTTCCGATTGCTGCAAGTCGTATCATCGAGAAGAAAAGGAAGCTGAAATGTGAAGGTCGTTCCCTCTCCCGGCACGCTTTCCACCTGAATAGAACCGTTCATACTTTCGATCAGGCCCTTGACAATCGACATGCCAAGACCGCTTCCCTTATACTGTGTCCTCGCATCTGCCTGTTCCTGTGTAAAGGGCTGAAACAGCTTATTTTTTACAAATTCTTTCTGCATGCCAATACCGGTGTCCGTAATCCAAAACTCATAAAGCCTGCTTTCCATCGCAGGAAAGCTCTTTGCATAGGTATCAATCCTGCCGCCCGGCTTATTGTATTTGATTGCATTGCTCAGAAGATTGACCATGATCTGGCGCAGATGCAGAGGGTTTCCGATCAGAGCTGTATGCCGAATTCCTTCTCTGTGTCGGTAATGCCGGATTCCGGTTTCCTCCAGCTGGGCTTCCACCAGAGAGGAAGTCTCGGTCATCAGATGCTCCAGATCAAAGGCTTCCATCATTCCTTTTTCCTGCTTTGTCTCAATGCGCCCCATGTCCAGAACATCATTGACCAGCGCCAGCAGATGTCTGGTGGACAGCTGGATCTTTCCAAGACATTCCTCGACCCGTTCCCGGTCATCCATGTTCCGTCGGATGATCTCCAGCATACCCATCACACCATTGATCGGTGTCTTGATATCATGGCTCATACGGTTTAAGAACTCCGTTTTTGCTTTACTTACCAGGTCTGCCTCCTCGTAGGCCACCTTCAGGCGCTCCTTCTCTTTCTGCTCCTTCTCATGGAAAACAGACGTATTCTTAAAGAGGATAATTCCGTGCACCACGGTCATCTCCCCGTCCCACTTTTTCATCGTACAGCGTATCCTGTGACATCAGCACTGTCTTCTGCAGCCACCCGGTTCCCCATTCGATCCGTTTTCCTGATACTCCACCGTAACCTGCTTAGCGCCATTGCGGAAACGCTCCAGAAGTTTTTCCGAAGAATCCACAATGCAGTAATTCTCCATGGTATCCTCTGTGATCCGCTCCATTCTGGATGCACAATATTCGTTATAAGAGCAGGGTGCCTGCTGCGAAATCCTGAATCTACTGCTGCCAGACGGAAAAAAGATTTTTTCCAGACGGTCATGTGTTAAGTCCACCGTGTAGACCGCCTCAGCCTCATCCATCAGAGCATCCACATAATTTTCATTTTCCAGAATGGACTGCTTCATCTGCTCATAATACCGGGTCAGCTGGACCTTCTCATTGGCTGACACCTGATTTTTGTCATGGAACGGCTCAAAACCAAAGATAAAATGATGCAGCCGTCCATCTTCCGTATTGTTTAAAAAAAGCAACGTCATGCGGCCTCTGCGCACCCTTTCGCCGTCCGTACACTGATACGGGAATTCCAGCTTTGCCCGCGTGCTGGTCAGCACCTGGTTCAGCGCCTCCGGCTGCAGCTTCTGGCGCAATGGTCCGCGTTCCACTCCCCGGGCCAGTTCCTGCACAATCTGCTCCACTGCACCGGTGTAGCTGCCTTCCTCCGCCAGAAAAACTCGGAATCCGCACGCAGCACCCGGTACTGGTCGAGCAATGCATCGCAGTACAGGCAGTCCGAAAACGAATAGCCCTGCTGTTTGACTGTATCCAGCAGCCGGATATTTTCATTCTGCTTTTCCGCCGCTTCCATCATCTTGGCGCGGTTCTTATCGACATACATATTCTTATCGGCCTGCCGGAACAGATCCCGCATGCTGCAGGATTCAAAATCCGATGAAATCGCATAACCAGCCGCATAGCTGATGGGCATCTCCGGATGATCGGCAGAATACTCCGCTGTCTGGCTCCGTACCTGGGAAAGGCAGGCTTCCACCGCCTCCCGCTCCAGTCCGCGGATCACGGCCAGAAACTCATCCCTCCGTCGCGTCCCACAAAATGCTCCGCCGGCATAGCCCCGCGCAGCTGCACCGCAAAGGAACGGATATATTCGTCTCCCTTCTCATGGCCGAGATTATTGTTGATGATACGCAGATTGTTTAAATCAAACACACAGACTGCAACCGTTTCCCCATCTTCCAGGAATGTATCATTGTCCAGAATTTCCTCACACTTATTTTTATTCGGAAGCCCCGTGGCCTCATCCAGATAAACCTTTTTCTGCAGGATACGGTTCTGAGCCGCATAGCGCAGCGCCTTAAAGGTCTCCATGGCAATCAGGATCAGAAGGCCCGCAATATCCGCGAAGACCACCTGCTCAAGCTGATTCAGTGCCGTTGCCTTTCTCTGGGAATAGGCCTCCGCAAGTCCGGTAGCCTCATCACAGATCCGGAAGAACTGCTCACTCTTTTCAATGATCTGCGTGTTTTCATAGCCATTTTCCCGAACAAGCTGTATTTCCACTTTCAGGGTTTCAAAATAATCCTCCAGCTCCTGCATCTTATCCTGGAATGCGGAATCATCCAGACGGACCAGGTTTAGATCATCACATCCATAGCGCAGTCCGATTATGATCGACTCCACCTCCTCAAGCATCTCATCCTGCGGACTTTGCATGTTTTCCAGCTTGACTATGCGCTGCGTCGTGCCGCGCACCAGACCGGCGTAGTTTACCACCCTTGCTGTCCCCTGAATTTTCCCCACCAGAGACATGATACAGAAAAATAATACGATCAGCACTGTAGTCAGAACCGTCATGCACGCACGGCTTACATAAGTCAGTTTTTGCAGCGTTCTTTTTCATAGTTTTGTCTACTCCATTCGTTTTAATTCAGGCAATACCGTGCAGAGCATGGTGATAAAGCACAGGCTGCCGCCGATCACATTTGAGACCGGTTCTGCCAGAAATACACCAGCAGTTCCCATATGCAGCGCATATGGCATGAAATAAGTCAGCGGAACCACAATAAACACCTTTCGAAGCAATGAGAAAAAGATCGCATAGGCCTTTTTGTTCAGTGATTTAAACGTGGTCTGTCCCATATACTGCAGATCCATGAAAATAAATGCCGCAAAATATTGTTTCAGGGCCGGAACCGCATCCTGCAGCAGAAGGGCATCAGAACTGAACACCCGGATCAGCGCACCAGGTGCCAGAATGATAACGCTCCACATTACCGCTGTATAGCCTAGGATCAGAAGTCCCATCACCACACCCGCTTTCCGCACCCGGGCCGGACGGCGCGCTCCATAGTTGTAGCTTAAAATCGGAGAAGATCCGTCATTGATCGCTGAAATCGGAGTTTCCACCAGCTGGCGCACACTGGATACAATAGTCATGACTGAAATATAAATATCTCCACCTGTAGCGGAAAGCACATGGTTGCAGCAGATCGTCACCAGACTGTTGGTCAGCTGCATGATAAAACCCGCCGTACCGAGACTGACGATCTCTTTCGCGTAGCTGACGGATCCTGCAAGTTCCGTCCTGCGCAGGAAGCGTACCTTCAGCTCCGCTTTTCCGGAAAGAAAATGCAGTACAAAGGCCGCTGACAAAACTGAGAAATAACCGTTGCCATTGCCGCTCCGCGCACACCAAAGCCCAGAACAAAGATAAACAGCGGATCCAGAACCAGGTTGGCCGCCGCACCGATCGCTACGGAAAGCATGCCGGTCAGGGAATAGCCCTGGGCATTGATAAATGGATTCATACCCACCGCGATCATAGATGGCAGCGTACCGATCAGATAAAGCATCATATACGGGCAGGCATATGCCAGTGCTCCCTCTGACGCCCCGAATAATATCAGGATCGGCCGGATCAGCAGCATGCCAACTACCATCAGGATCACTCCTGTCAGGCAGAGCATGGAAAATGACGTATTCATGATGTCATTTGCTGTCTGTGTCTCCTTTTTCCCCCTGTGAATGGAAAATAACGGTGCGCCGCCGCTTCCGTACAGGTTCGAAAACGCCGTGATGATCACGATCAGTGGAAAGCAGAGTCCACCGCTCCCAGCGCTGCTGTTCCCACTTTGGGGATACGTGCAATATAAATGCGGTCCACAATGTTGTAGAGCAGATTTAAAATCTGCGCCACCAGCATTGGAACCGCAGCTCCAAGGATGTTTCCGGTCACTGTACCATGTTCAAAATCAAGTTGTTTCATATCTCTTTCGTCCTTTTCTTTATTCCTGATTTAGAGTATATCATGGTCCGGGCTTCGTGAAAAGTATCCGCGCTGGTATCCGGTAAAATCACGGCCGCTTTCGTTTACTCCGGCAGACTATCCCGCACGCACAGTGCCCCATACCCCACCATCGGTTCGGATACTCCGAGATCCCGGAAGTTTCTTTGCTCCTCTTCTCAGATACGCTTTCACCTTCTCCCCATACAAAACGGATCATTTCCGTTTACAATTCCCCACTGCATGAGAAGCGCTGCTGCTCCGGAAGCCACCGGTGTTGCGAAAGAGGTTCCGGTAACAGACTGGTATCCGCCGTTTGCTGCCGGAGCCATGATATTTACGCCTGGCGCGGCAAGATCCGGCTTTATCTGGTTCGTCAGGCGGGTAAATTCCCGGCCGGAAAAATCCGCATAGGAATAATACCTGCTGTTATAGGCTCCTACGGTAATCACCTTAGAGGCCGTCGATGGAATCGTCAGGGTGGTATCCGGCGTCGGCCGCAGAAAACGGGTCGACGTATTCAAAATTCCGGCTGACGGAAGCCAGAAATCGTACCGGCCGCTTACCAGACTGACCGGACTTAAATAAAAGCTCCAGATTCCTTCCTCCACATAGCTGCCCTCATCCGGAATAAACTCAAAGTACAGCTCCTGGGCTGTGCTGTAGGGACCCGGTTGCCCGTAATACAAGAGGATCTGTGTTTTTCGGTAACGGAACCTGGCCGGGCCAAGCTTTTCTGAAAACGGCCCGAATCTCTCCCCAGATGGTGCCTGAAGACTAACCGTAAACTGATCAGTGTAAGATTTCCAGAGCTGGATGCTGAAGCTGCTTTCATAGGGAGATACTGTAAACTCCACTTTCTCCGTTCTTCGCATCTGCAGCGTCCCGGAGGTATGACCGCTTGATGCTCCCTCATTTCCGGTCCCTGCCAGAATCGTTGTTCTTCCATAGTTTCCAATATCATCCAGAAAGGTTTCCAGCAGACTGGTTCCGTCGTGGGAACCGTAGGTGTTGCCAAAGCTGATGTTGATGACCAGAGGGAGAAAACGCTCTGCCGCAAAGGAAACTGCATAATTGACTGCCCGCATGAGTTCTGTGGTTCTAGGAAAACCCCGGGCGGGCGGTGCCAAGCTTCACCACCAACAGTTCGCTCTCGCAGGCGATGCCGCGGTACATGCCAGATGCGGCGCTGCATGAAAAAGCTGTGCTCCGTCCGCCGCCATCAGCAGTCTGTCCAGCTGCGGCCCCTCTGCTGTCTCCTGCCGCAATTCCGCCACAGCTGTTCCATGCCCACTCGATCCACAGATGACACAATGTTCCGGGCTGCCTCCCGGCTGCCCTCCTCCAGTGCGCGGTTGATCTCCCTCTCCGTATAGACCCGATTCTGCGTCTGGTCCCACAGCTCCAGAATCCGGGTTGTGCCATCTTCCTTCCGGAATGCCTCATGAAAATAATCAATCCCGGAATCGACAACGGCCACAAGCACTCCTTTTCCGCTCAAATATGGCGGTGCCTCTTGCAGCAGATTCACACAAGAGGCTGTCTTTGCCTGGTCAACGGCAAAGAACAGCCTCTTTGGTTTTTCAATGTATTCAATTTGCGGAAGTGCGCTGATGTACGGGATCAGGCTTTCTTTCACGGTCAGGATCGCGTACTCGTTACGCATCTCCTCCACTGCAGCGCCAAGCTCCCGTGCCGCATCCAGGCTCCCGGAGTATTTTACGATCAGCTCCCAGGTTTGTTCTTCCGGGTTATAGCCGGTCTCCAGCTCCGCGGAACGGCTCCGTTCCTCCGCAGTAGTGTCCAGGGAAAGGTTTAAGAGATTTTCCAGTTTCTGGTTCACAGACATCGATCTACCTGCTCCTGTTTCCATTGATATCTCAATATACTTTATACGCTCTTACTCGTCCGCTGTTCCCTGATTTTTATACTGCATACAGCTTCCTGTACTTCTTCTCCAGATATTCCACATAATATTTCGGATCAAAATCCTCCCCGGTCATATCCTTTAAAATTTCCCGGCTGTCCTTCATCTTTCCGTAGCGGTGTACATGCTTTCTCAAATACTCCCGGATCACATCCAGCTTTCCTTCCTCCAGCAGACGGTCAAAATTCATCTCCTGCTTCATCCGGGCCAGCATCTGCGCGCCAAAGGCACTGCCTAACGCGTAGGACGGAAGTAGCCGAAGGACCCCTGGGCCCAGTGGATGTCCTGAAGCACGCCCTGCGCGTCAGTTTCCGGGCGGATTCCCAGGTATTCCTCATATTTGTCAGCCCAGAGTTTCGGAAGTTCGCTGACATCCAGATCTTCCTCGATCAGCATTTTCTCAATTTCATAGCGCACCAGCACATGAAGGCTGTAGGTCAGCTCATCGGCCTCCGTGCGGATCAGGCCCGGCTGGACTTTGTTGATGGCACGGACAAACATTTCTCGTCCCACACCCTTTAACTGCTCCGGGAACAGCTCTTTCAGCTCTCCGTATGCCGGGATCCAGAAGGCCTCGCTGCGGCCGATGATGTTCTCAAAGAACCGGGACTGGGACTCATGCATGCCCATGGAGGTTCCCTGACCAGCCGGCGTCTGGCTTAACCGGTCATCAATGCCAAATTCGTAAATAGCATGTCCACTCTCATGAATCACAGAAAATGCTGAAGAATCCACTCTGGATTTATAGTGGGTGGTGATGCGCACATCCCGGTTATGCAAATTTGTGGTAAACGGATGGGCACTGACTGCCAGAACTCCTTTTGAAAAATCAAAACCCACATATTTTGCCAGATACTCTGCCAGTTCCCGCTGCTTCTCCTCAGAATAGTCCCCGTCCAGAAAGTCATCCTGAATGCGGACCGGACTTTCCATCACCTGCTTTAACAGCGGAACGATGTGCTCTTTTAACATGTCAAAAAACTCATCCAGCTTCTCCATGGTAAAGCCCGGCTCAAAGGAATCCAGCATCACATCGTAAAGCTTCTGCCCGTCCTTCTGACGGTAGGACGCAAACTTTTTCTGGTAATAAATGATCTCTTTTAAGACCAGAGCGAAAGAAGCAAAATCATTTTCTTTACGTGCCTTTGTCCAGATGCGGGTGGATTTCGAGGTCAGCTCCTGATACGCCCGGTATTCCTCCGGCGGAATGCAGGAGATCTCCTCGATGGTGCGCTTCGCGGATTTCAGAATCGCATAACGGATGCCATCTTCTGTAAGTTCCATATCCGGGGTCTCCAGTGTAATCTTTTCTGAGCCATCTGCCTCATCCTGCGCACTGCCCTCTTTTCCAGTCAGTTCCTGCAGGCACTTGTCTACAAGCTCCTTCACCCGCTCACTCATCATAATGCGCTGGTAAGATGAGGACAGCACACCCTGTATCCGGGCGGTGCGGCTTCCCGCCTCCTCCGGTGCCAGCGTCTCCTCGTCCCACTCAAAGAGAATCAGTGCCGTTTCATAGGCCTGGGCCTCCTCGAGATACTGCATCAGTTCTTCATACTCGGAATGTTTCTTTTCTGTATTCATAAGTTTCCTCCTGACCGCCTTATTATTCCTCATTCTCCATGTCAGCATTCCTGCCATCTGTGCCAGATGTTTTTTCTGCGTCTGCGCCGGATGTTTCTTTTCTGACCATTCGTGTCGGACGTTTCTTCCTGGCCACCTGTTTCTGGTTCAGACTGCCCATTCTCCGTTTCCGCGTCTGCCGGTGTCGCAAGCAGCGCTTCCTCCCATTCCATGCTCATGCCCTGCACGGCGCTGGTCAGCACCGCGTTGACAAACAGATCGCCGTTCCACTGCACACCGCCGCCATAATTCTTTACCGAATCAATGGTGGTATAGCCGTGAAGCAGATCGAGAGCCATTCTCGGCTCCGCCATCTGATAGCGGAGCGTCGTTCCTTTTTCACCCTTCCACGTTCTGTTCCGCCAGAATCGTGTTTCGGATCTTGTAAATCTCGCAGATCATCTCAGCATCCGTCATTTCCGGTGACAGATGCTCCAGAAATACGCTTGCCTGGCTGCTGCAGTTTACATTGACGGAAAAGAAGGCTGCGCTCACGGCAATGTGCCGCCCGAAAGCCGGTATCCTGCCGCGTTCAGCTTCGCCGCAAAATTATCCCAGTAGGTCATGCGCATAACTCCAGCTCATCGCTGATAGCCGCCTCGTAATCCCGTTCCCTGGCACTGACAAAGGCCTGGACGATACCCGCGTTTTCCACCAGGGATACATCTCTGGCATTTTTTTCCGTGTATTCCGCGAACTCCTGCCAGAGAGATGGATGCCGCTCATAAGCCCACCGCATGAAATCTACCAGGTCGTAACGGTAATCAAACTGGCACAGGCCATAGGCCCGGCCTCTGTCTCCTGCGATGATCTGGCCGCCGGAGGATTCCCCTGCAATGGAAAGCATATAGAACTCCGCCGGTTCCCCGAAATGTGGATTCCGCTTAAAGCGCCGGGCGTAACCGCCTCTCCTGCCTCCATTTCAAACTCAGACCAGGCTTCCAGTATGGCTGCCTCCTCATTCGGATCCAGCAGATAACCGTCACTGTCTGCCATTCTTCCGTCCGGCGTCTCCGCATCCATCACCAGGCGGCCATTTTCCTCGAAGTAACACTCGTCTACCCGGCCATATTCCTCAATAGTCTGGTAACCGATGACGGCACCCTGCTCCGTAAAATAGTACCAGTCATCATCCTGTAAAGCCAGCCAAGATACAAGGATCCATCCTCTGTATAATAGTAGAGCACGCCATCCTCTGTATAAAAACCAGTCCGTTTCTCCGGGTCCGCATCCGTTTCTGCGCTTTCCTGCTCCGCCGTAGTCTCCTCGCCGGAACTGTCACTGACGGACGCCGCCCTTGACTCCATCTGTCCAGCCCCGGGATCTGCAGAAATGCTTCGTATTCCGGCAATGGCCGCAGCCAGTATCACCACCAGGGCGAGACCTGCCAGCAGCGGAAGAACCACACTGTCTTTCCGAAACTGTTCGGATTTTATTTTATCCAGATATGTCGTTTTTATTTTCTTCCGTATTTCTTTTAATTTCGTTAATTCTGATTTTTTCATATGTTTCTGATTCGCAGTCAAAATCGGCTACACTAAATGCTGCCACACGGAATTTTCAGCACCGGAAATTCCGGCCTGCAAATTACACGCAATCTTCTTAGCCTCTGTACCGGTTCAGCGCCGCAAATATTTCCTGAATTCTCGGCTTCGCCAGACCGCATGGCACATAGGAACCGGTCAGGCCGTCCCAGCCTTTTGTCTCAATCCGCTTTCGCAGTTCCGCCGCAATCTGCCGCAGATTTTTTCGCCCGTCTGTCAGCTGTTCCAGGGCGTAACAGGTCAGATAGGCCAGGGCAGAGGTCTGCTCGGAATCCGCCAGCTGTTCCACATAGCGCAGATCTACCGTCTCCCGGTCGATGGAGAAGGAATCGCGTCCGAAGGTTTTCACTTTGCTGTGCTCCTGGGCACGATCACCACCACGGCCTCCTCTGCTGCGATCCGACCTGCCGTTCCGGTCATTCGTACCTGCCGTTCTTCCCGCCGCATACGTCTCCGCAAACGCCGGAACCGCAAATCCCGGTGCCTGGACTCTCGGCGCCTGATGTTCTTTGCACAGCGCTTTCACCTGCTCCGTGATCTCCACCGGCTTATAGCAATCCATCTGAATGATGTGGTCCGCGATGTAGAAGAACGCGCCGGAGCTTCCCGCTACCAGAATCGTAGATACACCAGCCTTTTCATACAGTTCCCGGCCCCGCTCCAGAAATGGCGTGATCGGCTCTTTCTCCCGGCTGATGACCTGCTGCATGAAATCATCCCGCACCATAAAGTTGGTAGCGGAGGTATCCTCATCAATCAGAAAACAGCCTGCTTCCTGCTTCAATGCCTTCCAACACGCCTGCAGCCTGGGAGGTGCTTCCGCTGGCATCCGGCGTGGAAAAGTTTTTCGTGTCCTTGCCGTTGGGCAGGTCATTGATAAACAGGGAAATGTCAGTGTTGCGAATAGATCGCCCCTCCTCTGCCCGAAGCTTCACCGCGGTCTCATCCGCCAGGACAAATTCCCGTCCATCCCCCGCGATATGGTCATACACGCCCATCTGCAGAGCGGAAAGCAGCGTGGATTTTCCATGATAGCCGCCCCCCACGATCAGCGTAATGCCTGCCGGTACTGCCATGCCGTGAATCTCTCCGTGATGAGGCAGGATAAAGCTCTGCTCCATACTCTTCGGAGAAACAAAGGGAATGCTGTCTTTCATCGGCTGGTCGGAAACGCCGCTTTTTCTCGGCAGAATGGAACCGTTTGCCACAAAAGCTACCACATTCTTCTCTTTCATCTGGCGGCGCAGCTCTGTCTGGTCTTCTGCCAGCCATACCGCCGCCTGCAGCGCTTTCCGATCCAGATTTTTTGCGAAAAAACTTTTTTCCGCTGCTTTCGGCAGAAAATCAAAGAGAATCTTCTCCAGTCCGCCTGCGTCAATGGTTCTTCCAAAAGCCGGAAAACCGACGTGGAAACGCACGGTAATGGTGTCACGGCTGATCTCACAGGCGCTGCGCTCTAAGACCTCCTGGCCGCACCGGCTGATGGAAATCAGGCCGCTCTTGCCTGAGCCCTTTGCCTGAAAACTGAACCGCTCCGTCTGGGCAGAAAATAATCTTGTCAGGGTGATCCTGCAGCGCAATGCGTTTGCATTCCTGATCCCGCATTTCTTCAGAAAATCCGGACAGTTTCCACGGGATTTCCAGATGATCAGAAGACGGGGACGCAAAGGGGTCTCCTTGTACATGGTCGATCACCAGCGCGTAATTCCAAACTGGTATGCCCCGACAGGGATTTGTAAGCCGGATAGCTTTTATGGTCAATGGAGCGCAGCATCGTGCGCAGTTCATTCGATGTTTTCATGGCATATCTCCTCACATGCGTTTGCCGGACGCCTGACAACGGATTATTCCTGCTGTTTGCATGACATACAAACAACCGGCATTTTCCACTGTACAAACGTCCGGCAGACATTTTCCGATTCTTTATAATGTTTCCGCGATCTTTTCTCGCTACATACACACCACTTGCTGATGCGTGGGACAGGGAATGGGTCACGCCACTGCCATCACCGATGATGTAAAGGCCTTTGTGGCGGCTCTCCAGGTTCTCATCCACATCTACTTCCATATTATAGAATTTGACTTCCACACCGTAGAGCAGGGTATCGTCATTGGCAGTACCAGGCGCGATCTTATCCAGGGCGTAGATCATCTCAATGATGCCGTCCAGAATACGCTTTGGCAGCACCAGGCTTAAGTCGCCCGGAGTTGCGGAAAGGGTCGGCATGAACATGTTTTCCCTCGATACGTTTCTGATTGCTTCGTCTTCCGCGGATCAGATCTCCGAAACGCTGTACGATGACACCGCCGCCGAGCATATTGGAAAGACGGGCGATGCTCTCACCGTAGCCGTTGCTGTCCTTAAACGGCTCGGAAAAATGCTTGGATACCAGCAGTGCGAAGTTGGTATTTTCGGTCTGTTTGGTCGGATCTTCGTAGCTGTGTCCGTTTACGGTGACGATGCCGTTGGTGTTCTCATTTACGACGATTCCGTGCGGGTTCATACAGAACGTACGCACATTGTCCTCGAACTGTTTTGTGCGGTAAACGATCTTGCTCTCGTAAAGCTCATCAGTCAGATGGGAGAACAGTACCGCTGGAAGTTCCACGCGAACGCCCAGATCCACACGGTTGGACTTGGTCGGGATCTCAAGCTCCTTACAGATATGCTCCATCCATTTGCTTCCGCTTCTTCCTACGGAAACAATACATTTCTTACAGTCATAGGAGGTCTCACCCACCCATACCCGGTAGATTCCGTCCTCAAGGCTCTCAATATGGGTAACCGGGGATTCAAAGTAGAAATCCACCTGATCCTTTAACTCATCGTAAAGCTGGCCTAATACAACCAGATTGATGTCGGTTCCCAGATGGCGCACAGATGCATCCAACAGCTTTAAACGGTTCTGGATGCAGACCTTCTTTAAGCTGGTTCCTGCGGTGGAATACATTTTGGTACCCTCGCCGCCGTGGGCCATGTTGATCTCGTCCACATATTCCATGAGCTCGGTGGCTGCTTTTTTGCCGATGTACTCATACAGAGTACCGCCAAAATCGTTGGTAATGTTGTATTTACCATCGGAGAACGCGCCCGCTCCGCCGAATCCGCTCATAATAGAGCAGGATTTACATTTGACGCAGGCTTTGATCTTGTCACCGTCAATCGGGCAGTGACGCTTCTTTAAGGTGTAGCCGGAATCAAAAACCGCAATTTTTTTGCCTCCGCACTTCTTTGTCAGCTCATACGCAGAGTAAATTCCCCCCGGGCCTGCGCCCACAATAATCACATCATATTTCATGCACACAAAACTCCTTTTTTTATTCCCGTTTTAATGCCGGGCATAAAACAGAGAATCCACTGGATTCCCTGTTCTTACATACTGTTTCAGTTGCTCTGCAAAAATCTTAAAAATAGTTCTTGCTGCCCCAGAGGTTCGCTTTTTTTAAATCCCGGTACTCGTTGTAGGCCTTTTCCAGAATCTGCTTCTCATTCGAGAATTTCAGAAGGTGGTAAGCCTCATAAAACTTGTAATAACCGGAATCCACAAAATGCTCTTCCCGTTGTGGTTTACTGTAATAGCTGTCTGCCATCATCAGATACCAGTGTACGTCTTTTTCCACCATATCCTGCGGCGTATTGAAGGAATAGGAGCTCTTCCCGATATATTTGATAATGGAAGCGCTCACGCCGGTCTCTTCTTTTACTTCCCGAAGAGCCGTTTCTTTATACTCCTCCCCGCTTCTACAGTTCCCTTTGGAAGGACCCAGCCCTCGTACTTGTTCTTGTAATTCTTATAAAGGACCAGGATCTTGCCGCGAAATATAACCACACCTCCACAGCTCGTTGCTTCTATCATTGCAATTCCTCCTGTTGTACCGTGCAATAAGCACAGCTTTGGTGTGTCACACAGACTGGTTTAAGTATACCTCTATTTCGGGTAAGTTGCAAGTTTCTTATTCTGTTACTTCCATAAACTTTATTTGTGCAGTTCTTTAAAGATTTTCTCCGGAGTGATCGGCAGTTCCGGATCTGCACGCCGGTGGCATTTGCCACGGCCGCCGCAATTGCCGGAGACGGCGTATTGATGACAACCTCACCGATGGATTTGACTCCAAACGGACCGGTCGGCTCGTAGCTGCTTTCAAATTCAACCCGGATATTTCCCACATCCACGCGGGTCGGAAGCTTGTACTGCATGAAGGAATTCTCATACACCTGGCCCTTTTCGAACGGGTCACATCCTCAAACATTGCCATGCCGATACCCTGTCCAAGACCTCCCTCCGTCTGTACCCGGGCAATTGCCGGGTTGATCGGGGTTCCGCAGTCTACCACAGCCACATAATTGACCAGCTCAAAATCACAGGTTTCCTGATCCATCTCAATCTCAGCCATACCAACCATGAACGGAGGCGGAGATACCGGTGAGGAATGGCTGGTCACCCTCAAGAGCCTTCCCGTTATTCGCCATGGCACGGTTTCCGATATCCTTGCTGATGGAAGCCGAACCGTCCTTTGCGAATACCTGCTCACCGTCAAAATCCACCTCTTCCGGTGCCTTCTCCAGATACCCGCTCCCTTCTCGGTGATCAGGCGGATCATGGATTTGGATGCCTTCACGGCAGCCATACCGGTTAAGTAAGCGGTACTGGACGCATAGGAACGGAATCATACGGAGAAACATCCGTATCCACACCATGGGACACAATGTTTTCCAGATCACAGCCCAGCACGTCTGCCGCGATCTGG
>SCPO01000396.1_pt1 | contig 15800 bp, 20 predicted proteins | sample 6106821 | NCBI WGS metagenome assembly SCPO01 (sample SAMN10720448, study PRJNA508395) | human gut metagenome | isolation source: Participant 2 stool, 0 month | host: Homo sapiens | collected 2017 | reverse complement strand
TTGCCAGTGCGGAACGCACCTGGTACTGGGTGTAGGACGGAAATTCTTTCCAGATCTCCTCGATACAGGTCGTCGTATTGCCCGGCGCCATCTCCTGTTCGAAATAGCCGATGGAGAGATAATCGCCCAGCGTTACCCTTGCCGGACACTGCTGGAATCAAACCTAAAATACTCTTTAAAAGCGTCGTCTTTCCAATTCCGTTGGCACCGACCATCGCAATCTTCTCGCCGCGCTCCATATAGAGGTTCAGCGGACGGGACAGTGGCTCGTCGTAACCGATCACCAGATCCTCCGTCTCAAAAATACATTTTCCGGAGGCTCTCGCCTCCAGGAAGTTGAACCTGGCTTCGGTTTTTCCTTCGCCAGTTCGATCACATCCATTTTATCCAGCTTTTTCTGGCGGGACATCGCCATATTTCGCGTGGAAACACGCGCTTTATTACGTGCCACAAAATCCTGCAGCTGCGCGATCTCCTGCTGCTGACGCTTATACGCTGCCTCGAGCTGCGCTTTCTTCGCCTCGTGCACCTCGAGAAACTTGTCGTAATCGCCCACATAGCGGTCAAGCCGCTGATTTTCCATATGATAAATGATATTTACTACGCTATTTAAGAACGGAACATCGTGTGAAATCAGGATGAACGCATTTTCATATTCCTGCAAATACCGTTTCAGCCACTCGATGTGCTGCACATCCAGATAGTTCGTCGGCTCGTCCAGCAACAAGATATCTGGCTTTTCCAGAAGCAATTTCCCGAGCAGTACCTTCGTTCTCTGTCCGCCGCTCAAATCCGTTACATCGCGGTCCAGCCCGATGTCGGTCAGCCCCAGCGCACGTCCGACTTCCTCCACCTTCGCATCGATGGAATAAAATCGTGGTTCATCAGAAGATCCTGGATCGTTCCCAGCTCTTCCATCATCACGTTCATCTCATTCTCCGATGCCTCGCCCAGATGGTCGCAGATTTCATTCATCTGCACTTCCAGCTCAAACAGGAAGGAAAATGCGCTCTTCAAAACCTCGCGGATCGTCATGCCTTTTTCCAGCACCGTGTGCTGATCCAGATAGCCGACGCGCACCCGCTTTGACCACTCTACTTTTCCCTCGTCCGGCTGCATATGCCCGGTAATAATATTCATAAACGTCGATTTACCCTCGCCGTTCGCACCGATCAGACCGATGTGCTCACCCTTTAACAGGCGGAACGAAACATCCTGAAAAATCGCCCGGTCACCAAAACCGTGGCTTAAATGTTCTACATTCAGTATACTCACGTGTGTACCTCTCCTATTTTTCTTTTTATTGTAAATTGTTTGTATTTGTTGAATTGTTCTTTGTTTTTCTGCAAATTTTATCCTGGAAAACAACTCCACTTCATATAAGATTTGCTTTCTGTACGTCTGCCTGCTGTCTGTGGCAAAGCCGACTTCGATTTATTGTACACGAAGCGTGCTTTTGTGGCAAGCGGAGATTTTGGAATTATCTTTTTTCAGCCAGATGCCTTGAACTTTTCTAGATTTATATAGTAAGATAAGAAACAACTTCATTTTAGATACGTTTTTCAACCAATGAGAAAAAGACTTGATTTTCTAAAGGAGGTTTTATGTATACCTATACCTGGTACCAATGGCTAGCTTTTTTCTATGTATACTGCTTTTTAGGGTGGATTTTCGAATCAACTTATGTTTCCCTGAAACAGAAACGGCTCGTCAACCGCGGATTTCTGCGGCTTCCGATGCTGCCGCTCTACGGTTCCGGCGCGGTGATGATGCTCGGTGTCCTGCCGGTGCGGGACAGCCTGCCCCTCGTCTATATTTCCGGTTTTATCGCCGCCACGGCGCTTGAATATGTCACCGGCGCCGTCATGGAACGCCTATTCAAGGTCCGCTACTGGGATTACAGCAGCCAGCCGTTCCAGCTGCACGGCTATATCTGCCTGAGTTCCTCGATCGCATGGGGATTTCTGACGATCCTTATGACCGATGTCATCCATGATCCGATCGCCCGCACTGTGCTTGCGGTTCCTCCGGTTATCCTGCTCATCTGCGATTTCGTCATCAGCGTTCTTTTCACCGCCGATGCTTACGAATCCATCAAGGCAGCCCGCGGGTCATACGCTGGAAGCTATGACGAAGCTCAAAGCCGATATCGAAGAGCTCCAGTCCAAGATCGAACTGCTGCGTGAGGAAGCCATTGAGCGCGGCGCCCTGACCCGTGAAGAAACAGCCGAAAAACTGGCAGCCGCCCAGGCAGAAGCAGCCCGCAGACTTGCCGCCGTCCGCAGTGACGCCGAAGAACGCCTGGCAACCGCACGCGCCGAGACTGCCAGACAGCTGCAGGCGGCTGCCACCGAACACAAAGAGCGCCTGGCTGAGACCAAGGCACTCGCCGAAAAACGCCTGTCCGATGTTCGAGAATAAACCACCTCCCGCATCGAAGCTGCCAAAGCAGGAAATGCAGAACGCATCGAAGCTGCCAAACAGCGCGTCAACGAGCGCATTGCCGAAGTCTGCACCGAAGTCGATGCCCGCATCGCCTTCGACAACCGCCTCACCCGCCTGAGCACCCGATTAGAAGAACTCAAACACCGCCGTCAGTCCCTGCGCCCGGCTAAAAAGCTCCATGCCTTCTACCGCCGCGGGCTGCTGAGAGGAAATCCTACTGCGGTTTCGTCGAAATTTGCAGCGGCGTTGAAGAATTAAAAGAACAAAATAGCACAAAAATAGGACCTTTCGCATGAACGAATGGTCCTATTTCTTTAGGGACTTATTTCACATCTTCTTTTTATTTTTCTACAGCAGTCCATTGACAATCGCCATCACAGACTCGCCTACCTTCTCTGATTTCGCTGCCGCGTCTTCCAGGGAGGTACCTTTCACGCCGTAGTAGAACTTGATCTTCGGCTCGGTTCCAGACGGGCGGACGCAGAGCCATGCGTTGTCTTCCAGTTCGTAGTAGAGAACATTGGAGGATGGAAGTCCGGTCGGTTTTACCTCGCCGCTTGCCAGATCCTTGACGGTATCTGCCTTGTAATCGCGGACAGCCAGCACTTTATGTCCGGCAAAATCGGACGGTGTGTGGGCGCGGAAATATTCCATGATCTCCTGAATCTTTGCCAGTCCCTCGATGCCCTTTAAGCCGATGGACTTCACTTCATCTTTATAATAGCCGTATTTCTCGTACATCTCGACCATCGCATCCCACAGCGTCATGCCTTTTTCCTTGTAATAGGCAGCCGCCTCGCAGAGTGCTGCGGTCGCGGAAATGGCATCTTTATCGCGTGCGTATGTACCGATCAGGCAGCCATAGCTCTCTTCCATGCCAAACAGATAGGTTCCTTTGCCTTCCTGCTCATTTTTGAGAACCTGTTTGCCGATCCACTTAAATCCGGTCAGAACCTCGATGAGCTCTGCGCCGTAATTCTTCGCAACTGCATCTACCATGATTCGTCGTAACGATGGATTTAACAACCTGTCCATCTGCCGGAATCTTGCCGTTTGCCTGTTTCTGGCTGAGCACATACTCGCAGAGCAGGGAGCCGGACATATTGCCGGTCAGCGGAATGTATTCGCCGGACTTGGTATCTTTGACATACACGCCCAGACGATCGGCATCCGGATCGGTTGCCAGAACGAGGTCTGCATTTTTCTCTTTGCCAGAGCCAGTCCCAATTCAAATGCTTCCTTTGCCTCCGGGTTCGGATAGCTGACCGTCGGGAAATCGCCGTCTGGAAGCTCCTGCTGCGGAACCACATATACATGGGTAAATCCAAGCTCTTTCATCACACGGCGTGCCGGGATATTGCCCGTGCCGTGAAGCGGTGTGTAGACGATCGTGATCTGATCCTGCATGCGGTCAATCGCGCCCTGATTGACTACCTGTGCCTTGACCTGTGCAATATATTTGTCGTCGATCGCTGCACCGATGATCTCGTAGAGTCCTTTTGCCTTTGCCTCTTGTGCTCCCATCGTCTTAACGGTGGAAAGATCGGTGATCGCCATAACTTCCTCAGTCACGCCCTTGTCATGCGGCGGTGTAAACTGTGCGCCGTCCTCCCAGTATACCTTGTAGCCGTTGTACTCCGGCGGGTTGTGGCTTGCGGTTACGTTAATGCCGGCAATGCAGCCTAACTCGCGCACTGCAAAGGACAGCTCCGGCGTCGGGCGCAGCGTCTCGAACCGGTACGCCTTGATGCCATTTGCGGCGAGTGTCATTGCAGCCTCCATGGCAAATTCCGGGGACATATGACGGGAGTCAAATGCGATCGCCACGCCTTTTGCCGCGCCGCCCTGCTTGATGATGTAATTTGCCAGTCCCTGGGTCGCACGGCGGACGGTGTAGATATTCATCCGGTTAATACCTGCACCGATGATGCCGCGCAGTCCTGCCGTACCAAACTCCAAATCCATATAGAAACGCTCTTTAATCTCATTTTCATCGCCCTCAATGGCGCGTAATTCCTCTTTCGTTGCCTCGTCAAAGTATGGATTTTCCAGCCATTCTTTGTAAATCGTCATGTAATCCTTCATGATTCACTTACCCCCTGCTTTCTTCTAGGATGACTTTCTTTTTCTCCATTATAGTATAATTATTCTGAAAAATAAAGAGAATTTCGGTTACTATTCTTTGTCTTTATTTTTTCTCTTTTCAAAGTTTCTCCATGATGTATCGAATACGCTTAACCAAAGAATTTATATGCATATGTAAATCAACATTTCTTATCGGATTGCCTCAAGAAAGAGGTTCCGCGCTGTCTGCTGTTCTTCCAGCTTCTGCAGTTTTTCAATGCTGCGGACTGGAATCCACGCCTTGCCTGCATTATAATAAAAATTTAACTGTTTCCAGTATTTTTCCGGATATAAAACAGGTAATAGAGGTATGTCCGCTCCTGTGCATTCAACGGCAGAATACGATCATACGTCTCCAGCAGCCGCATCCCCAGACGCAAATCCCAGACATGCTTTTCCAATATTTTGCGCGTAAAATGATACAGGTCTTCGACCTGGACACCCCGGTGCATCCGGTTAAATTCAATCACCGCCATCTCATTTTCTGCCAATAAAATATGATGCTGGTTCAGATCCCCGTGACACAAATAGTTTTCCGGCTCGCCTTCCTGCTCGATCTGCGCTTTCAGCCCGCCTGCTGCTTCCTGCGCCTGCTCATAAAAGATGGCAAAGCTTCCGCTGACTGCCCTCTCAAAATCCGATTTACGCCGTTTTTTCCGGATATAATTCCGCGTACGGACAAGTTCCCGGTTGTGGCGCTCCATCTCCGCCACCGCCGGACGCGTGAGAATTGACCCCAGATTCCACGACTCATCGATCGCAATGCCGCGCAGTGTCCGGTGCAGCTTCGCGATCTGCCCGACCGCCCGGACTACCTCCGCCTCGCTCTGCACACTGCACTCGCGCCCGGAAAACCATTCCTTCACAACACACCGCGTTCCATCCTCCGCCACCGACAAAAGCTCGCCCTCCCGGTTCCGCATATACTGATCGGTCCGGCATGTTTTCTGATTTTGCAGAACATTCATGATTTGTTCTTCAAATTCAAGACGTTTGACGGTCCCCTTATATTCCCGGAGGAGTTTTAACCCCTGACTCGTCTCGCAGATCCACGCGCCTCTTCCACGGCGCTTCGACTGCACTTCCAGTTCATACTGTTCCAGCACCTCGGTTGTTCTCTCGTTCACAACTTCCCCCTCCTGCCTCTATCCGGCTGCCCGCCTTTCCATTTCCCAAAAGAATGTGGACAGCACATTTTCACGCCGGGCCAGCTGCTGACAGCTATGTTAATTGCAACATTCACACGATTATGCAAATATGCACATCGACACCCAGCCTGCTACTCCTAACCTATGAGAGGGGGCTTACAAATATGCTTATGCATAAATATCGCAGATTTGAAACACAGTGCACAAACTATAACACACAATCGCCAATGTGGAGTGATTACGAAATTCTGTTCATTGCCATCATTTTGACGGTATGTTACAATGATTCACGTTGAGATAAAAGAGCGGTCTGGCTATTTGTCCCAACAATCAGGCCAAAAATCAAATAATATATTTTACTGTAAATAAAAAGGAGGTCTCTCTTTGTCCATACAATCCGCTCATCGTTCCAACGATGAAAATACACGCCCGCATTCAGGCGCAGCATCATCCCGTGAAGCTGATCTCGGCAGTGCGCCGATCGGGTCGCTTCTTTTTAAACTGGCGCTCCCGGCAATTGCCGCACAGATCATCAACGTTCTCTATAACATGGTTGACCGCATGTACATCGGCCATATCCCGGACATCGGTCCCAGCGCCCTGACCGGCGTCGGCGTCACAATGCCGATTATCATGTGCATTTCCGCTTTTGCCGCGCTCGCCGCCATGGGCGGTGCCCCGCAGGCGTCGATCCTGATGGGAAAAGGCGACAAGGCTTCCGCTGAAAAGGTACTCGGCAACTGTACCTTCATGCTGACCGTCATTTCGCTCGTCGACCGCCCTGTTTCTTGGCTTTGGGCGCCCGATCCTCCTGATGTTCGGCGCCAGTGAGAAGACGATTCTCTACGCCTGGAACTACATGAAAATCTACGTCTGCGGCACTTTCTTCGTCCAGATGGCGCTCGGACTCAATGCCTTTATCAACGCACAGGGTTATGCCAAAACCGGCATGATTACCGTTGCCATCGGCGCTCTCTGCAACATCATCCTCGATCCGATCTTTATCTTCGGACTGCATCTGGATGTGCGCGGCGCAGCACTTGCAACCATCCTTTCACAGGGTATTTCCTGTATCGGATTCTGCGTTTTCTGACCGGAACGCATAGTACCCTGCGGATACGGCTCCGCAACCTGCGCCCGCAGAAGAAATTTATCCTGCCATGCCTGGCGCTCGGACTGGCGCCGTTTATCATGCAGTTTACAGAAAGTGCACTGTCCATCAGCTTTAACACCAGCCTGTTGAAATATGGCGGCGATACCGCGGTCGGCGCGATGACGATTCTTTCCAGCGTCATGCAGTTTTCCATGCTGCCGCTGCAGGGGCTCTCACAGGGCGCGCAGCCGATCATCAGCTTTAACTATGGAGCAAAAAATATCGACCGTGTGAAAAAAGCGTTTCACCTGCTTCTGCGCTCGGCAGCCTGCTATTCCACCTTGCTCTGGCTCTTATGTATGCTGGTTCCACAGATTTTATTTCCATCTTTACCAGCGACGCAGATCTTGCCAGCTATACCATCTGGGCGCTCCGGATCTATATGCCAGCTTCCTGCTCTTTGCCGTCCAGCTCGCCTGCCAGCAGACTTTTATTGCCCTTGGAAATGCGAAAACATCCGTCTTTCTGGCATTGCTCCGGAAAGTGCTGCTTTTGATTCCGCTGATCTTTATCCTGCCGCATTTCGTTTCAAATCCGGTATTCGGCGTGTTCGTGGCAGAACCGGTGGCAGACACGATTGCGGTGGCGACGACGGCGGCGCTGTTTTTCAGGGAGTATAAGAAATTGGGATAACTCTTTTAATCATCCTCTGATTGAAAATATTGTTGTTAAAAGCAAAAGAAAGAGACAAAATCGTTTGTCCGGCTTGTCCTGCCGGTTCCAAACGATTTTGCCTCTTTTCTCTTTTTATTTATTAATCTTCTTATGCTTTACTGGTTTTGGCATTCTGCGATTGTTTCAACACTTCCACCTCAGCCAGAAGCCGCTCTTTCTCATTCCAAGCCGGATTCTCCAGCACCTTTTCAAAGAGAAGATGCAGCGTTTTTCCAAGCGCCGGTCCCGGCTGGATGCCTGCCTGAATCAGGTCTTTTCCGGTTACCGCCAGAGTTTTAAGACGGATACAGTCACCGCGCTCCCGGATCTGCCTTGCAAGTGAGCGAACCATTTCCACCGCATCCATGCGCTCCGGCATCAGAACCTCCTGAAGGAGAAGCAGCCAGTCAAAGACCGTATCTTCCATCACACTCATCGCGTGGCGGACAGCGCTTTCCTCCGGTTCCATCTGCGTGAATGCAAAACGGCTCAGAATCTTCGCCTTATCGATCGTGTCGTTGTCCATCTTGAGTTCTCTCAGAACCCGGACACAAGTTCCCTCGCCCGCCGGGGCAAGAAAATACGACCAGCGCAAGGCTTTTTCTGCTGGCAGATGTGCCGCAGCAGCAGAAATTTCCCCCGCCATGTCTGTTTCACATTCATGTTTCACGAACATGTGCCCCTGCTGCGCAACCGTTTCCGTTTTGATCGCATCCTTGTCAGCAGCTGGCACATCCTTCGAACATACTTTCTCTTCCAAACTCTGCTTTGCACAGCTTTTCTGCTTTTTCCACGCCGCAAATACATCCGGAAATGTCTTTGAAATGTACGGTGCCAGTCCTGCCGCCTCCGTTTTCCAGATAAATTCCGGGCGGTCGGACAGGAGTGTTTTTGTCAACTCCACCTGCACCCGTTCCTTGCTCACATGGACAAGGGAGGGCGCCAGCTCACAGAGCGCCTGCCAGGTCTTTTTCTCTATCGAAAATCCCAGCTGGGCCGAAAAGCGGACGGCACGCAGGATCCGGAGCGCATCTTCCGTAAACCGTTCTCCCGCATCCCCGACGCAGCGGATCCGGCGCGCTGCCAGATCCTCCGCCCCGCCGAAAATATCGACAATTCCCGTTTCGTGGCTGTATGCCATCGCATTGATCGTGAAATCACGCCGTCTCAAGTCCTCACGCAGTTCGGCAGTAAATACGACTTCCTTCGGGTGGCGTCCATCCTCATATTCACCGTCAATCCGGTAGGTGGTTATTTCATATCCGATATGATCACGCATGACCGTGACCGTACCGTGCTGAAGCCCGGTGTCGATCGTGTGACCGAACACCTGCTTCACCTCCTCCGGTGCGCCGAGGTCGTGATATCCCAGTCACCGGAATCCGCCCGGGATCGCATCGCGGACACAGCCGCCGACTGCAAATGCCTCGTAACCATGTTCTCGCAGCTTTCCCAGGATTTCCTCGACCTGAACCGGCATTTCTATCCGTTTTGGAATCATATTAATATGCCTTACCCCAGTAAACCATCTTCGTTGCCGGCTTGCCGCAGCATACGCAGGTGTCAGCCAGATGTTCCTGATTGAACGGGATGCAGCGGGAGGTTACGCCGACTACTTCTTTCAGTTTATCCTCGCACTCCTGATTGCCGCACCACATTGCCTTGATGAAGCCTGGCTTATTTTCTGCGATCTCCTTCATCTCATCCAGTGTTGTCGCTACATAAGTATGGGAATCTCTGTGTGCTTTTGCACGCTCAAACATATCGTGGTGAATCGTCTCCAGAAGCTCGCCAACCTTTGCTGCGATCTCATCCAGAGATACCGTAATCTTCTCATGCGTATCACGGCGAACCAGAACTGCCTGATTTTCAGCAATATCTCTCGGTCCGATCTCGACACGTACCGGAATACCGCGCATATCGGACTCGCTGAACTTCCATCCCGGAGATTTGTCGGAATCATCCACTTTGACACGGAAGTTGGACAGAACCTCTTTTACCTCAAATGCCTTGTCCAGAACACCCTCTTTTGCCTGCTGAATCGGAACGATCATAACCTGGGTCGGAGCTACCTTCGGCGGCAGAACCAGACCATTATTGTCACCATGAACCATGATGATCGCGCCTACCATACGGGTTGTCATACCCCAGGAAGTCTGATGAACGTATTTTAATTTATTATCCTTATCCAGATACTGGATGTTAAATGCCTTTGCAAATCCATCGCCGAAGTTGTGGCTGGTGCCGGACTGCAGTGCCTTGCCATCGTGCATCAGGGACTCGATCGTGTAGGTTGCCTCTGCACCGGCAAATTTCTCCTTGTCGGTCTTGCGTCCGCGGATAACCGGAATTGCCAGGAAGTCCTCGCACAGATCCGCGTATACATTTAACATCATCTCGGTACGCTCCTGTGCTTCCTCAGCGGTTGCATGAGCGGTATGACCTTCCTGCCATAAGAACTCTCTGGAACGCAGGAACGGACGGGTGGTCTTTTCCCAACGTACAACCGAAGCCCACTGGTTGTAGTTTCTCGGCAGATCGCGGTAAGAATGTACGTCATGTGCATAGAAATCGCAGAACAGAGTCTCAGAAGTCGGACGTACACACATTCTCTCCTGTAACGGCTCTAAACCGCCCTGTGTCACCCACGCTACTTCCGGTGCGAAACCTTCTACGTGATCTTTCTCTTTTTCCAGAAGACTTTCCGGAATAAACATCGGCAGATATACGTTCTCTACGCCGGTTGCCTTAAAGCGCTTGTCCAGCTCATTGCGGATATTCTCCCAGATCGCATATCCGGCCGGTTTGATAATCATGCAGCCCTTTACACTGGAGTAATCAGAAAGCTCTGCTTTCTTTACGATATCCGTATACCACTGGGCGAAATCTTCATCCATCGATGTGATGGCTTCTACCATTTTCTTTTCCTTTGCCATGTCATTTCTCCTTGTTAAAAACATTTTATTGAAATCCGGCTTGCCGGATTTTGGCGCCGAGGCGCGGCTGCCATCGCAGCCATATTCCTCTGCGCTGAATGTAACAAAAGCCATCCGATCCCTGCTGATCGCTGCGATCAAAGGGACCGAATGGCTTAACTTCGGCGGTACCACCCTGCTTAACCAGAATCTCATTTACTCTGGTTCACTTACCTTCCGTTAACGCCGGAAATACGTTGCATTTTCATGCACAGCTCCAGGGTCGGTTCAACTTTCAGGGACACAAAAGCCTCGCACCATACAGCTTTCTCTCTGAACGTGTGTCAAAGTTTACTATTTCCTCTCTTCGCCTGTTTTGCTTCTTATTGTTTGATGTTCTAAAATCAAACGCCGGATTTCTTTTACGGCATCCATCCACGGAATTAGCCGTGCAAATCCTGACAGTATTATGATTTTACGCCAATCGGGCGGGTTTGTCAAGGCTGGAACGTGCCCTTATATTGCTTGCGAACCAGAACACAAATCACCCATCATGCACACCTGAATCGACTTTCCCAATACTCTTTCTTTTTACTCGGTCGTCACTGACTCGGTTGCATCCGAGTAAAAAATCAACGTATATACCCCAAATCGCATCTTCCCTATTTTGACAAAATATCCTCCCGATACATCTCCGCCAGCGACCGCAGGATCTTCGCCGTCATCCCCCAGATGATTCCTTCCTCACGCCGGTAAAAAACGTCGTAATGCCCGCGCCGCCAGTGATAATCGCGACCGCCTGGTACATCTTCAAATGGGAATGTCTCTTCCGGCACAGTCACAAGCTCCGTCTCGTAGCGCTCTGGTTCATGTTCCGCGAACCAGCGGAGCGGAACGGAAAAGGTGTGATCGACCTCCGCCTCGGAATATGACCAGCGGTAGCCCTGTAGCGCCCCTAAAAATGGAGAAATCTCCATCGCTCCAGGCGCTTCCAGCACATCTAGCGGCGCGATGACGCGGATCTGGCAGCGGTTTATCAAGAGTTCCTCCATCGTCTCACGGACCGCCGCCTGCTTCGGCGTCTCCCCCCGCTCAACGGCACCACCCGGAAAACAGATCTCGCCCGGCTGCGTTTTTAAGCTCCCCGCGCGCACCTCAAACACCACGTGGTACTCCCCGCCTTTCTGAATCAGCGGCACCAGCACCGCCGCCCGGCGGATTTTCTCTTTCTCCAGCCGCCCAGCTCTCCGGCTGCCCCAGATGCGACTCATCTGCGCCAGCTCGCCGCCCTGAGTCCCTTCTAAGAATGCCTCGACACACTGGTTAAATGCGTCGGGCTTTTCTGCCGCAATAAAATGAGTTCCCTCTAAAATCCGAAGTCTCGCATTTGGCAACGAACGCGCAATCCGGCGTGTGTGGCGTTCGCGGATCATGTCATCACTGCCCGCTATCACAAGGACGGGCATTTTCAGACGGCGGAGAAGTTCAGGGCGGATCCAGGGTTCATACAGCATTAAAGATAGAAGCTCTTTTTTGTGTATATTGGCATCCCAATCGTTTTCCCTTTTTCCATGAATTTTTTCTTTCTGACAGCTTCTTCTCTGTTGTTTATTCCGTCCTTCCTGTCCATTCTTTTTTTCGTTTTCTTTTGAAAACTGCTTTTCTGTCCGCATTTTCCCTGCTGCCATCTGCATTTTTCTCTTACCTGCCCGATGCCGCTCTTCTGCAGCCAGAGTTTCCCCTCAACGCCCAGGTACTCCTGCGCCACATCCGCCAGCACGGACAGCCTCATGCCAAACGGATTCAGATTCGCTCCATTTAAAATCAGCCGATCCACATATCCCGGATATTTCAAGGCAAAAATCAGCGCAATGTTGCCGCCATCACTGAATCCCAGCAAAATGATGCGCCTGAGTCCCCGGCGGTCGAGAAATTCTTTCAGATCTTCGGCAAAACGTTCCAGTGTAAATGCCCCCTGGCCGCGCGGCGATCTGCCATGTCCGCGTGTGTCCACTGCAATCACATGGTATTTTGACTCGAAAAAGGACATCTGGTTTACAAAATAGGAGCTGTCCTCTCCATTTCCATGAAGCAGCACCATCGGCTGTCCGGTTCCTGACTCTTTTGTATATAAATTCACGTTTGTTCCTCCATATTAAATGATATACAAACTTATTTCAGCTTAACATCCAACTACCCTCCAGCAACTCTTTCTCTGCTGTTTTTCTGGAACTTTTTGCATTTTTAATTCCGTATCTATTATTATATACGATCCTCTTGTCTCCCGACAATTCTAAAAAATCCTTTCATCTCCTTAAATTCCCACATTTAAAAACAATTTCAGGTTGTCCATCCACCAATACTCCACTTTTTTCCTCTTCCCCCCTCTAAAAATACCTACCTATAAACAACCGTCCCTTCGTCCTCATCCCCATATTCCTCCACAAAATCCTTAATAATCAACAGCCCAATCGGCCCCAGCAAAACCGAACAGACCAAACAGCTGTAAGCCCACATAGATGGCCGCCAGCGTCTCCAGCGGCGACAGTCCCATTTTCTTTCCCATCAGATGCGCCTCCGTGAACTCTCGCAGGAAATAGCAAAGCAGATACAGTCCGAAGAGAATCAGTGCGTGTCCCCACTCCCGCTTAAATAATAGAAGGATACTCCACGGCACCAGCGCCGTCCCCGTGCCGAAGATCGGCAGGGCATCCAGAACACCGATTCCGATTCCGCCCAGAATATAATATGGATTTCCAATCAGCAGCAGTCCTAGCATCGAGAGCGAAGATGTCATCAGGAAAATAACTGACTGTGTTTTCAGCCACGCGCTTCCCGTCACCGCAAGCCGCCTGCCGAGCAGAAAAATTCGCGGTGAAACATCGAGTCAAACCGCCTCCGGCGCAGCTCATCCATTTCCTGTAAGCTCAAAATCGAGGCAATGAAAAATAAAACAACCACAACAACCGCGCGCACGATCCTCGCCGCAGCCGGAACCGATTTTTGAAGGAGCTGCGGCAGCAGGATTTCCTTGACCTGTCCGCCGCCCTGCAAGCCTGTCCCGCGAAAGAGCTGTCCCAGTCTTCCCGCCGGTAAATGAAGAAACCGTTCTGCCGACTGTTCAAATTGCCCTCCCAGCAGTGACAGTTCCTCCATCCGTCCGGGAAGCTCTTCTAAAAAGCGTTCCAGCTCCTCCATGAAACGCCGTCCCCCTGCTGCCAGCAAAACAAACAGCAGTATACACAGCAAAATCAACTCCACGCCCCCGATCACACCAATAGGAATGCCGATGGTGCGCCCGCGGAAGGAGATTCGCAGCCTTTTTTCAAGAAATGCCGCAGACGGGCGGAGAAAGAGTGCCATCAGGTAAGCCGCCAGAAACGGGAACACAAGTGGCAGCAGATACCGGAAACTTAAGTACACGCCCGCCGTGACTGCTGCTGTGAGAAATGCTTTTTTCTGTTTTCTGCTGAATGCCATCTTCGTAATTCCCACCTTCCCAATTTTTCTTTCTTCCATACACGGTTATGTTTCCATTTTGCCGCATCCATTCAAACCATCTTATCCGTCCAAATAAACATCATTTCACTAAACGAAAAACCACAGGAAACCGGCGTCAGCTCTCGCTTCTTCCGGCTCCTGCGGTCTCTTTTGTAAGCCCTCTTTAGTCGCTCCGGGGCTTACCCATGGACTCCGCCCATTTATGATTCGTACTTCCTTTGTACACGCTTTAGTATGAGCGGGTTGGAGGAAAATATACATAATTTTGTGCGTATGAAAATCAAACAAATCTGCCAAGCCAGAGCACTCATGTTTTTCCGTCCTCTCCCACCAATGACAACTTGAAATTTGCGCATTACCCACACGCCTCCACTCTATTTTTAGATTATTTCTTTAAATTCTTACAGTTTTTTTACTTTTCATTCTTTGTTCTTGCATATCCTTATACAATATGTTAGTATTTGCGTACAAAACACATCATTATTTTTTATAGTAATTGTTCCAATTTCGACCATATAGACAGTAACTCAAAAAATAAATATTTTCATCATAGGCGCCCCCAAATTTAGCATTTTAAATCAAAGGAGGTATCTACCATGACATATAGACGAAATTTCTTTTCATATTTTAATTTCTTAGGGATATCGTTTTGCATCTTTATTGCATGGGCTTCTTATTTCGGCTATAAGAGCTTAGTAATAAATGGGCTTTTGGCATTCTTTGTATTCTGTGTATTAAAATGTGTCATGTTTGCAAAATTTAAAAATGATATACTGGAAAACGATACTCCCTTCCTATTTAAACTTTCTAATCATGTGTTCGGAATCATGTTCATTATCATGGACCTCTTTATTTTTTATATAAGTCGTTGATTTCCGAACAGGGAGAATCTCATTGCGACAGATGCCACCAGATGCAGAAATCAGGTGCCATCCCAAATAAACATACATCAAAGGAGAATCTAGTATGAAACTTGCAGTCACCTATGAAAATGGACAAATTTTTCAGCATTTTGGTCACACCGAACAGTTTAAGATCTATGAAGTGGCTGACGGAAATAATCGTCAGCGAAGAAGTGGTCGATACGAACGGCAGCGGTCACGGCGCTTTAGCTGGTTTTCTGATGCAGCACGGGGTCGAGGCGCTGATCTGCGGCGGCATCGGCGGCGGAGCGCAGGCAGCTCTGGCCGAGGTCGGCATCAAGCTCTACGGCGGCGTCAGCGGTGAGGCGGATGCGGCGGTCCATGCGCTGTTAGCCGAAAACCTCGGATTCAATCCAGATGTTCAGTGTAGTCACCATAACCAGAAACACGGGGATGGCGGTCACACCTGCGGCAGCCACGGCTGCGGAAACCATGGCTGTCACTGATAAAAATTTTCGCTTCTAAATTTTACTCACAAATAACTTCGCTTACAGAGTGAACTGCGGTTCTGTGGAAAATTCCATCCGTTCTCCTGTCACCGGGTGAAGGAACGACAAGCGAACCGCACACAGCGCCAGCGGCTCGCGGCGGGCACGTCCCACGGAGGCAGCCGCTGGTGCACCATACTTGGTATCTCCCACCAGCGGCGTTCCATGCGCAGCAAACTGCACGCGGATCTGATGATGACGCCCGGTGTGGAGATGGATTTCCACCAGAGAGCGCACTGCTCCATCTCCTGTTCTTTTTTTCTAATATCTGATATTCCAATTCCGCCCGCTTCGCACCGGCAGCCGACTTATCCACAATCCGGCTGGTATTCGTTTTCCCGTCTTTCAACAGATAATCCACGTACTTACCCACATTATCCACAGGTTTTCCACATACCACAGCCTGATAGATTTTCTCCAGTTTTCCGTCCTGTACCTGACGGCTCAAG
>SCPO01000206.1_pt1 | contig 15928 bp, 22 predicted proteins | sample 6106821 | NCBI WGS metagenome assembly SCPO01 (sample SAMN10720448, study PRJNA508395) | human gut metagenome | isolation source: Participant 2 stool, 0 month | host: Homo sapiens | collected 2017 | reverse complement strand
AGTCGAAATGGTATATAATAGAGGGGCTGGATGTGTAAACATCCGGCTTCTTGCTTATCAAATTTCATATAAAAAAGATATGATATAAAGGAGGGACGATTATGAATCCAGTAAGTATTATCATATTGTTATTGATTATTGCATATTGCGCATTTGTTATTTATAAACAGGTGCAGAAGAAGAAACAAGGCGGATGTGGAGGCAACTGTGCAGGCTGCTCAGGATGCAGCAGTTTTCAGGTGAAGGATTCATCAGTCAAGAAAAAAGGAAGGTAATCAGCAATGGGAAATTCAACAGGTTCTATGTTTTATGCATTTGCAATCTTTATTGGATTATATCTTATCGGGGTGATCGGATACCAGCTTTATAAACTGATCCGTAAATTACTAAATAAATAATGTAAAGTAAAAAGAGGTATCATAAAATGGCAGATATTATTATTGTACTCATCCTTATTGTTATCGCAGTTTTTGCGATCAAACAGACAAAGAAACATATGCATGGGGAAAGTCCTTGCTGTGGCGGCGGATCGGGTACTGTAAAGAAAGTAAAAGAAAAACATTTAGATGGTCCCGTGATGGGAACGAAAACAATGAAGATCAAAGGTATGACTTGTGAACACTGTGTCAACAATGTGACAAATGCGATCAATAAAGTTGCAGGAGCTTCAGCAAAAGTATCTTTAAAAGATAAAGAAGCAATTATTTCATATGATCGTGAATTAAGTAATATTGAGCTTAGAAAAGCAGTAGAAGATGCAGGATATGAAGTCATATCACTTTCATAAAGAACGGTGTTGTAGAAGAAGTTATCGAAACCAGTAGAAAACAAAAAAGCACTTTTAAGATCTGTAATATACAGAAAAAAGTGCTTTTGTTTCAAATTATTTGTTTTGATTGCTGAGAGCTTTAATATGTTCTTCAGAATTCAGATGTGCTTTGATCGCATGAAAGCTTTCAGGGCTGATCACATGTTCCATACGGCAGGCATCTTCAGCTGCAATCTCTGCAGGAACTCCAAGTTTGATCAGCATGTTAGATAAAACAGTATGGCGCTCAAAAATCGTATCAGCAATCTTATGACCAGCTTCAGTTAAAGAGATGAAACCATCAGAATCAACGGTGATCATATCAGAATTACGAAGATTTTTCATAGCAATACTGACACTTGGTTTAGAGAAATTCAAATAATGAGCAATATCAATGGATCTTACAGACCCTTTGTTTTGTTTCAAAATTAAAATAGCTTCCAAATAATTTTCAGCGGATTCTTGTATTTTCAAAAAGATTCCTCCTTACTAATAATTGTATATCTAGTCTACAAGATATGTTTATTTTGGTTATCATTGTATCATAAACAGTGTGTATTTTCAATGGAAGCACATGAGAAAAAATACCGTGAAAAAATAAAAAAATTAAGAAAAACTATTGACAAAATGGTTAGGTAATGCTAACCTTATATATGTAATTAGATGAGACTAACTCATCAAAACGACCTTTATATAGTATAATCATTTATGTAGTATGAATGCGAGATAAAGTGTCATGCCATAGACTTTATCCCGCAGTCATGCATACAACAGCAAGGCAAGGTGGAGAACAGCATGTGCCAAGAACAAGTAGAGAAGGCTTTACAACAAAGTGGTAAGAGAATCACACAACAGAGAAAGATTCTACTAGATGTTATCTTGAATGGAGAATGGGAATGCTGCAAAGAGATCTATTACGAAGCAGTCAAACGAGATTCTTCCATTGGAATGGCAACAGTATACCGCATGATGACAACACTCGAAGAGATCGGAGTCATCGAGAGAAGATGCGTATTTCGAGTAAGAGATGAAGTAGAGCTTTAAAATTAAATCAATCATAAAAAATTAAGAAAGTATTTGGTTTCAATCAATGAAATCAGATACTTTTTCTGTTATAGTAAAAGAAAAGGGAGAATTGTGGTTATGAAAAAGATACTATATCATATCTTTCTCTTGCTCTGTATTGCAGTATTTTGCATTAGCGCCTATAAGCTGTATGGATATTATAAATCTTATAAAGAAGCGAAAGATACTTATGAAAAGATAAAAAAAGACAATGTAAAGAAGACAAATGGAGATAGAACGATTGATTTTGATAAACTTCGGGCAAAGAATCCAGACATTGTTGGCTGGGTTTACGCAAAGGGGACAGGAATTGATTATCCGATCGTTCAAGGTAAAGATAACGAAGAATATCTTCATATGGATTACAATAAGAAAAAAAGCAGTTCAGGGACGATCTTTTTAGATCACGGATGTGATAAGTCGTTTATCTCAGATAATAATATCATTTACGGACACCATATGAAAAATGGAACGATGTTTGCCAAGCTGCTAAAATTCAGAGAAGAATCCTTTCTAAAGAAACATCATGTGATCATTTTATATACTCCAAAGAAGACAATGTATTTGAAAGTGATTAGTTCTTATGCGGTGAAAGCACAGGATCAGATGCCGATCACATTTGCAAATGAAATGCAGAAGAAAGAATATATCACAAAGATTCGGAGAATGAGTGAACCATCGATCAAGCTGGATGATAAGAAGATCGATCGTATTTATACATTTGTGACATGCAGTTATGAAAGAGATGATAATAGGACATATGTACATGCAGTGGAAGAATGACAAGGATGATAGAAAGTGTTAGATCAAGATGAAAAAAATGAAACTGACAAAGAAGAATAAAAAGAATTAAAGATGATCTGTGGAGTTTTAATCTTTTTTGCAGTAATCTTTATATGGATCGTACAGAATATCGGTCTGCCGATCAAGACACAAGTAGAAAAAGGCCGGATCAAGGTAATCGACATATCATCCTATAACGGGACAGTCAATTGGAAGAAGGTCAAAGACCATAATGTCAATCATGCGATGATCAAGATCGGTTCAGGGATGAATGAGAAGAGAGCAGGAAGGAAAGACAGTAAATTTGATACCAATTTCCGCAATGCAGGATATGCATCAATTCACAGAGGCGTTTATTATTATTCTTATGCGAAGACAACCAGTGATGCAAAAAAAGAAGCCAGACACTGCTTAAAACTTCTCAAAGAGCAGGGAATCGATCCGACAGATTTAGATCTCCCAGTGGCATTTGATATCGAAGAAGAAGCGGTATTTCAGACAGGAAGACGTAATGTGACAGCAGTCACGACAACATTTTGTGATGAGATAAAGAAAGCAGGATTTGAGCCTATGGTTTATTCAGGAGCTTCAGCACTTCGAAATTATTTTGAATATAGTAAGATCAGAGAATATAAGATCTGGGTGGCACATTATACGAAAGCATCCGCACCAGCAATCCCATTTTCTTATGATATGTGGCAGTATACAAGCAGAGCTGTTATAAATGGGGCTAATACAGGAATGGGGTATTGTGATCTGAATTATTATCTGGTAGACAAGAATTACAAAGAATAAAAGAACTTCAGAATATGAAAGGAATAACATATTCTGAAGTTCTTTTGGTTTAAAGAAAAGATGATGTAATCTCCATCATGATCGAAAAGAGAAAACAAACAATAAATGCAGCCCAGAAAGAGATGTTTGTAACACGTTTCTTTGGCCAGGTCTGTCGGATATCTTTCTGAAACCATGTTTTTATATAGCCGAGCCGTCCATTCAGATAAGCAATCGCAACGAGCAGAAAGATACTAAGGATAAGTCCGATCAATGCAACAGGAATGGATGCAATGATCGAAGATACCGTTACTGTATTTGCAGTATCAAGATTGTTTACACCAAAAAGTGAAACTTTTGATATTGCATAAGTTAAAAGGATGGAAGATCCATTAAAAATCATGTGAGCAGTTATGGTTGCAAAAATGGAATCCGTTGCTTCTAATAAGCATCCAAATACGATACCCAAAAAGAACGCATAGGAAAACTGCTGAAAGTTCATATGAGCTATACCAAAAAGCAAAGCAGATAATAAGATTCCTTTGATGGGATTAGCTTTTCGTAGTCTGGAATAAAGTACTCCACGGAACAGTATCTCTTCCACAAGACCTGGAAGAAAAGCGGTTGTAAAAACTGATAATCCAAGACTTTGCATCACTTTATGTGTCATAGTGTTGGTTGTAACATCTTGAAAAAACAAATTGGCGATCATAGTAATAAACCCTGCAACTGGACGGATCGTAAAGGCAAGAAGGATCACGAGAAAAAATGAACCAATATGGATCTTATGCATTCGTAATGTCTTCTTTGTATCATCTCCACAGATCTTAAGATAAAGAAAAGCGGCAATGAGTAAAATACCATAAAATAAAGTAGTAAAAAGATATGTGTTGGTAATAAAAATCCCCATTCCAGTGGAAAGTATAAAATACAAGATCACATAAAACAGGCTGAAGCAGCCAGCGGATTTGATATATTTCATGGAGTTACCTCGCTATTTTTTTAAGATTCCATTGTCTGTGATCGTGATCAGTCCGTCCTTTAACAGGCGTCCAACTGCACGTTTAAAAGCAGCCTTGCTAAGTCCAAGCTCACGTTCGATCGTAGCAGGTCTCGCCTTATCATTAAATGGAAGACGGCCATCATAGCTTTCAATGGTATCCATGATTAATTTCGCATCACGATCAATCTGAAGGTAAGCTTTCTCATGAGGGCTTAGGGATAATTTACCATCTTCATTCACTTTTGTAACACGAAGGTTAAGCTGTTCACCAATTACGATTTTATTGTGAATCTCGCGTTTTGGGATACGTCCAAGGAACTGATCTTCTACAGCAACAAAAGCACCATGATCAGGGTTGATATTATAAACAGTGGCATGCACCCAATCGTTGACTTTAAAATGATGATCTGTCGATAATAATTTACCAATCTTCATTGTTGCACAAAGACGATCACTCTTATCAATATAAAGAGAAACCAGATATTCTTTATTTGGACGGATATGTCCTAACTGTTCTTTAAATGGAAGAAACAGATCTTTTTCTAGTCCCCAGTCAAGGAAAGCACCAATCTTGCTAACTTCTTTGACACGTAGAGGGCGGATTGCACCTAATGTGATCTTTGGAATATGAACGGTAGCAATTGGGCGATCCTCAGAGTCCTTATAAACAAAACATGAAATCTGATCACCGATCCTTGCACCATCTGGAACTTGTTTGGCAGGAAGAAGGATACTTCCATCTGTTACATCCTTTTGGTCATTGACATAAACACCAAACTCCTTTTTCTTCACAATATATAAATCTTGAAATTTTCCTAATTGAATCATATTTATCCTCTTTCTTAATTTTTAGATTTGTCAGACACTTAATCGTTGATTTTTGTCGTTTTCACACATTATAACACAGTTCCATAAAAAAGCGAAAGAAAAAGCCTGAAAACAGCATAAAAACGTGGTTTATTTGAAGTTTTTACTTGACTTAGATGAGGAAAGCCTATAGAATTATCTTATGCAAATTCAAAGACATATACAATTATGTTTGAGTTGAGATTAGGAGGAAAATTTAATGAACAAGACAGAATTAGTTGCAGCAATTGCAAAGAAAACAGAATTGTCTAAAAAAGATGCAGAAAAGGCATTAAAAGCTTTTACAGATGTAGTTGCAGAAGAATTAAAGAAAGGTGAGAAGATCCAGTTAGTAGGATTCGGAACTTTTGAAGTATCTGAAAGAGCTGCAAGAGAAGGAAGAAACCCTCGCAGCGGAGAAGTTATGCACATTGCAGCTTCTAAAGCACCTAAATTCAAAGCAGGAAAAGCTTTAAAAGATATTGTAAACGAATAGAATGTTCATTTGATATTACATTAACTGCCGGTTTCTATGGATCCGGCAGTTTTTCTATATCTATTTCAGCAATATAACATAGAAGAAAGAAGGAGACATAATCATGCGTTTAGACAAGTTTTTAAAAGTATCCAGACTGATCAAGAGAAGAACTGTTGCGAATGAAGCCTGTAGTGCAGGAAGAGTTCTAGTGAACGGCAAAGCAGCGAAAGCTGGAACGAATGTGAAACCAGGAGACAGAATAGATATCCAGTTTGGAAACAGAGAGACAGCAGTAGAAGTAGTTTCTATAGCAGAGACAGTGAAGAAAGATGAGGCAGCAGATCTGTACAAGTTTTTATAGGTATGTTTTATAAGCTTTGTTCATAAGATGTATAAAACATTTTGGGAGGAAGTTTAGTATGATAGAAGAGAGACAACCTTTAAGAGCACATAAGATCAGCTTATCAAACCGATCTCTTGGCGTGATCACAGGGGTAAAAGATGTTGTTTCCTTTTGATCTTAATGAGATCATTCTTGACACAGATCAGGGACTGTTAATGATCAAGGGAAAGAATCTCCATGTAAAGAAATTACTGGTTGAGAAGGGTGAAGTAGAGATTACGGGAAAGATTGACAGTTTTTTATACTCTAATATAGAAGAGCCAGGAAAGAAAGAAGGATTATTAGGAAGGTTACTGAAATAATGAAAGAGACTGTAACCGATCCGTTGTTATTTTTTCTTGCGTCAATTTTATTTGGTGTATGTTTGCAGGCAATATATGATATTATTCGTGGAATTCGAAGAGTATTCTATCATAAAAGCGTGTTTTTGTTTATAGAAGATATAGGATTTGGAATATTTACAGCAGTGATGGCATTTATATTTCTTTGTACATATAACGATGGCGAGTTAAGAGGATTCTTTTTCCTCGGAATTGTGATCGGAATGATTCTATATTATCAATTGTGCAGCAAGTTCCTTTTGAGGACTGTCATACATATTACAGAGAAGCTAAAGAAGATCATAAGGCAATTTGAAAAAGTATGTTTAAGACCAGGAATTCATATCAAGAGAAACCTGAAATGGCAATTGAAAAAAGAAAAAAAACAAGTTACAATGGCACTAAAGAAACAAATAAAAAGAGGTGGTAAAAGTGACAATACGAAAGAAACAAAATAAGCTGGATCAGAGGACAAAGATCATCATGATCATTGTTCTGATATTTGTAGTCATTTTAGCATTTTCCTATATCAATCTACGACAGAAATCAAAGAAGATCGCCAAAGAGCAGCAGCAGGTGGAATCCCAGATCAAGAAACAAGAAGAGAAGAAAAAAGAATTAAAGAAGAAAAAAGAATATATCAAGACAAAAGAATTTATTGAAAAGACAGCCACAGAGAAGTTTGGACTATTGTACCCGGGAGAGTACTTACTCAAAGGATCAGATGACTGATAAACAACAGAATTAAAATTTAGGGGAACAAACACCTCCCTTCGTTTCATTTTTATAATGTGAGAAGAGGAAAATTTTAGCTAAAGATAAAAGGCGGAAATTTCGTCTTTTTTTTCCGCCTTAAGTGGAAAAAGACGAACTATATTCTTATGTGCATATTGCATATAATTTAGTACAGAAGGAGAAAAGTAATGGAAATATCAAACAAACGATGTATCCAGATTCTGAAATTATTGTTGAAAAATAAAGAATGTATGACAGGAGATAATCTTGCAGTTTCAATCGGAGTGTCTTCAAGAACCATTCGAAATGATATGAAAGATTTAAATAGAGCATTGGAAGATCATGGTGCAAGCGTTGTATCAGAGATTGGACAAGGATATTATTTAAAGATTGAAGATCAGGAAAAATTTTTAACATTTCAGAATGAGATGGAAGAGCATAAAGAGAAAAAGATTTTAAAAATATTATTCCATCAGAGCCAGAAGACAGAGTAAAGTATATTATTTCAAAGTTATTGCTGTCGACACTCAATGGAAGAAAAGAAAAAATAGAGTTTTTTGATCTGGAAGAAGAACTTTTCATTAGTACTTCTACTTTAAAGAAAGACTTTCGCAATATCGATAAAGTTTTAAAACCTTACGATCTTAAAACCAGTATCACAAAGAAAGATGGTGTGAAGATCGTAGGAGATGAGGCGAAGATACGATATTGTATTTCAGAATATATCTTTAACAGCAAAGGGTATTTTGGAATAGAAGAAAATCAATTTTATCAAAGTATTTTTAAAGAACAGGAAATTGAAAAATTAAGAGAAATTTTACTTGATGTAATTTCGGTTTATAATTTAAGACTTACAGATCTGGCATTTAAGAACGTTTTGATTCATAGTCTGATCATGTTAAAACGCTTTGCAAGGCAAAAGAGTGTGACATATGAAGAAAATGATATCAAAGCATTTGAAAAGAAAGTTGAATTTGAATGTGCGCAGGAGATCATCAAACGAATTCAGAAAGAATTTGAAGTAGATCTTGGAAATGAAGTTTATTATTTGACACAGCACTTGATCTCAAGTCAGAGATTTTTGATTGATGATCCAAAAGAAGATTATGAATACAAAAACGAAATTGAAAAAATTCTGATAAAGATCAAGGAAGAGACAAATATTGATCTTTCCGATGATAAACAACTGATTAATGGATTGGCAATGCACTTGAGTGCGGCACTTCAGAGAATGCGGTTTGACATGAATATTCGAAATGAATTTTTAGATTCGATCAAGAATATGTATCCACTAGCATTTGAACTTGCAGTGATCGCAGGAGAGATCATTGAGGAGAATTTCCAGTTTAGGACACAGGAAAATGAAATTGGTTTCTTGGCGATGCATTTTGGAGCAGCTTTGGAAAGAAAAGGGCTTAATGAGAAAAAGCCAAGAAAGAAAGCAATTATCGTGTGCTATGCAGGAGTTGCAACAGCGATGCTGATCAAAGAAAAGATTGAACAGAATTTTGGACATAAAATTGAAGTGATCAAAACATGTTCACAACAGGAAGTAAGTCAAGAGTTGATCGATCAGGTGGATATTGTATTGACAACGGCGGAACTTTCAGAACTTCGATCTGACAAAATAAAGAAAATAAACCTATTTCTGGATGAAACAGATATTCAGTTCATAGGAAATATTTTAAAAGAAGATCAAAAAGATGAAATTGATTATCGAAAGATTTTCCGAAAAGAATTATTTTTCTATGATGTGGAATTTAAGAATAAAGAAGAAATCCTTGAACATATGACAAGAGAGATGCAGATACGAGGATTGATCAGTAAAGAAGGAAGTAAATCCGTATTTAAAAGAGAAGAAATGTCGACGACAGAACTGGGCAATATGGTAGCAATACCGCATGCAATGTCAAATGACTCTGAAGAGGCAGTCGTATCCGTTATGATCTTAAAGAAACCAATCCTCTGGGAAAATGAAAAAGTGCAGGTTGTACTTTTACTCAATGTACCAAAGTCACAATACAATATGTGGGAAGTTGTATTTAAACGATTATATCAATATCTGATTGGTGATCAAGGGGTTACAAAATTAATCAAAGATAAAGATTATGATGATTTTATTTGTCATTTGGAAAGAAATGAATAGGAAGGAAATATCATGGAATCACTAGTATTAAATAAAGACAACGTTAAATTGAAGGTAAAAGCTTCTGATTGGGAAGAAGCGGTTAGAATTGGGGCAGGAATGCTTGTAGAACAAGGATGTGCAAAACAATCTTATGTTGATGGTATCATTGCTTCTGTCAAAGAATTAGGGCCTTATATTGTCATTGCAGATGGAATCGCAATGCCGCACACAAGACCAGAACAGGGAGCTATTGGGATTGGTTGTAGTCTGATCACACTGGATCAGCCAGTAAAATTTGATGGAGATGACAGTGAAGTAAAAGTTATGATCTGTTTTTCAGCAGTAGACAGTGAAAGCCACATGGATATTCTTAAGATGATCGTTGAGTTTGTAGAGCGCGGACTCATTGATGATATAGCTAAAGCAACGACTTATGAAGAGTTACTTGAAGTGATCAAAGAGAAATAGTTTTAAAAAAGAAAGGAGACAAAACTATGTTACAGATTTTAACAGTATGCGGAGCAGGACTGGGAAGCAGTTTTGCATGTCAGATGAGTGTAGACGCCGTATTAAAGGAACTGGGTGTGGAGGCAAAACTTGACCATACAGACATCTCTAGTGTAGGGGGAGCAAAGGCTGACATCATTCTTTCAGGAAAGAACTTTGAGAAACAGTTTGAGCGTTATACACTGGACTGTCCAACAATTTTTCTCGATCGATTGGTCGATAAAAATGAGATCAAAGAAAAACTGACACCGGTTTTAAAAGATCTTGGAGTTTTATAAAACTAGCAAAATAGAAAGTGAGGAGAAAAAATGCAGGTTTTAAATTTTATCATTAAGAACATCCTGACACAGGCAGCTGTTGTCGTAGGACTGATCGCACTGCTTGGTTTAGTGTTACAGAAAAAACCAATTGGTACTGTTGTATCAGGAACAATGAAAACTATCTTAGGATTCTTAGTATTATCCGCAGGTTCAAGCGTTATCCAGGGATCATTAGCTATTTTTGGTGATCTGTTTAATAAGGCTTTTGGACTTAAGGGTCTTGTAGCATCTATCGAAGGTATTAACGGTCAGGCAATGACAGACCTTGGACTTGGATCAGAGATCGCTATCACATTAGCAGGTATCTTTATTGTTAATATTATTTTAGCTCGTATTACACCATTTAAGTACATCTTCTTAACAGGACAGGCTTTATTATGGGAATCTACACTTTGCGTAGTATTTGCTTACTTCTGTGGATTAAGAGGACTTCCATTGATCATCATAGGATCAATCGTTGGTGGTGCATTTGCAACATTAATGCCAGCATTCGCACAGCCAGTTATGCGGCAGATCACCGGTAGTGATGATATCGCATTAGGACATTTCTGTACATTTGGATATATGTTCACAGCATTAATTGCTAAATTAACAGGTGATAAATCTAAATCAACAGAAGATGTTGCATTACCTAAGAGTCTTGAATTCTTACAGGATACATATTTATCAGTAATGGTAGTTATGGTGCCATTTTACTTGATCGTAGCAATCTTTGCAGGACCTAAAGCATGTGCTGAATATGCAGGAGCTACAAACTACATCGTATTCATGTTCTTACAGGCATTACAGTTTGTAACAGGTTTATACGTATTAATGGCCGGTGTTCGTTTACTGTTAGCTGAATTAGTACCAGCTTTCCAGGGAATCTCTATGAAACTGGTTCCAAATTCAAAACCAGCCTTAGACTGCCCAGTATTATTCCCATATGCACCAAACGCAGTAATCTTAGGATTCATCTTTACAACAATCGGATCTATCATCGGTATGTTCTTAACACCAATGCTTGGATTACCAATGATCTTACCTGGAGTTATGAGTAACTTCTTCGCAGGTGGTACAGCTGGTATCTTTGCTAACCAGGTTGGTGGACGTCGCGGAACGATTATTGGATGTATTGCACATGGTATCTTCATCATGATCTTACCAGCTTTACTTTCCCCAATGCTTGGACAGATTGGATTCCAGAACATGACATGTACAGACGTAGATACTGTAGTAACAGGATTCTTCTTCATGATCATTAAATCTATCGCAGGAATCTTCTAAGATTAGAAAGCAAAAGATCATTATAGAAAGTTATACAGGAGGGATGATCAATGTTTTTCTTTGGTAAAAAGAAGAAAGAAAAGAAGCAAGAGCAGGCAGTTCCTGTTGTAAATAAAGAGGAATTGATCGCGAAAGCTTCAGAAAAAGTAACAGAATTAGAAAGTAAAACAGGGGATGAGAGAGTTTCATTATTAAACGAAATCGGATCCCTGTATACACAAGCAGAAGAAACAGATCTGGCAATCCAATATTATGAAGAAAGCTTGGAACTTTGCAAGCAGCACGGAAAAGCGAGCACAGATCTAATGAAACTTTACAATAAAAAACGTCAAGAAGCTGCAGAAGCGAAAGATGATGAAAAAGTAAAGGAATATATGGATAAGGTTCAGAACCTGATGCAGATGTCAAAGGATATGATCCGAGGAAATGCATAACATTTACGGGGAGGAAATTCCTCCTTGCAAACATATAATTCATTCGCAACGTATAAGGCAAAATTAAAGGAGTAAAGAAATGTATAAAAATTTGATTGAATTATTTAAAGAAAATGAAGGTAAAGGAGCAGTAGGAGCATTCAACTTACATTGTTTTGAAATGCTTCCAGCAATGATTCAAGCAGCAGAAGAACTGAACGTTCCAATCATTATCCAGACTTCTCTTGGAACAGCTGAATATATTGGTTTTGAACCATTAATCGCAGCTGTAAAAGCTTTGGCAGAAAAATCTTCTGTAAATGTAGCTCTTCATATGGATCATTGTAAAAGCGTTGAAGCACTGAAAAAAGCAATCGATCTTGGATATTCTTCTGTAATGTATGATGGATCTGCATTACCAATTGAAGAAAATATCAAAAATACACAAGAAGTTGTAGAATATGCTCATGCACATGGAGTATCTGTAGAAGGTGAAATCGGATCTATCGGTGGAGCTGAAGAAGGTGTTGTAGTAGAAAAAGACGCTGCGATGTATACAAAACCAGAAGATGCACTTCATTATGTTAATGAAACACATGTAGATGCATTAGCAGTATCTATTGGTACAACACATGGTCAGTTCAAATCTAAAGCTAAGATCAATTATGAATTATTAACAGAATTAAAAGCTAAATTAGGACCTGTTGGATTAGTTCTTCATGGAGGAACAGGAGTATCTGATGAAGATATGAAACGTTGTGTACGTGAAGGAATGAAAAAGATCAACGTGGGAACAGAATTAAATAAAAACTATATTGAAGTTGTCAGCAAAACATTCACAGCTGATGATGTAACACCACTGACATCTTTAAGAAATCTGTTAGGACCAGCAAATGAAAGAATCAAAGAAATTGTTATAGATAAGGCTTCATTATTTAAATTATAGGATTAAAAAGTTTAAATAACCCTCTTATATTATATATTCATCAGGTGCGGCAGGGAGGAATGAATCCCTGCCGCATTTAACTTTTTAGAAAAATATCTATCATTTGAGCGGAGGAAATAAGCATGAAAAAAACGATCGTATTGCTTGCAGGATACCCGGCAACAGGAAAAAGTTATCTTTGTAATAAAATATTAGAAAAACTTCCAGACTTTTTGATCGTATCTCAGGATGATATGAAAGAAAAATTATTTGACCAGTATGGATTTGATAATATGGAAGAAAAAGTAGCCATTGAAAATCAGAGCTGGGAACAGTACTATGAAGTTATGGAAGAAGATCTTAAGAATGGGGATTCCATTATTTCAGATTACCCATTCAGTGTAAAACAGAAAGACAAGATTAAAAATCTTGCAGAGAAATATGAATATCAAGTTGTAACATTCCGCTTGATCGGAGATCTAGAAGTTTTATTTAAGCGTTCACAAAAGAGAGATTTGGATCCAAAGAGACATTTAAGTCATCTGGTATCACGTTATCATAAAGGTGATGTACTAGAAGACAGAAGCAAGGCAGATTGTCTTGTAACCTATGATATTTTTATGGATCGTTGCAAGAACCGTGGATACGGAACATTTGAACTGGGACATCTGATCGAAGTTGATGTAACAGATTTTTCGAAGATTGATTACCCAGCATTGATCAAAGAATTATGTGATCTTGTAGAAGAATAAAGGAGAAACAGATGGGAAGTATTTTTTGTATCGGACAGTCAGCATATGATATCACGATTCCGCTTGACGGCGCGATCTGTGAGAATCAAAAATACCGCGTGACACAAAAAGAAGAATGTGGAGGCGGACCTGCATTTAATGCTGCATATCTGTGTGCAATGTGGGGAGAAAAAGTAGAATTGATCAGCCGGATCGGAAACGATACTTACGGGAAACGATTGTTAGAAATTGCTGCACAGGCTGGAATCGGAACCAATTATCTGATCAAGGATGATGAGATTGAAACACCGCATAGTTATATTTTTTCAAATCAGGAAAATGGATCAAGAACGTTATTTAATTTCCCAGGTGAGAAAAAAGACGTTGAATATACATATCCGGATGAAGAAGTCTCTGTTATCTTAAGTGATGGACACGAACCAGAGATCAGTGTGGAGGCAATTCATCATTATAAGAGTGCCATTTCAATCGTAGATGCAGGGACATGCAGAGAAAGTACAATGCAGGTAGCAAAAGAAGTAGATTATCTGGTATGTTCTGAAGATTTTGCAAGACAATATACAGGAAAGACAATCAATCTTAATGATCCAAAGAAAGCATGTGAAATCTTTGAAGAAGTAGAACAGATCAATCATAAGCATGCAGTGGTCACACTGGGAGAAAAAGGATTATTATATCGTAGAGATGGAAAGATCACATTGATGCCAGCATTTAAAGTAAAAGCAGTCGATACAAATGGTGCAGGGGACATTTTTCATGGTGCATTTGCATATGCGATCAAGCAGCAATTGGATTTTTATGATGTATTAAAAATAAGCTCTATGGCGTCTGCGATTTCCGTGCAGACATTAGGAGCACAATCCTCCATACCACAATTAACAAAAGTAACAAGCGAACTTCAAAAGAAGGGAAATCATTATGACAAGAGAAGATATCTTTAAAACTGTTGATCACACACTATTAGCCCAGACAGCAACTTGGGAAGAAATTAAAGAAATATGCGATGATGCGATCAAATTCCAGACAGCATCTGTATGTATTCCAGCATCTTATGTAAAAAGAGCAAAAGATTATGTTGATGGGAAAATGGCAATCTGTACAGTGATCGGATTCCCAAATGGATATAGTACAACAGCAGTCAAAGAATATGAAACAAAAGATGCTATATTAAATGGTGCAGATGAAATTGATATGGTCATCAACTTAGGAGATGTCAAAGATAAACATTTCGATAAGATCAAAGGCGAAATTGCGTTATTAAAGAGCGCATGTGGAGATAAAATATTAAAAGTTATTATCGAAACATGTCTGTTAACAGAAGAAGAAAAGATTAAGATGTGTGAGATCGTAACAGAAGCAGGAGCAGATTTCATCAAAACATCTACAGGATTCTCAACATCAGGAGCAACATTTGACGATATTGCTTTATTTAAGAAATATGTTGGAGAAAATGTAAAGATCAAAGCAGCAGGAGGAATCAGTTCCTTTGATGATGCTAAGAAATTTATCGAACTTGGGGCAGACCGCCTTGGAACAAGTCGATTAGTAAAAATCGCTAAAGTAGAAGCTTAAAATACAATTTGAGAATATTTATCGTTAACAAAAAGGAATGTTGCATTCGTGCAACATTCCTTTTATCATTGTTAGGCTTTAAGCCTGTTCAGCACAGTGGAGTTTCTCAGAAGAGAAACGGAACTTTGATGAACAATAAACCACCTACTAGGCTTTATGAGTCAGCATTGCTTAAGCTTACAGTAAAAAACCTCCAGTGATATAATTATGTTGGTTCGCCAACCACATAAAATCAAAGGAGGTTATCCAAATGGATATAAACAGTTTAGCTCATACAAAATGGGAATGCAAGTATCATATTGTTTTTGTACCAAAATATAGAAGAAAAGTAGCGTATGGGAAGATGAAACAGGATATTGCGAATATTTTAAGTATGCTATGCAAAAGAAAAAGTGTAGAAATAGTAGAGGCAGAGATATGCCCAGACCATGTGCATATGCTTGTAAAGATACCACCAAGTTTAAGTGTTTCAAGTTTTGTGCATTTGAAAGGAAAAAGTACACTTATGATCTTCGAACGCCATGCCAATTTAAAATATAAATATGGTAATCGGCATTTCTGGTGCAGAGGATATTACGTAGATACTGTAGGGAAAATGCAAAGAAGATAATAAGAATATATTCAGAAACAATTAAAAGAAGATTTAGAGTATGATCAGATGACACTAAAAGAATATATTGACCTGTTTACGGGTGAGCCAGTAAACCAAAATAATAAAATAAGCCCCATAGGGCTTAATAAGTAAATGACGGTACAGTTGGCGAACCAAATTCGATGAGTCTTTAGACTTAGCGTCGGTAATAACCCTTATAGGGTTAGATAAAACCACC